>Ga0114974_10000955_pt1 | contig 23222 bp, 29 predicted proteins | sample S_130206_EF_Meta_FD_87318 | JGI IMG/M metagenome (GOLD analysis project Ga0114974, IMG submission 87318) | Freshwater microbial communities from Lake Simoncouche, Canada to study carbon cycling - S_130206_EF_MetaG | ecosystem: Environmental > Aquatic > Freshwater > Lake | place: Lake... | reverse complement strand
TATTGGTAGAGGTAGAAAATCAGGATTTGTAAAAGGATCTGTTGATTGTGGTGCTCAGACACTTGATGTTCAAGTTCCAGATGGTTATGTTAAGGAATTTGTAGGTTTAAAATTCATCGTTGATGACAGTATTTCTCGTTGGGTTTACGATTCTTCACTTTATAATTAATAATGATTCAACAAATATCAGAATTCGAATATTTAGGAAATAGCTTATATAAGTTCAATTCTAATATGAATGAGTTAAACGTTCGAATAGATCGTTTATATTCAGATACAAATAAGTGGAACTCACTCGGAGATGCATTTAACTCAGTGTTTAGTGACTTAAATAATCTTTCTACATTTGTAAATGAAAATTCTAGTTACTGGAAACGTTCTTCTGATCTAGTTTATAACCTTCGTGGATATTGGGAAGAACCAATTCAAATTGTTTATCAAAACATTTTTAGCTGTGTTGCAAACATGATTGAAATAGAAACATGGTTAAATGACAATTTTCCATCGGAAAACTTTTCACCAACACAAATTATTAGATGTGACTATATTTGTAATAATTATAGTGCAGATGGTTTAGATAATACAAGATTAAAAGAATATAAACCAGAGGTTATGGAAAAGTTAGCTGCTAATTATTCTGTATCAGTTAGAGAAGTATTTGACTTTTTAAGTTATAAAAATCAATTAGAATCTCTTATTGTTGCTTTTAATACTATTTTTAGAAAGTACGGAAAAACCAGTTTGATTGTAACAGGAATAGATGCCATAACAAGTATAATAAACCTTGTAACATACAACATAAACTATGACATTTTTGAGTCAAGTGAACTTAAAGATTTTTCTATAACAGATTTGAAATTATTCCACTCATATGTTTATCAATACAACATTGTTATAGAAAAATACAATATTTATATACAACGTAATTTTGAAGATATTCCAACTAATATTCTTGTTCAATTTGAACCAAAAAATATTAACATGTATACAGGTGGTCGTTTCTTTTTTAAAATAAGAAACGGACGTTGGAGCTATCATGATTACACAAATATTGAGTTTTGTTCAGATAGACTTTGTAACGATTGTTATGATTCACTACCAATAAACGATCTTTATAAAGAAAGGGATTGCCCACAACGTTTTAAATATCTTTTAACAGAATGTAAATTTTTTAACCCATATACTGATCCTGCTGTTGAACCAGCATTATTAAGTCTTCCTATTGAAGAAGGATATAATATAATAGACCATTTATTCTCATGAAAAAAATATCAAACGATAACAATTTTGAAAATTATTTAAACACATATGTTAATGTAGAAGTTAATGGAGTTGTTAAAAAGTTTTTTGTATCAGAAATAAATTCTGGAAGTATTGTTACAGATGCAGGGATTTTATATAATTATACTACACTAGGGGAGAGTACAATACAGAGCTGTCCTGTTTGTGAAGACCCTTGTTATAATAGTGTTCCTATTATTGAATTAAATTTTAATGGAAAGGGATATATAGGTTCAAATAACTTATTAAATAATAAGTTAAATGAAACTCATGATGTTTATATAAACAATAATAAAATATGTAGAATAAACACAAATACTTTATCTGCCGATTTTAATAGATTATGGCTTATCCCTTTTTATTCATCAAATGTTCAAATTCCTAATTTTTTTGACGATTATTATACAGGATTTAATGCTACATCAGTAGCTTCTTGTGTATTTTTTGATCCATCATTTTATAACAATCGAAATTGGAATAATTTAGTAATAAAACCTGTAAGTGCATATAACCCAGCTTATTTGAATAATCCTATACCAGAAACATTTTATACTCATTTTTTTGCAGGATTAGGTGCAGGTTTTGATAGAAGAGAATCAGGAGTATTGTCGAATAAAATATTAGTAAATTCTAGCAATGTTTCTTCTGTGTCATGCATTGCTTGGAAACAATATACATTTAGTTCTGAAGCAAATTATATAATTACTTGCTGTTATGATACAAATTGTGTATATCTATCAACAGATTTTAAACCATATACTCAGTGCCAACAAACTTCTACATTTTTCATTGATTTAGATCCTTGTGTAAATCCTACAGAATATGGTTTAGGATTTACCTATGACGGCACTAGATATTATACTAATGATGCAGAAACTACAAATATAAAATACGCATATACCCCATACGGATCAACGCCTGATCCTTATTTTAGTGCGCCGTCATTAAAAAAATATATTTTTTATACTAATTGTTTAAAATCAGGTTCAATCGTGCTATATACAGGTCTTGATAATATGAACGGTAAAATATGGTATTCTGATCTAGGATTAACGCCTTTTACAGGTTCTTATTTTTATGTAGATTATTCAAATCCATTTTTATATCCAACAGGACGTGTATGGGAAGTTGAGGTTGTTAATGGATCTGAAATTAACTCTACACCGTGTACGTAATTATGAAAGACCAAAAAATAATAATGGCAGGACTTGCCAATAATAAAACTTCATTAGGTGAAGTTTTTCGTAGATACGTAGAGTGTTTTAAAACATTTTCTAATCCTGACGTTTTTGATTTACAGCCATTTACAAAAAACGAAGAATTTAAATTAGATTTATTTCCTCAATATAGTGGACCAATAAATCATGATGTTAAATATTTTCACTCTACTTTTGGTCTTTATCGTGCTATTAAAGAAAAAACCAAACAAATTCCAAGAAGTTCAAGTGTTAAAAAGATTGGTTATTTTGTTTGGGAGAGTTCTGAACTACATAGTAACGACTCAGAGGTTTTAAAAGACTTTGACGAAATATGGACTGCAAGTAAATATTGTAAAGATATTTTCTCACAATATATAGATTCATCACTTATAAAAGTCATTCCACATCCAATACCAATTCCAGCTAAATTTCCTAAAAAATATAAAAATTTTACAATACTAATTATGGGAAATATTTCTAGTAATGTAGATCGTAAAAATATAGTTGGTAACTTAGAAGTTGCTAAAATTATAAAAGAAAAATATAAAGATGTTAATATAATTTTTAAAACTTTTACTGGTTCAGATAACGAACGTGATCTTTTGAAACAAATTGTAGGAGATTCTAAAATAAAAGTTATTGATGAATATTATTCCTCTGAAAAAGTTCAAGATCTTATTGGTAAATGTCATGTATTATTATCTCTTCATCGTAGCGAAGGTTTCGGTTTAACTCTTGCAGAAGCAATGTCAGTTAATACAGTTCCTATAGCTACAGGATATTCAGGAAATGTAGATTTCATGAAAGATTATAATAGTTTTTCAATAGATTATAAACTTGTAGATGTAAATGTTCCTTATTTTAAAGGTCAATGGGCAGAACCGAATAAAGATGATGCTGTAAATAAATTAGACTTCTGTATTAACAATAATATAGAATTACATTCTATACAGCAGAATTCATCTAAATTTATTAGTAACAATTTATCGCCTAGATGTATATCAGAGTTATTGAAAAAATATTATTAATCATTATTTGTATAATTCAACTAGAAATTATTTTATTCGATAATACTTTATCAAAATCTTCAAATATAGATTTATTATAATTAATGAAATCAAAAGGTAAAACATTTTTTCTATCATATGCATGAAAATAGTGTAGTCTTTTAGATTTATCTACAAATCCATATTTTTGCATATTTCTATCCTGTATTCCTGTTATAATAGTTTTATTGTTAAATGCGGCATAACAATACATTGAACTTTCAGAACTTAATATTCCATCACATAAGTCAATAAGATGTAAATTTCCAGATATACTCATTTTATTAATTAAATCAATAGAATCTCTTTCTATTCTATATTCTGGTTTATGTTTAACTTGGTGATAATTAGAACCGTCAAAACCTATTTGAACAATAGTATATTGGTGTTTAAACCTTTCATAAAAATCCCTAATTATATAATCTGGTAAGTTTCTATCTGGAGTGCTGGCTGATGCAGCTACAATAAGAATAGGTTTGTTATATTTTAAAACACTTTTAATAAAATACTGATCTTCATAAGTTAAAAAATGATCCATTTTTCTTTTTTCAGATTCAAAAATTTTCAAACTTCTATCAATATTAAGATTTATTTTGTCTTTTTCTAAAAGAACATTTTCGTACCTTTCCATAGCGGCTAATCTTTCAGCACCACGATAAGAGAATATATCATCCCATTTATTACCTTCTTTTAAATAATCGTATATTATTATATTATCAGAAAAAGGAGTATTTAAAAATAAAGAAGAAACATTTAAATTATGTGTATAGAGTGATACAATTATTTTTTTATGTTCAGAATATTTAATAATATTATTCCATCTATTATTATGAATACATGATATTATAATATCACCAAGTCCTCCATCAAATCTTACTAAATTATTAATATTATCATTGAGTAAATTATATTCTTCTAACATTTTGAATTAAATTACTTACATATACAATATAAATAATTAATATTAAATAAGTTTGTAAAAGTCAATTTTTAATTTCTAACATAAACAACAAATATATAATATTTGATTATACTACTATCCACGATTAAATAAATATATCGTCATTTATGAAAAATTTTCTAGTATATCTCGATAAGAATTAGAAAATTTTATATTATAAAATATAACCAATAAATTAAAAACATATGTTTAATATATCTACAAATAAATTTATACCAAATACATTAGAAACAATTCTTAATGAATATGAAATGTGTAACATAGAAGAAAAAGAGAATCTAGATTCTCTTTTTTCGTATACAAAACTAAATCATATAGATAGACCTAATGTTTTAAGTTTAAGTCTTTTTTGTAAAGATATTAATACTATTACCTATAATGAGCCACTATCAGAAGAAGTCATAAAAAAATCAATACGATATAGTGACGGACGAAATAAATGGGAACTATATTTTGAAAAAATATTAAAATTCGGACCAGAATTTATTAAAAATAATCCTGATAAAAAAATACGTATTTATTTAGATCCTGAATGTTATTTTATCGCAGAAAAATTATTAGAGTTTTCAGAAGTATATGTTATGGATAAAACCTCAATTTCTGCACAGCCGGGAGCTATGTGGCGTATGCTTGCATTCGAAGATCATAATGTAGATAATGTTGTTTGTTGGGACGCAGATAATATGCACATATATAAAAAATCATATGATTTGTTCAATTCACAAGCACCTTTCGGTAAAATATATAATTCTGTTTCTACTGTTGTACATAATAAATTATTAGTATATAGATTTTTACAATGTGGATTAATGAGTGCTCGAATAAAGATTCCTATATTACAATATATGAAAGCCTTTATATACTGCGCTAATAATAATAAATTAATAAAGCATACTACAACATCATATGGACAATTTGAATTTTTTGGAAATCAATGGCCGTTCTATGGATTCGACGAATGGTTTTGTCATAATATAATATTCCCGATAATACAAGAAAAAGGTATAGATATTTTTGTTGAAAGAGACGTTCTATATACATTAAACGAATTTATGATTCATGAACTACAAAACAATAAGAATAATTTTATTATAATATAAATACAGATCTATTATGTCAATATACGTCGATGAATTATGGTCTAAGTATTTAATAGGAAAAAATATATCTGATTTAAAAAATTATGAGTGTACTTTTGTAAATTCTAATGATATAGATTTTTTAAATAATCCTGATAATTATTATATATCTTGGGGAGAAAATAAAAATAAAATTCGCCACTCTGTTATAGAAACAGGTTTTTTTAGAAATTCTGTCCATATGGACACTATAGGTTTGTATGAAAAGGCTTCTTTTAATTTTTATGTCTCAAAAAAAATAATAGAAGATTATAATGCTCCTGTTTCTTTAGAAAAAATAAATGCTATATGTCCTCCTTTGACAAAGTTTCCTCAGACTAAAGGTATTCAAAATTGGGAACATATAGTTGCTATATGTCAAAATCCAAAAGATAGAAGTATATGGAGAGTAGGATCATCTGGAGATTATTATAACTTTTTAGATAAAATAGCATCTTATTATAAAAATAAATTACTTTTGAAAAAACATCCAGTTGTATTAAACGATAAAGAAGATTGTGATATTTTAGAAAATATAGCTTTAAAACATGGTTGTGAATTACAAAATACGGATATTTCAATAATAGATAACTGTGAGTCAGTTTTTGTTTATAATTCTACGTTTGTAATAGATGCTATTTATAGGAATAAACATGTGTATCAGTATTCGCCTGGTTATTTTTGGCAAAGTGGAATAGTTCAATATACAAATAAGAATATACCTACAAAACAATATAAAACTGATACACAATATAATATGAAGTTTATTGAGTTTTTATTATGGAAATACTGTTTCCCAGAATCACAGAAAACTGAAAAATTATTAAAAATAATACATGAATTTAAAAATAGCGGTGATATTTTTCCATTACCAGAAGATTGTAGTTACGCACAATACATGTTGGATGATACACAAATTAATAAATTGCCTGTTGCAAATCATTTAGGAGGACATTGTAATGTTACTCATATAGATAAAGGAACTTTATCATATCTTAAAGACACTTTTAATATAAAAAATGTATTAGATATAGGATGTGGTCCTGGTCTTATGAAAGATATATGTAAAGAACTAAACATTGAATGGACTGGAATTGATGGTGATCCTAATTGTATAAAAGAAAACACAATTCATCACGATTATACTATATCACCATACAATCATGAAAATAATTTTTACGATTTAGCTTGGTCTATCGAATTCTTAGAACATGTTGATGAGCGTTATATAAACAATTATATAAAATCTTTTCAAAAATGTAAAATTATTTGTATAACTCATGCTTTACCAGGAAAAAATGGTCATCATCACGTTAACTGTCAATTACCTAATTACTGGATAGATATTTTTGAGAAAAACGGATTTACATATTCTGAAAAACATACCGAAGAAATACGTAAAAAAACAACAATGAATAGAGAATTTATAAAAAATACAGGTATGGTCTTTATAAAAAAACAATAATGAGTAAATATAACTATATGTTAAATAACTTATCATCTGATAACGTAAAATATATTTTAACAATATTAGCAGTATGTGCTATTATTGCTGGATTTTTCTTAGATAAAATTGCTGCTGAAGTTTTTTATACTACTATTGGAAGTATTATTACTCATTTTTATCAAGGTAATAAAGTTAAAGAATTGAAAACTGAAATTGAAGCACAAAAGATTGAATTACAATCTTTAAAAAATGGCTAAAAAAAGAACATATAGGGAATTTAAACAAGGTATTTTTAAACCTCAAAATCCTGAAAAATGTCTTAACAAAGACAATATTGTTTATCGTAGTGGTCTTGAACGCAAACTTATGCTTGTTCTTGATAAAAATCCTAATGTTGTTCAGTGGAGCAGTGAAAAAGTAATTGTACCTTACAAACATCCTGTTAAATCTGCTCAGAGTGGAACACCTCAATATGCAAGATATTTTGTTGATTTTTATATGAAATTAAAAGTTGGTGAAGTTATAAAGGAATATTTGGTAGAGGTTAAGCCAAAATCCCAATGTTCAGCACCTACCAATCATGGTAATAAAAAAAGAACTACATTATTATACGAGAATCTACAATGGGCAATTAATCAAGCAAAGTGGGAAGCAGCAGAAGCTTACTGTAAAAAGAAAAATTATAAATTTTTAATCATTAACGAAAAGAACATTGATAATATACTTTCATCGTAATATAGATAAGTAATATATACATGGGAGAAAGCCGTGCTAGAAAAATAAAACAAGTAAAGGAGAGACTTAAAAGCTCTTTTTTAATTTCAGAACCATTTGCTTGGAATTATAAACAAGCTGAGATATTAGAGAAAATGCTGCACCTTGAAACAAAATGTGTTATTGTTGACTCTCTTGCAGGAACAGGTAAAACTATTATGAGTACCTTTGCTGCACTTAAACTGCTTCAAAGAGGAGAATGTAAAAAAATGTATTACGTTCGATCTGCGGTAGAGAGTGCTAGTAGCAAACTAATGGCACTTCCTGGCTCTTGGGAAGAGAAAATAGCTGTGTATGGCGGACCATTAAATGATTCCTTAAACAAGCTTTTAACACCCGAAGAAGTAGAGGGTTTTTTCAAAAGTAAAACTATAGAAATTATACCACTATCTTATCTTCGTGGTAGAAGCTTTGAAAACTGTATTATTATATTAGACGAAGCACAAAACTGTCTTATGAATGAAATTATTACAATAATGACTCGTTTAGAAGAGAGTTCTAAACTTTTTATTATTGCAGATAGTGACCAATGTGACTTAGGTAAAAATTACCAAAACGAATTTCCAAAAACTGTTGAACTTTTCAATACTAAAGAATCAGAAGAACATGGCATTTATAATTATGAAATGCGTGATCCTGAACTTGTAATGAGAAGTGCATTTGTAAAATATGTATCAAAGAGGTACAGTGATTACAAAAAATTAATTAAATTATAAACAAAAAACCCGCTCTTTTGAGCGGGTTTTTTATTAGACATTTTTATCTAAGTGTTCGAGTGCATCTTTTAGCATTTGAACCTCATCTTTTGTTAATCGGACTTTACCTTTATAATCATCAGAAATTGTAAATTCATTTTCATTTACTTTTTCAACAATAGGACAGCAGCTTCCAGCACGACAGAGACGAACGGAGTTTTGATTTAGAATAACCATACAACCTTATTTACAAAAGAAAATTAAATTTTCAATTGTCCACGAAGAGCTAATTCGTCGTAAACATTTTCTAAGTCACCAAGAACAGAAGTTGTTGTTTCAATAAGCTTGCCATCACTTCCAATATATTCTTTCATGTAAGAAATCTTTTGATCAAGATCACCTTCAAGAACAATAAATGCTGGTTGGTCTTCTTTATCAAAAATAACACCTGCATTCTTTTTATAAGTTTCATGAACACCATAAAAAATGTTGTTAATTTCTTCACGAAATGATTCGTTACTTGAACGATTTTCACTTTCTTCAATTGGAATATTCGGATTAATTGGAAGCCATAAAATTATGTCATAAAACTTAAGACATTCTTTTGTTATAAGAATACTTTGTGCAATAAAGTCATCAATTTCACTTTCTTTTTCAAGAAACTTATTACGCTCTGCAAGCCAAAAAGTATAAACAAGATTATCTAATATACAACGATCATGAATAGTTTCAGTTTTTCCTGCATTACTCATTGCAAGATCCGCAAGAGCATCACGAATAATTACTTGTGAACTCATAGTTCCACTCTCGTTAAGAGTTAAATTTTGTTCTTTAACAAGATCACGATAAGTTTTTTCAGGAGACTTATACATTGGCCAATAACTTTTAAAAGTATCGACTAATGTAGTTTTTCCAACACATTGAGCACCAACTACAGCAATTCTCATACAGTCTTTTCTGCCTCCTTTTCATCTTTCATTTCAAAAGTACACTTATAAGTTGCACTATCTGTTCGGTCTAGTTTCTTATAACTTTGATAATGATCACTAACATTAGTCCATGCAAGATTAATTGCATCTGCACTACGTGCAAAACCCTTTGAAGAAGAAGCACCAATACCAAGACCTGCATGTTGTGCAAGAACTGCATCTTCACCTGCACCAAGGAAAACAAAGTCCCATGCATAAGTTTCACGTTGATGCTTAACCTTTTCCTTTATAACATCACTTGTGAATTCTTTAGAAGCATTCTCATAGCCATCAGTAATAACAAGAAAAAGAACACGATTTGGACGATCATTTTCATTCATTTTAGAAAGCTTTTCACCAACAGAAGTAATTGTTCGACCTAGTGCATCTAATAGTGCAGTTGAACCTCTTGGATTAAGATTAATATCTAAGGTTTCTTTAATATCCTTGTCTTCAAAAATAACCTCATATTTGTCATCAAATTGATAAAACGATACTTTTGTTTCGTCCCCAGTTTCTTTTTCTTTTTGTAAGAAGGTTTTAATGCCACCTACCATATCGTCTGCAATAGAAGACATGCTTCCGCTGCGGTCTAAAATTATGTTTAAGTCTGTATAATTTTTCATTAGTTTAATATACTATATATTGTATTGATTTCAAGTTTTTTCTTCTAAAATATATGTTATAGAAAATTTATCAGGAGCTTCACCATATGTTATGTCCATTTGAGAAACGTCTGTTATTTCTTCTTTTCTAGAATCATCAAAGTTGATAAACATTTTAAAATGTTTATCAACTATAGATGCCATAGCTAACTTTTTATAAAACATAAATGCATTAACTGTTTGTACATTATCAGATTCTATACTTTTATATTTTGGTAAAAGATATTCTAAAAATATAGATTTCATTAATCCTTTGAAAGGTCGTGCAACTTCTATAGAAGTCATTTTAATGCCATTATCATTAGTTACAAACTCTATTCTTGCTGCTAAATAATTTTCCTCTGAAAGAAAAAGTAGATAAGAAAACCATTTATAAACTTTAAATTTACCGCTTGATAAAGATATAGTTTCTAATAATTCAGAGGTTTTTAAATATACATCTATATATTCAGGTTTAAAAAAATTATCTGATAAATCACTATAATCAGGCGAATCAAGCTTCAATGACATTTCTTTAAATAATTTTAAAGATTTATCATCTAAAGAGTTTACTTTTACAGAATAGTATTGAACAAAATCTCCGCGCATTTATTTATTTATCTGGTTTTCATTGTCTTCCTCGTCATCATCTTTTTCTTTAACTGTATCGTCGCAAACATCTTTCAACATGTTTCTTGCATTATTTTTATCATATGGTTTTACCACCATACTTCCTTTCGGATTTAAAAATGTCAGTTTATGTTTTTTACACAAGAAGTGTAATTGAGTAAGAAACTCGTCTATCTTTTTGTTTGGAAGCTTTTGCTTCTTTTTTATGTTATAATATTTCATAGTTCTATCAAGTATTCTCGAAATCCAATAATAGATTTCAGAACTTGGTTATCTTTTTCGGAAAGGATTTTTTGATTTTCCATCAACTCTCCGATATGGTTTTCGTTTACAAACTTCCAAATAGAATCATCTTCTGGAACGTCTGGAAATTCGTTATTTAATGTATTTATTTTCTCAACAGAAAGTAATCGCTTTTCCTTTATCCAAGAATAACAAAAATCAATTTCCTTTTTTATTTGCTTACTACCCTCGTCATCATCCCAAGCAAATTTTGTTAATAATTCTTTTTTATCAATTTGATCTATAAAAACGTTGAATATAATTTCTCTGATCAAATCATCAGCGTTCATTTTTTCTTTCGGAAGCTGGTCAACAATCCACCTTTGTTTAGAGAAGAGGGTTTTAATCATAGAATGCATTATATAGGAATCTTTGTTTTTGTCAATTTTTACTTCTTGAATTTTTGGAATTCGGAATAGCTTATAGAGTTCATAGCATTTCGAAGATCATCAATATCCTTTTCAGTCATTTCGGTTTCTTCTTCAAGAATGCATTTATCTAATCTAGAGAGATATTCTTCTTCGGTTATTTTAGCACCGATTGATAAATCTCTAAAACCGCTTTCAACAGCAATACGATCACCAAATTTGCTTTTCCAATAACTTAGTGTATTTTTTTCAGAGAATGGATAATTATTCCAATAATTTTTAAGGTTTGCACCTTTACGTAGTTGTGGTCCTTTGCCTGCCATAAGGCAAATATTATACCACAAAATAAACTCATTGTCAACTTGACTTTTCTATTCCTTGTTTTATAATAAAGAATGAACAAACCATCAAAAATTAAAAGAAACGATTACGATAACATTTATTTTGCATCAGACTTTCACTATAATCATCAAAGGGACTTTCTTTGGAAGCCTCGCGGATTTTCATCTTTTCAAGAACATGATAAGTTTATTGAAAATGAATGTTCCAAGCTTACAAAAAATGATTTACTTATTTATCTTGGTGATTACAGCTTAAATACTACTGATGAAAATACTTCATCTCTGTTACATAAAACAAAGGCAAAGATGTTTTATATCTTTGGTAATCATGAAGGCTATCACTCTCGATTTTATCGTGAATCGCTACATGCATTTTACAAGACTTTTCATAATCTTTCAGCAATAGATGATGGATTAGCAAAAGATCACTCATCTATGCATGGCTCAAACTTTGTTTCGGAAATTCCATTTCAGATTTTTCCTTTTTCTGTAGATAAAACTACAAAGGAAGGTTTCCCTGGTGTTCGACGTAAGCTTGGAAAAGATGATGCAGGAAATGAAATCATATATTTTGGCGAAGAAGGTTATTTTCAAATTGGAAACGGTTTTTACTTTTGCCGACATATGGCTCCGCTTATTTGGGATAAGATGAAGTATGAGAATTATTTTTCAATCTGTGGTCACTCTCATGGCAACTTAGAAATTGCAAAGCCATCTCATAAAAACGATGGTAAGATTTTAGATGTTGGAGTTGATAATACTATTGAATATAATGGTTCAGCATTCTTTAAGGTTGAAGAAGTTAACGATATTATGAACCGTAAAAAGGTTAAAATCTACGATCATCATGGAGACGAACATATTTAAATTGACAAACCTCTTTGTCTATCTATATTAATTAACAATGAACTACTGGCTCAAATCATATGGCACTCTGCATGTTGGCAACGATGTTGTTCGCATAGCTGTGTCTAATGATTTTGGTAAATATTACCAATCTTTAATTGATAAAGATGTTCGACTTTTTACAGGTTTACCTGCTCATGGTAGTCATATTACATTATGGCAACCAAATATTCATGGTAAACTACCAATTGATAAGGCTAAGTTTTTAAAAGAGTTTTATAAAAAGACTCCAATCATTTTTGAATATGATATAGATATTATCGAAGGTGGTAAAACTAAAAACTTTCGCAACTGGTATATGAAAATTCGTTCAATGGCAGGGGAAAGCATTTGCAAGTATCTCGGAAATGATCAGTATAAACATCTTCATTTAACTATTTCAAATACGAAAAACGGAGTTAGACCTTATATATGGATGAAATAAAAAATATGAAAAACAAACTAATAATACTCATGGGTCCAGCAGGATCAGGAAAATCAACTAAAGCAAAAAAACTTGCAGCAGAATGTTGTATCTGTGAAGCAGATCAGTATTGGCTCAACTGTGTTGGAGAATACTTGTTTATTCCTTCAAAGATTGGGGATGCTCATAAGTGGTGTCAGAACAAAGTAGAAACTCTTATGAAAGAGGGTAAAAGTCGCATTGTCGTTTCTAATACCAGCCTTAATAAGAAAGAACGTCAAGTTTACCGTGATATTGCAACGAGACATGATTATGATGTTGAGGTAGAGTTACCAGACTCTCCTTGGTTTCTTGATGTGTATCCTCGCTTACTTGACAAGACCTTTACTAACGAAGACGTTAAAATCTTTGCTGAAAAGTGTATTCATAATGTTCCACTTGATGTGATGCAAAGAATGTTCTTGAAATACGAAGAGGATTAAACAGTGATGTAAACCTTGTCGCTGTATTTATTACTAAAAATAAAACGATTAGAAGTGAACTCTTTACCAAGGAGTTCACTTTTTAGTTTTTTATAGTGATGACCTGCTCCTGGCATAAGATAACCAATAGTACAATGCGGTTTATAATCAGGATAGTTGTTAGTGTATTCAAAATTTTCACAAACTTCTTTATTAAGTTCATGTAAATCTTTGCTCTCAATTCCAAATTTTAAAACATCAAATTTATCATTTTCGAAAAGAGAAATATTTTTAATCTTAAATGATACTGGACGTAAATCTATTTTATTTACTATTGATTTTGCTTGCTGAACATGTAATCCATAAAGCACAGTGATATGAGGTTCAGTTTCAAGTCCATGTCCTGGCTCAAGATCATAAACTTCACAAGGACATATTTCTTCTTGTAGTTTTGTAATTTGATTAGAGAGATCACTTAAATCTAACATTAAGCATGAGTAAGAGCGATTAGCACTTCCCTCTGAAATAAAGTCGTATAGTTGTTTGAATTTCATTATCGAATTATACTTATCATCTCCACAACATCCTTTGGAGGTATTCTAATTTCACGTTCAGCAACAAGAAACTCGGATGCGTGTTCTGTTTTAATCTTTGCCTTAATAATTCCTATATCATTATAATCTATATCTTTTAATTTTTCGACCCATTCTGAACCATATGTATTTGCAAACACAGGATTTTTAGAAACAGGAGATCTAATGAACCAAAGTGAAGTTAGATAAAATTCTATTAAATCCTCTTTATTATCAGGAGGAAATTTACTTTTCGACTTTCTTATGAGATAAGAGTCTACCGCTTGTTTAAAGTTTTCTTCAGTTTCTGTATATCTACGAACATATTCAATTACAGATTCACGACTCCACTTGTTATGAACAATCAACCACATCTCTTTTAATGTCGATGCTATAGTTTTACAAATATCTAATGACAAAGAAAAACTTACGTCTCCTTTATATGAACTTCCACCTAAACCAAGTGAACCTCCTTTATATTCTTCTTGAAATCCGTTTTCAAATAATTCTTTGGCTTTCAATGATGCATGATATGCAATCTCAATAGGTTCTAAATCTTCTGGACGAAAATCTCTACTATTTTGATAATTTCCGTAATCCCAATTTTTAAGTGTGTCGATCTTTACAGCATAGTATCTTATTTCATTTAAAATTGTTTTTATATCTTGAATAAATTTCTCTAATTTTTTACCAAAATCTACATCATCTTTTTCAAATCCATATTCTTCTGATCTTGAATTAAATTCTTTTAAAGAGTCGTCTATATACTTCATATTATAATTATCTTCGTTTATATCTTGACTTTTAATAAATGATGTTATTTTTGACGGAATATATTCTGTTAAAATTTTATATCGAAAGTTTCCGTCATCTGTTTTTTTTGCAAGATTAAAGTCGTGCTCTATTGTTTTAATAGATTTATCTATTGAATCATAATATCCTTCACCATCTAAATGACGTTTCTTTAGGTTTTTTATACGATCTATAAAATAATAATCTAAACCAATAGCATCTATATCATTAACAATATAATCTTCTTTATCAAGAACAGTTTTAATTAAATCTTCATAAAGTTTTTTTATATCTTTTATTTTCTTAACAACAGTGGTAAATGCAGTATTATATGACTGCACAGGTGTTGTAGCCTCTAAAACTATATTATATAATTCTTCAAATTTCATATTAAAAATTTGGAGTCATCTCAGGAGCGAGAGGTTTAGACGAAACTTTATAATCATCTAATGCAGATACCATTAAGTTTGCATTTTCGCGCATTCTTTTATCTACTCCGTCCTTTTTCATATCACGATAATCTGGATGTTTTAAATAATTCTGTGCCGCAATACGAAGTGAATTTTTCGCAGACTCTAGATATTTAGTAGCATCTGCTGTTCGTTTTTCTATTATAGCTTGAGTATATTTAAAGAACGCTTTCATTGCAGATCTAATATTCTCACGCGCTTGGCTCTGACCAGCCCTTTCTCTACTTGATAAATCTCCACGGAAAAAACCATCAACAATTGCGGTTTGTAATTTAGTTGGATATTTTTCTAAACTTGGAAAATTATATTTAGATGATGCAGACTTCCATTTAGTATTAAAATCACGGTTAAATAGTTGTTCAGCTTTCTCATCAGAAATAGTTATAACATTAACAAGCTTACCGTCTTTGTTTCTAGCTTTAGAAATTTCGTCTTTGGTAAAAATTTTTCCGATTTCATCTTTAAGAACAAGGTGTCCAATACCAATTGTTTTATAACCTTTAGAGTCTGCATAAGATTTATTTCTTATTCCTTGGTTACTAATCTCATGAAAACGAATATAGTCTTTTATATTATTTTTAATAATTTCTATTGATTTTTCTTTATCAGGAGCTATTAATTGTTTTTCTGGTTGATCAAGTTTTGTATCTTTACCTTTTTTAATAATGTCGGTGATTGCTTCTGGATTTTCAACAACTCCATTTAATATTTCTGGATTTTTTATAATCTCTTCTTTTCTTTGTTCTATTTGTTCAGCTAAATCTTCTGCATTTTGGACTTGAACAGGATACTTTCCCTTTAGATTGTTATATTCAGTTTCTAATTCTTTATATGAAGAATATGATACACCAAGAACTGCCATAGTTAATAACATATTAACTTTATTCATCCAACCTTCTTCTAAAACATTTTCGTTTTTTTCTAATGATAGTTTATAGAATTCTTTAAATTTCATGAATATACTTATAAATAAATAAATAGAAATATGAGCGAATATATTTATAATGCTAAACGTGGTTGGGTTAATATCCAAGAAGCTTATCTACCATTTGTAAAAACTACTAAACAGGAAGATATAAATTCACCTGATGTTTCATATAAAAACGAGTTTAAATATGGTGATAAACATAATGTTCCTCCTACAAGTCGAGTAAACAAAGATGGTGGTTATCAAATGCCAGAATTTCTACCTTCTGATGTGGCTTCTAATGTTATATTTTCTCTATCAGATTCTTTTAAAAATCTCAGAGAAAATATTAATAAAAAAAGAATGAGCAGAGATTTAGTTCATTTAATGAGAATATCTGCTGAAATTAATAAATTGATAAAATATATTAATCCTTCTTATCGTTCAAAATCATTTTCAACTATACCTTCTGGATTAAAAACTGTCTTAGGTGCTACTGCGGAACTTGGACTTCTTCTTCAAGATAAAATAAAAGAAAATAAATTTTCTACACAATATAAAAGATATATTGATGTATTAAATGCGCAAATGAATACATACGTTAGAGAAACATCAAGACTTAGAGATTAAACTTTAAAAGCGTCTTTTGAATGTTTTTTTAAATCTTCATCAGTTTCCCAAATATGTAATTCTGAATTTTTAAAAAATTCTATATCATTCTCTTTCTTTTTTAAGATTTTTTGTAAACGTTCTTGTATTTGTTTACCCTTTATGGTTTTCATATCAGAATTTATAATAAGTTCATATAAAATATCTTTGATATTAAACTTATCAAAAAGCATAGCATCATATTTTTCGTTTATTTCACGTTCAGTTACAACTGCTTTTTTCTCTAAAATAATATCAGCAAGACGACCATTATCATAGTCACCTATCCACCGATAACGAGCCATATTAATTTCTTCGTCTGGTATATCAAGATCTTTAAAAGAAAACTCTTTCATTAAAAAGTTTGCTTTAACAGTTTCGGGAAACATTGTTACATCAAAAGTAAAGCATATAAAAGCTTTAGTGTTTTTATTAAAAAATGCGTAAAGTTTATAATCGTTGCTCATTTTCTTTCACCTGTATTCTTCTCTACTCCTATGGCTTTATCATCCCAAAACTCATACATTGCAGAATACTTCATAGCAGTTACAGGGAGAGATTGACCGATATGAGTTTTACACCATTCTTTAATTGCGGCTTCTGCTGCCCACTGTTCAGGAAGTGGATGATCTAATGCAACTCTTGCAGTAAAAATAACTACATTCTTTCCTTCACTAAGCCACCTTTTAACACGCTCAACCATTTTAGGAATTGGTTCTCCTAAAACTGTTGGTCCTTCGTATTTTTCATATGTTGCTATAGTTCCGTCAAAATCTACTCCAATGTATCCTTTTTGATTTTTCATAAAAAAATTGGTATGGGAATTACCCCATACCAATTTACACTATAATTTAATGAATGTCAAAAAGAATTAAAGATATTCTTTAGTCTCTTTAACTTTAACAAGTAATCCATCATATTCAAATTCATCAGATTTATCTACACCAACGAACCAAGAGTTTGTAACCATAAGATAAAACTTTTGTGCTGATACTTTTTGTGAAAGCAAGTCAACAGTTTCTTCAACTCCTTCAAGAGTCTTTTGAAGAAACTCTACAAAAGTTTCTTCACCAAGATCAAGTAGCTTCTTTTCGTATTTTTCAAAAAGAGGATACACGATAAGATCACCGACGTTCGCCTTACCCTTTTTAAGCCACTTTTCATAGCTCTTAGAAGCAGAGATAGTAGAAGCACCCTTGAGTTGTCCTGTAATCTCTAGGAAAGGAATGTAATCAGCATTCTCGTCTTTTGGCTTATATTCTTTTTTAGGAGAGAATCGCATTGCATAGTCAAGCCCCATTTCTTCAAGAAGCTTTGCACCTTCTTCACCATAACCTTCAACACGAAGATCAAGAGAATGCTTTTGCTTTGCATACGTTTTGATATAAAAGCGAAGAGTAGATGCATGTGCTTTTTCTTGAATAAGACTCTTATAAAGATTTGTGAAATCTCCAATGTTAATGTCTTTCTGGTTTTCATCAAAAAGATCAAGATCATTTGATGGACTGATGCTATAAACACTGTCATCAGAAACTAAAGAGAGACTTTCAAAATTAAAGTCACCGTTTGCAACAAGTGTATAATTACGATATGTTTCGGATTGAATTGGGAACGTAATCGGGTTTTTTGCAGTCTGATTAAACTGAATTACTCGACTACTAAGATCAAGATCATTTAATGATGTAATCTCGCCCTTACGAACAGTTAAGAAAGAGATGTTTGCACGATCTTCGTTTCCAGTAATTCCAACAATTTTAGAATTAGAATCTGTTGTTTTAAATTCGACTTTTGAAACGTCTCCACCTTTTCTTGAAATAGAAGTGTATTTTGATATATTCATATCAATAGAAACTTTACCAAGTTTAGACTTTACAGTTTTAAGGAAATCACCAATAAAAATTGCTGAACCATTATCAGAAGAAATTATTTCTCCACCAATTACTGCTTTTACTTTAAGATCATTTTCTGCACGACCTTTTTGAGATACTGTAAATGACTTTTGAAGCATTTTTGCATAAAGGTTATCACCTGCTTTACGAAGCAAAGATACTCCAAGATTTGCCTTGTTCTTTTGTGATAATACAAATGCAAGAGAGTAAACAAACTTGCCGTCTTTTAAATTTTCTTTGCTAAGACTTTCAAGCTCTGAATAATCTACACCAAAAAGTTCACCGTCGCTTTCATCTTCAAGAACATCCACAGATGAATTTTCACAAACTAAAGGAAGAACAGCATTTGAAGAAACTTGCCATACTAAGTCAAAGTTCTTTCCAAGATTAACTGTTTTAACTTTTTTCTTAGAAGATACAAAATCTTTACATGACTTTTTCATATCAGAATAATCTGAAACGTGTGCAAATGCACCGCCAATATCTTCAGTCATTTGAAGAAGAAGTTTACGGTTATAGTAACCACTATATCCAACAATTTGCTTATGGATAAATGAACTTTTAAGAGTTTTACAAATCTTCAAAAGTTCACTCTCTGGTGAATTGTCGTTTGGATAACCATCTGTTAAAAAGAACAATACATTTTCTGTATTTCCAGAGATTAGTTCTACGTCTTTTACAACACCATTAAGGCTGTTAAGAACTTCATTAAAGCAAGTTAATCCTCTTGCATAAATCTTATTTTCAATAAGAGCTTCTATATTTCCGTTAAGGGAAGCTCCTTTACAAATCCAGTCAAAATCGCGGCTACTTGAAAAGTATGCTAGACTGAATGTATCGCCGGGAAGTAATAAATCTTTAACTGCTCGGAGTGTTTCTTTGAGGTCAGGAATGGAACCCCACATTGAACCAGACAAATCTGTAATAAAAAAGTAGTTTGTTGGTTTTGGTTTTGTGTCTTCGTTTTTAGGTATTGTTAATTTCATTTTCTTAATTTTCTTAATTTTCTTAATTTGTGTACTTTACAGTATACAAATTGTATATAACATAACATATAAAACCTATATTGTCAAGTTTATTCTGCAACAACAATAGAATATCTTAAACTTTTTACAGGTGAAACATAGTGTACTGAATCATATGGAAACTCAATATATTGACCTGCAAGATCAAAAATTTTCACTAAATCATGATTACTATCTTCACAAACAAGACCATCTGTTTCTGAACTTGTTAAAGTTATTAAATGAAGTTTTCTAATACTATATGCATCGCGATGTGGCGCGATATAATCTCCAGGATCATATTTTTGAATTTGAATAAAATTATAAAAATCTTTAAGATCAGGATCAAAATCACAATCTTTAAAAATACACTCTATTAATTCTTTAGTCATATGAATATCTTTTAAGGTTTTAAACTTACTACAAATATTAGGAATAATAGATGCATGTGTATCATCACCTTCTCTTGGACGAAATAACGAATCGTGTTCTTTAATATGAGTCATTATTTCGTCTGTGTTTCTTATAAAATTTGGTATTGCTTTAATCATAATTTAGAAATTAATCAAAGTAAAAATACTTCACTGAAGTAACACCTTCATAGTCATTTACAATAAGAGCAGTTTGACGTTGACGAGAATTATATCCAGAGTTGTCAGAATGACGGCAACCACCTACAAGAGTTGGAAACATAAATCCTTCAACATTTGTAAGTTCATAACTTTCAGAATGATGTTGATCTGCGCTTAAGTAATACTTTCTTTCTACTCCAATCATTTGTTCTGGCTTTGCCATAAACAAGTTATTAATATAGTTTTCGCGACCTTTACCTTGTGCAGGCAATCTGTCTCTTGAGACAGATGAATAACCGTGTTCCATAAGAAAAAGAGAATTGCCAACTTTGAATGTTATAAATCTTTTGTTAGTAACATCAAATTTTATACGTGAGTCACCTTTAAAATATAAGGATAGCATTCGTGAAAGCACATAGTCGCCAAGTGCAGAGTGATTTCCACTACATGCAACAACAGAAACATTATTTGTAACAGTAAGAATTGTTTTTACAAAATTAACAAGTGAATCAAATGCAACTTCTAGTTGCTCTTCTGCAATAGGATGTGCTTCAAGCTTTGTGCCTTTGTCTGTAAAACCTGTAAGAGTATGCGACATATCTCCGAGTAAAAGAAGCTTTACTTCTTTATAAGAGCCTTTTTTAATTTCGTTTGCTGCTTTTCGGCCATAATCACTAACAGTATCTTTAGTCTTTTCGATATTCCATTCTTTTTGGTTATAAAGATAACGCTCATGTGCAACAAGACCATAATGCCAATCACTTAAACCTAAAAGAAGAGTATCTTTAAGATCACTTGATTGTGGTATAGGTCTTGATGGAATATATGAAGGAGGACTCCATTTTTGTAAAATTTGTTCAAAAGGATCAAACTGAAGTGTTTTCATTGCACGCCATTTTTCTGCATCCTCTTGTGTTTCTTTCCAATCGCGCTTTTCAAACTTTTGTAGAATGTTAAACTTTTTACTTGAGAGAGTATCTTCAACAAGAGCTTCTTCATCAGAAGAGTTTATAACTTCTTCGGTATAAGGTAATGTGTCATGAGTAATGTTCATGACTTTAAGAATATACCGAATTCCATCTGCGGGAATGCTTAATTTAAGCGCAATTTCATTAGCGGTTAATCCTCCTGTTATATTGCTATATAACTTTACAATTGTATCAATCGTTGTTTTTGAAAAAACTAGATTTTTACCAAACTTTTTCTCCGTATGGAAAACATATTTTTGAGTTGACGAATTATAAGTGTAGTGCTTATTCGTCTTGAGAGAGTCTTTTTTACTCATAGGCATTAATACTTACTATACAATGCCGGATTATGGATGTCAACTTAAAATGTAGCCGGACCTCTATAATCGTCTGTGTTTGGTAAAATGCCTCTTGTATCACCGCTAAAGTGTTGGTTAAGAAGACGAAAAACTTCTTTAATAGTTTTTTCGTTTACGTCACCAATATTAATGTTGAAATTTGGAGTTCCATGAAGCAAGCAGTTTAATATAATACGAGTCCAATAAACACGCTTACCGTTGTTGAGTCGTTGCTCTTCTGGTAATGTTTTATTAAATTCTTTAATCTTTTGCATAATATTATTTCCGCTAACTTCTGGGTTTTCTACCCATTTTGTTGATGCACCTTCGTATTTGTTCATTGCCCACTCAACAAAACCAAGAATAGGAATTACGTTTTTTGTATTTTCATAGTAATCCGAAATCTTTTCAAAAGGAATTTCACGATTATTAATTTTAAATTTTAATTTATTAACGTCTTTTGAAGCCGAATTAAAATAAATTGCACGAATTGCAATTTTTGCAAGTTCGATTTCTTCTGGAATTACTTCTTCTTCTTTTTCCTGTGGCATTACTTCACTTTCTAAGCCTTGTTCTTCGGGCGGAACATTACCTTCCGCACCTTCTGGTGGTGGAGGAGCATCTGTTTCTTCTTGTTCAAAGAGAATGCGGTGAATGTAACTTTCAAATTGAGATTTCATATTATGCGTTGTTTCCTAAACTACTTACAAACTTACTTAATTCTTGATCTGAATTTATAGTTTTTAAAAATTGATCCTTTTTAACTGGATCTGCCTTTGTATCAAACATAACTGAAGTGTATTGAGTTTTCAATGCATTTGCATTGTTAGGATCTTTTAACCAATTTCCCCATTGACCTTTCATTTTTTGATCATTTAACACAGAATCTAAATCTACTGATACTTGAACTTTACCTTTATTAGAAATATTAGGTTTTAAAGAGTTAGAGTTAGGTTGTGTAGATGTAGTAGGTTTATTTGGAGTGGTTACATTTTGTGGTGTATTAGTTTGTCCACTCTGATTTGTTAGCGGTCCTGCCATATTCAATTCTTTTAAAATTTTATAAATGTATCCGTCAAATTTATTCATAATTCTATTTACTCCTGAGAAATCAAATTGTAGTTGGTCTTTATTATAAACGTCTTGTCCAATACTAAAATCTTCCGAAAAATAATCATTAAACATTTTATATTGGTCAGGATTATCAGCACTTAAATCTGGATCAGCATTAAAATTAGGTGATACTAAATCACCTTCATTTTCTAAAACTGAACGATAACTCCTCATAAAATTACCATAACTTGTAGTTGCAGGAATTTCATCAGTATTTCTTTCAAAATCTGTTACTATTCGATCCATTTTAAAACTATTCATTTTAAAAATTATATAGTAGTCACTATTATAAAAATATTCTCTACTTAATTTTTTAAAAATTTTCTCATTTATTTCTGATTCTAAAACATCATATAACTCATTTATATACACCTTTTTATAAGATTCAGTTATTTGGTCGTTTACATGATTATCTTCATTATCTT
>Ga0114974_10000953_pt1 | contig 23235 bp, 8 predicted proteins | sample S_130206_EF_Meta_FD_87318 | JGI IMG/M metagenome (GOLD analysis project Ga0114974, IMG submission 87318) | Freshwater microbial communities from Lake Simoncouche, Canada to study carbon cycling - S_130206_EF_MetaG | ecosystem: Environmental > Aquatic > Freshwater > Lake | place: Lake... | reverse complement strand
TTTTGCCTTGTTCTTTGCTGAACCCGCCGTATTCTAAATCTCCTTGCAAGGGGCCCGTGACCACCAAGAACGGCTCTTTGTTGTCGTCTAGTCTGTAGTGATAAAACGGAGGAAAGTTCAGTCGCACATGGACTGGGCTTAGTATGGGTTCTTCAATCAGTTCGGCTAAGGGATCTTCGGGTTCCAATTCCAGCTCAAATATTTCGTCAATTTTTTTCTTTTTGGTAGCACTCTTGGGTATCTTTTTGGGTGCCATGGGTATGTGTTCCCAGCAAGTGATTCTGAACACTAGATCTGTATTGGGGATTTTAACGGGATCTACAACCTGTCCAGTTTCTCGCTTGATACGATCGGCCCTATTGCGGCGTGCTTCTGCCACTGTGCGTTGATTTATTTTTAACACCGTGGGCAGGATAATGTCATATTGATGATCCAGCACAGGATCACGATAGGTGCAGTAGGTATTTTTGCTTAGATGTATTTCTTTCAAGATATCTCTGTTGTTGAGATAGTTGACTTTTGCTGGGGTTTTTGGTATGGTTGTGGCCACTAGTAAATCTCCTTAATGTGTATTTATTTTACAACACTTTTGAGTTTTGTCAACCTCTATATCATTATATAGGTGGTTTATTTTTGCGATAAATATCGTATAGGAAAAATATTATGGCTGATTTAGCAGGACAGACAGTTACTACCACTAACGGAAACAGTGTGACCTATGGTCCCGATGGCAAGCCCAGGATGACTGTAAGCCCCGACGGCACAACAAAATATTATGATACATCCGGCATTGAAACCAAGAACCCAGAGCAGATACAAGCAGCCAAGGCCGCAATCAATTCACAACCCAACTACAATGTTCCACAAACTCCAACCATTGGTCCAGCTGGTCCTCAGCCCATTAATCCGCCGACCAATGTTGCGGCCTTGGTCGAATCTGGACAAACTCCACAAAGTGCGTTACGGACTGCCATCGAAAATCCTCAGCTAACTGCGGCACAACAGCTTAATGCTCAAGCTCAAGCAGCAGAACAAACTGCCTTGGTAAATTTAAACGAAGCTCAACTCCAACTGGGAAAACTAACACCCGGCACAGACGCCTATAATAGGGCACAACAGTCAGTGACTCTGTTGAGTGAGCAAGCTCAACAGGCCGAAACACGAGTCCAGGCCGCCCAACAAAATTTAAAAATAGAAGCAACCTTGGCACAGGATGCCGGTCGAATAACCACGTTGACTCCGGAAGAACAACCAAATCTTGATCAGTTCAATGTTGTATCAGCCAACAAAATAAGTGCGGCAACTCTAGTTGACGATCCATTTGGGCAAGCTGGGCTTCCACCAGAAGCGGCATTGTTTGTCGCCCAGTCGGTCACAAATCCTGATCCGTATAACGCACCACCCGAACTTGATGCCACTGGTAGTCTAGCAGAAGCGGCAAATGCCCCAGATCCATATGCAAATTCACCCGAACTTGATGCCACTGGTAGTCTAGCAGAAGCGGCAAATGCCCCAGATCCATATGCAAATTCACCTGAAATTGATGTCACTGGTAGCCTGTTTGAAGCAGCAAATGCCCCAGATCCATATGCAAATTCACCTGAATTTGATCCTACTAGTAGCCTAGTAGAATATGCGGCAACTATTGAATCAGGGCGAGTATCTGCTGGAGTGGCCGAGGCAAGAAAACAACAGATCTTGATTGATCAACAACGCAACTTGAACAACGCTGACTGGCGAGTTCGCTTGAGTCTAGCATCAAACAGTGACTATCTATACAACGTGGCCGAACCTGGAATACTTGATGCGTTAAAACCCAGCAACGGCGTGATATTCCCTTACACACCGCAGATTGCTACCAACTACAAGGCCAATTATAGCAACTATGATCTTACCCACAGCAACTATCGTGGATATTTTTATCAAAACAGTTATACAGATCAGGTGGTTATCACAGCCGCGTTTACAGCGCAGAATACCCAAGAGGCCAATTACTTGTTGGCAGTCATACACTTTTTTAGATCAGTAACCAAGATGTTTTATGGACAAAGCCCACACGTGGGATCACCGCCTCCGATCTGTTATCTCAACGGCCTGGGCGAATACCAGTTTAACAAACATCCGGTCTTGGTCACAAACTTTGCCTACACCTTGCCAAATTCTGTAGATTACATCCGTGCTGGCAGCGCCAACAACCTGCAACTCAACCAAAATCCCTTAAGGCCAAAAACCAATACTGCAAATCCAGCACTTGCTTCAGTGCGACGCTTGGCCAATACTTTTTTAAAACCAAATGTCAATCCAATCACTCGCCCACCCACCAGTATGCCAATCAAAAACAATCCAACCTATGTGCCAACCAAAATGGACATAGTGGTAACCCTATTACCGGTACAGAGTCGCACACAGGTCAGCCAACAGTTTAATCTGCAGAGTTTTGCTAACGGACAACTGCTTAGAGGAGGATTCTGGTATTGGCCACGTACGACGCTTCCAGTCCGTATTATACCACTGGCTACAGTGAATTTTTCTTGGACACCATGACCAATCGCCCGATCCCGGCCCTGGCTAGCGATCAGCTCTGGATTATCGACTTGACCTATCAATATAGGCCAGACCTTTTGGCGTTTGACCTTTATGGTAATTCACGACTTTGGTGGGTATTTTATCAGCGCAATCCCAACACTTTGGCCAAACCACCGTTGGACTTTGTTGCAAATACTCAAATATATTTGCCACAGACCGCTACCTTACAAGCAGTGTTGGGAATATAACATGGCCGATCTCGATGTTGAAAGAATTAGTTCGGGTGAAGTTGTAGCAGAAAGTCAGTTGGCAAAAGACAACGGTGCCACGGTACAAAATCCTGCACGCAAGATTATCTATGATGGTAGAACTTTGGCCAATGTGCCCGGAGCCGAGATACAGCAAGCATTCGTGACTGGTCGTGTTAACCGACTACTCCAGTCTGGTTTTGTGTCAGTTGACAATGGAACAGCCAATGCCTTGCCTCTTAGTCGAAGCCAAGCTACTCCGCCCTACGACATCAATGCTTTTGCCAACTCGCCCGAAATTGATCCTGGCGGTAGTCTAGCAGCCCAGGCAGCCTCATACCAAGCTGGAGTGGGTGCCCGGAGTGATGACGGGGTCACAGTTACAGGCAACTCAACCAAGGACATAATCAATGCCACTTTTTCAACCAACACCAATCAGCGCATCTACACACAACCCAATGTGCTAGATGACTATGCCAGTTACACCTATCAGATCAGTTGGTATCTGCTGGATCCATTCCAATATAATACTCTACAAAATTCTCCAAAGGTGAATCCTGCCGGCTGGTCATTGTTGATGCAAAGTGGCGGATCGCCAATAAAAGGCCGTAATCCAAGATTTCCTGTGGATTTTTATATTGACGATTTAGAATTAACCAGCAAGATGAGTGGCAAAGGAACGAATATGCCACACAATGTTACCTTGTTCAAATTTAAAGTGGTTGAACCAAATGGCATGACCTTGATCAATCAACTGTATCGAGCAGTCAAGGATTTATACGGTCCAGGCGATAATTCTCCTGAACTTGATGCCACTGGCAGTTTAGCAGAATCAGTAAAAAATATCAAAGGAGTTGAAGCCAAATCATCTCCACCCAACTACGCAGCTGCGATTTATTGTTTGGCCATACGATTTTACGGATACGATTCTGGTGGTAATTTGATAGCACCGGCTACCGGGCGATATAGTCCAAACTCCACGCCTGGCCTAGTTGGACCAACCAATGATACCGAAGCCATTGTAGAAAAATATATTGCATTCAATTTACTAGATTTAAAATTCCGTACAGGCCCCGGCCAGTCTTCTAAAGGTATCGAATATTTTATTACGGCCCAGGCTGTGGCCATGAATACCGCGTTTGGTCAAGCCCGGGGAACGATACCGTTCCAGTTTGAACTGTCCGGCACCACGGTGGGCGATTTGTTGATAGGAAAATCAGCTCAATCAGAACTGAAAGAAACATTCATACAAGATGGTCGTGTGCCGCAGGCAAGTCCACCAGCACAAAATGTACCTACTGCACCAACCACGCAACAGCTGGGTGCTATGGCTGCTGGAACAGACCCTAACGCTGTAACTGACTCGGGCATGGCCTTTGGCGGTGGCGGGTTAACAGGAGCATAATCATGGCTGACTTAACAAACAAACAACAAAATTTAGTCGACGACGGAAAATTTAGCAGCAACTTTGGTGCTGGCCCAAGACACGACAAACGAATGGGCATAGTGGGCCCAGATATAAAAGCCAAAGAACAAGAACAAGGTCGACGAGAACCTTTGAAAAAAGTTCCACCAGCCAAGACACCTCCCAAGGCTCCTGGAGCCCCCACTGGGAGAACCGCATATTTGTTTACGGGTCTAGCCGAAGCATTGAACACCTATCAAAATGATTTGGTCAAAAGAAAAATTTATTCTAAAGCAGACGTGTATGAATTTGAATTCCAACCCGAATCAATGGCTGCTAGTAAAGTTAAAAGAGACGGCAGCACCGATCGATCAAAAACTGCTGGTAAACAGGCCACCACAGTCAGAGAAGCCAAAGATCCAAAAACTGATAAGGTGAACAATAACAGTCAAAACTGGAACATACAGGCTGGCACACAAATAGTGCAGGTCATTGATCAAATCATGCGCAGCAGCGAATTTGTCAACAACCAAGCCAAGTGGCAAGTGGATCCAGTCACACAAAAACTAATAGCCAGCCCAGGAACTGGTACTGGGCAAACTGTTTGGTACCATATAAGTGTACAGGCCACTGCGCTGGACTACGATGACAAACGACGAGATTATGCGTATAAGATGAAATTTATAGTAACTCCCTACGCCATAACACAGATGGCCAGCGAATATTTTCCAGACAGTGCCTATCGTGGCAGCCACAAAAGTTATAACTATTGGTTTACTGGACAAAACACACAGATTTTAAGTTATGAACAGACTTACGATTATCAATACCGACTGATCCTCAGTGGGTTGGCCCCAACCGAAGGCGGCCCAACAGGATCAAGAGGAGATCAAAAAGATTTTAGAGATCAGTATTCTCGTACTGCCATGCCCACAACCGAGCAAAAAACTGGACAAACCACAGGCGATCAAACTTCAGCAGCCGCGGACAGTGCTGCTGATTTTCTCTACGACTCTAAAGATTTTGCATTGGCACGCCTAAGGATCATAGGAGACCCGGCCTGGATACAAGAAGACAAAGTAGACCTAGGAGTCAATAATCAAACTTTCAATTTCAGACCGTTCAACGACGATGGTGGCATAAATTTCAACAGCCAAGAAGTAATATTTGACGTCACCTGGAACAATCCACAAGATTACAACCTGGAGACCGGAATAATGGATGTGTACCCCCAAGGTGGACGATCCAACGAGTACCTTGTTTACAAAGTTGTTACAGTTAAAAGTTTCTTTAGCCGAGGTCGATTTGAACAAGAACTAGAAGGCCAGCACCTAGTTGAGTACAATACCGGTCCTAAACCAGCCGAAGTACGGCCGCCAGTGCAACAAATAAAAAAGAAGCCTGCAGCACCACCGGACAGATCACGAGAATACGCACTCAAAGGTTTCAAAGGTACCGATCTACCGCCGGTTGGCACAGATACAGTTGGTGCATTTGTTGGATACCGTAGCCCAGGAATACGACGCAAAACTCTACTGGATCCCAAGGGGTACGGTGACGCATAACAGAGAACAAAGAACATGGGTATAACAAATCACGAACGAAGCACTGGAACACCAAAAACCTTTGACCAAGACCGAGGCGGACTACCCGGCACGGGCGGTCCTTATATCGGTGAAGTAAAAAACAATCTTGACCCCACACGCATGGGTCGCCTACAGGTGTACATAGAAAGTTTTGGAGGCTATGATAGTGAAGACGATCAAGGCTGGCGATGGGTCAGTTATTGCACTCCGTTCTATGGAGCCACACCCAAAGGTGGCAGTGCCGGCACTGGCACGTTTCTAGATGGCAATCAACAAAGCTACGGCATGTGGTTTACTCCGCCTGATATCGGCACACAGGTTTTGTGTATTTTTGTCAACGATGATCCCAGCAACGGATACTACATAGGGTGCTTGCCCACCAATGGAATCACCAGGATGATTCCAGCTATTGGTAGCGTGGTAAACACAGAAGCACAAACTCAAAATGCCATTCAAGGAGAATATCTAAGCAGTTCGGCAAGATTACCGGTGACTGAAATAAACAACAGTCCTGAAAATCCCCAGACCAGCGAAAGCCCCACATATTTCAACGAAAAGAAACCGGTACACAGTTATGTGGCCGGCATCTTGTTCCAGCAAGGTCTAAACAATGATAATGTGCGTGGAGCCATTGCCAGTAGTGCGCAACGCGAAAGTCCCAGCAACTGTTACGGAATTAGCACACCGGGTCGTGCCATCTATCAAGGCGGTCTAGGCGACACCGCTGATGCCAAAACCCTGGACAAACAGACTCTGCAGGGAATCAAAGTTATTGGTCGCCGAGGCGGACACAGTTTTGTCATGGATGACGGCGCCCTGGATGGTTCTGATAACTTGATCCGTATACGCACCAGCAAAGGTCATCAAATAACCATGAGTGATGATGGCAATTGTTTTTACATCTGCCATGCCAATGGCCAGACCTGGGTCGAACTGGGCCAAGAAGGCACATTAGATGTGTACAGTACCAACAGCATAAACATGCGTACTGAAGGCACTATAAATTTACACGCCGATACAGATGTTAATATTTTTGCCGGCGGCAACATGAATTTTAAAAGTGTCAAAGGAACCAGCATACAAAGCGATGGCGGCGCGGATTTAGCCAGCAAAGGTAAACTCAGCCTGTTTGGTGAAAGCGGCATGGCGATCAAGAGCGGTGGCGGACTGGCGATCAAGAGCGGACTAGGAAGTTGGGCTTCAGAAGGACAACTGAGTCTAAGCGGCAGCAAATTACTGCTCAACAGCGGTGGTGGACAACCAGCTGATGCACCCGGTGCCATAACCAAGTATCTGCAACCGGGAGTAGAATTCAATCCCAGCACTGGCTGGCAAGTCAGCGCCACTGGTACTGAAAGTTGTTGTACCCGTGCTCCAACACACGAACCATACCCGTATCACAATCAAGGTGTGAATGTAAAAACTTCTATCGTACAGCCAGGACAACCAACACCACCGCCTGACGCACAGGCATTACCATCTGGAGTGACCATCACAAAGACATCATGAGCATATTCAATTATACGCTTCCTTCAGGTTCTACATTTAGATTGTCTGCGCCAGCTGGCACCACACAGCTACAAGCTGATTTGATATTTTATGGCCAAGTCGCCACCGGCGCTTTAGTGGGCTATAGTCCTGGACAGACCTTGACCAGTACTGAGACAGCCATCACTAAATTTGCGCTCAGCAGACTGGATCGAGGAACCGCCGGAGTTGATAATCAGGCAATACTAGCTTTACATGCAACATTGGTAAGCAACTTGCCTTCGGTTACCGGAATACCGCCCTTGGTGAACACTCCGTTGACAAATCCAATCAATCAGGCCAACTTGGTAAACATAAACTCAGAACTTCCTATTGCAGCAATTGGACCGCTTAGTTCAATACAGGTGCAAGGTATCCTGGCCCAGCTTGTCAACCTGGTTGATCAACCAAGTGATGTCATGAGCGACGACAAAGGTGTTGGACAATATGGCCTGAGCTGTGTTCAACTAGAACAAGCCGGATATGTCAAACCCAATACCTGGAAAAGATTCATATGGGATCCAGCACCGTTGACCAGCGTGTTGAGTGCTCCGGGGATTTGGACCGGCAAAAACGGAATCACTGAGGTTGCACAGTTTCTGGCTAACCCTGGCGCACAAACTCGAGCAATGACATCATTATTACAAGATGGTTATACCGGATTGGTATCGGGTGGAATCATCACACCAGCTACTACACAGGCAGTAACAGCCAGTGTTGGACAGGTGTTTACCGCGACAAACAGTGTGGTCAGTTCATTGACCAATACCGCAATTGGTGATATAGGTGCCTTGGTTACCAATGCCGGAAGATTTGGGTCTGCAGCCGCTGCAGCCTGGAGCGAAACTGGCAGTTTAACAAGAGCAATAACTGGGCAATTTCCAAGTCCGGCTGGTGTTCTAAGCAGTCTAAGTGGATCATTGAATACCGCAGTTGGTAGCATTGGACAGAATATAAATTCGCTGACCACAAGTCTTGACATCACTGGCAAGGCTGGTCAATTTGCCACAGCATTTAGTAATCCAACAAGTGTTATTACCAATTTGGCAAATACTGATGTTACTGCATTGGCCACTGGTGCTCTCAATAGTGCAACATCAGCGGTCACTGGTGCTATCGACAATGCCGCTGCGGCCGCAACAAATGCAGTCACCAATGCCGCTGCGGCAGCAACTGGTGCTGTTAATAATGCAATCGATTCAGTAAACAGCCAGATAACCAATGTAACCGACAAACTTGACAAGCTATCTAATTTGAGTCTCGATAATCTTAAAGATATATTTGGTGGTGGAGCTGGCGATTTAGTGGCAAAGGTTCAAACAGCGGCTGGATTTACAAACACAGTAAATCGCAGCACACTGGATGTGGCGTTTGTCAAGATATTGGGAAGTTCTAAAATACCAGTACCATCATTTGAAGCACCGTCGCTTAACAGTTTGTCATTGAGTTCGCTTGCAGATATTTCATCAGCATCGACCATATTACAAAACTTAAAAAGCCAAGGCGGTGCTCTACTAAGCCAAGTAACTCAAGCACAAAATACAGTTACAGGGCTAGTAAATCAAGCACAAAACTTAGCATCTAATCAGGCCGGGGGCGTGATCAGTAATGCTTTAAATCAAGTCACACGCCGGATAGGTTAAGAGTAAATACATTATGACAACTTTTATTGGATTCAACACAATCAATCAAAACAAATATTTTACCCTTACTGATTTTGAACTGATCAAGCGTGATTTGCTAAATGCGTTTAATATCAGACAAGGACAGGTGGTGGGATTGCCTTGGTATGGCACCACGCTGTGGGATAATCTATTTGAAAACCAAACACAGGATACCATTGGAGCCATCTACGATGAAGTACAACGTGTAGCCGGTGGAGATCCCAGGGTCTATATCAGCTCAATTGAAGTGTTCCCACAAGAAAATGGACTACTAATACAGCTAGAACTCACAGTGGTTCCTAGTACCAACGCACAGAGACTGAATATCTTTTTCAATCAAACCCAGCGTGTGGCCAGCTACGTATAATCTGGGCAGATTATACTTTCCATAAATACAAAACACTGGAACTACTATGGCTACAACCACAAGACAAACTGTAATATTTGGCGTTGAAGATTGGAAACGGATCTATCAGACCTATAGAGAAGCCGACTTCCAAAGCTATGATTTTGAAACACTCCGTAAAAGTTTTGTAGACTATTTGCGCCTGTACTATCCAGAAACATTCAATGACTACATTGAAAGTAGTGAATTCATCGCCTTGCTTGATGTCATGGCTTTCATGGGTCAAGCACTAGCTTTCCGCACAGATTTAAACACCAGAGAAAACTTTTTAGACACAGCTGAACGTAGAGACAGCGTGATCAAGCTGGCCAATCTGGTCAGTTATACACCATTACGCAATACTGAGGCCAGCGGCTATCTCAAAGTATTTTCTATCAGTACCACAGAAAATGTCATCGACTACAATGGTATCAACCTACAAAATATCACAGTAAACTGGGCTGATCCTACCAACCTTGATTGGCAAGAACAATTTACGGTTATTATAAATGCCGCCCTAGTCAACACACAGAGATTTGGTCGCCCTGGCGCCAGCCAAGATATCCTAGGGGTAAAAACCCAAGAATACACCGTCAACCTTGTTCCTGGATTCCTTCCTGTTGTTCCATACACTGCCACTATTGATGGTGTTAATATGCCATTTGAAGTGGTCAATGCCACATCGGTCGGCCAAGATTACATATATGAACCGGCTCCGTTGCCTGATGGTAGATTCAATATCTTGTTCCGTAACGACCAGTTGGGATTTGCCAGCGCCAACACCGGATATTTTTTCCTGTTCAAACAAGGCACCTTACAAAACCAAGATTTTAATTTGGCTGAACGAATTACCAATCGTGCTGTCAATATCAATATTGACGGTATCAACAACACCGACGTGTGGTTGTATCAATTGGATAATCTTGGCAACACACAGTTTTTTTGGAGACCAGTACAAAGCGTATATGCTGCGGCTGTACAACAATTAATTCCCGGCACACAAAACATCTACAGTATCTCCAGCAGAGCCAATGATCAAATCACTTTGAATTTTGGTGATGGCATATTCAGCACTATTCCAGTTGGAACTTTTAGAACTTATGTGAGAGCCAGCAATGGATTGACCTACATAATCAATCCACAAGAAATGCAAAGTGTTCAGATTCCCATCAGCTATGTGAGCCGCACAGGACAGATTGAAACACTGACCTTTGTGTGCGGAATCACCCAGCCGGTCACTAATGCCCAGTCTAGAGAGACCATAGCTGAAATCAAGCAACGTGCTCCTGCGCAATACTACACACAAAACAGAATGGTCAACGGTGAAGACTACAGCAATTTTCCATTTACACAATACAACAGCATACTAAAAAGCACAGCAGTAAATCGTGCCAGCATCGGAACCAGCAGATATCTTGACCTGGTTGATGGTACAGGAAAATATTCCAGCACAAACATTTTTGCCAGTGACGGTGCCTTGTATGAAAGCAATTTGACTCCGGCATTTTTATTCAGCTGGCTCAGTATCAACGACATCAGTGATGTGGTCTACAATCAGATCAATCCGCTATTGGCCAAGGCCGGCATGCAACAGTTTTACTATGCCAATTTTCCAAGACCCGATTTGTCAGCACTGGCATACAGCTGGCATCTCAGCACAGTTATAACAAATGAAGCCACAGGTTATTTTGTGGACAATACAGGGCAACCGGTTCCGGTAGGCGCACTTTACACCAGCAACAATGCCAAATATATCACAGTTGGTAGTTTGGTAAAATTTGTTCCACCTGACGGCTATTACTTTGATGCAGAAAACAATCTACAGGCTGGAACAGCAACGCAACCAAATGAAAAAATGGAATTATGGGCCAGCCCTACTGCTGTTTACCTGTCAGGCACATCGAGGGGACTGGGTAATCTGCCAGACGGCACAGGTCCTGTAGTATTGAATACCTATGTACCAACTGGTGCTATACCAGTACAAGTTATTCCGGTATTTGTGATAGACTTGCCAACAGACTTAAAACAAAGCATAGTAAATCAGATTTATCTCAACCAAGATTTTGGTCTTGGATACAATAATCTCACAGCCACTTGGTATTTGATTACCAGCAGCAATCTAGATGCAAATGCTGAATTTAGTTTGACTAACGCTGGAAACACAGACAGCACCAATAGCGATGCCAGCTGGCTGGTCCAGTGTACTACCAATGGTGCAAACTATACTGTGATATCACGGTCTTTGGAATATTTCTTTGGCAGCGTGGCAGAAACAAGATTTTTCTTTTACACCAGCGAACCAATTTATGACAGTCGCACTGGCACTGTGATCAGAGACTATGTAAATGTACTCAAAATCAATTCGCAACCAGATACAAATAATCCATTACCCGATGATACTGTATTGCCTATCATTGCTCAACCGGTCTTAACAGATGGACTCACTGATGATTTCCAAGTAGTGGTCAGCTTCAATACCAGACCTGGAAGTACTATTCCAGTAAACCCCGACTTCTTTGACGATCTTGTTGCTCCGGGTGTAGATGCCAATAACAAATTGGTATTCTTCCAACAGACTGTGGACTTTGACAATTTACAAAGATATCTTTTGGTGCAAAATGGCATAGTCAATAGCACATATCCCACACAGGCCACGATCTTGTTAGTGTTGGACCAATACAATATAGGACAGGTATTTTATGCCTATGCCCAATATCCCACACAGGTTATCACAGATCAGATCTTTTATACCTTGACATTAAACAGTGCTGGTAACAGAACACTCACAGTCAATACCACGTATGTGGCCAGGATTGGTCGACAAGATTTGTATTTCCAGTATAGACATAACAGTCCGCTGACCAATCGTATTGACCCTGGCAGCACAAATATCATTGACACTTATGTGGTCACTAACGAATATTATACCGCATATCAAAACTGGCTCAAGGACGTGACCGGCACAGTCGCAGAACCAAGCCCACCGACCTTGGACGAATTGACCACGGCTTATGCAGGTCTTGACACTTACAAAATGATTTCAGATAACTTGATTATAAATTCAGTTGACTTCCAACCGTTATTTGGTCGCAAAGCTGATACTGCACTACGGGCCACCATCAAGGTCATACAAAATGCTCAAAGCACAGCCAGCAACAGTGAGATACGCAATCTTGTGGTGGCCACAATGGAAACTTATTTTGATTTGGCCGCATGGAACTTTGGAGATACATTTTACTTTTCCGAGCTCGCAGCCTTTATACATCAACAGATTGGAGACGTTGTAAGCAGCGTGGTGCTAGTACCACTAGATCCACAAAAGAGCTTTGGTGACTTGTATGAAATAAGATCTGCTCCAAATCAAATATTTGTCAATGGTGCCACAGTCAACGACGTTGAAGTTATTACTGCACTCACCAGCACAAATTTACAAACTGCACCTGGTAGTGGAGTAATTTAATGGCCAACAATGTACGCTCAGTAGACTTCCTTCCAGAGATATTCCAAACTCCGGTCAACAAACAATTTTTAGCTGCCACACTGGATCAGTTAATACAAGAACCTGCATTTAAAAAGAGCCAAGGATTTATTGGCCGTCGTATCGGTCCCGGAGTAAATGCCAATGATCGTTACGTGATAGAACCCACACAAGTACGCAATCAATATCAGTTAGAGCCGGGTGTTTGCCAAATCAATCCTGACAATACGCATCAGGTTGTTGATGCTATCACTTATCCGGGAATCAATGATGCACTAGCTTTGCAAGGTGCTGTGGTCGATAATCCGTCTGACTTGTACAAGAGTGATTACTACACGTGGGATCCATTTGTTGACTTTGACAAGTTCATAAACTATGCCCAGTATTACTGGATTCCAGACGGTCCTGATGCTGTCACAGTCAGTGCCACTGGTATTCCTTTGGTACAGACCTTTACAGTGACCCGGAACAATGGATATTACACATTTTCGGGAGTGCGTGGTAACAATCCCAATTTGATATTGGCTCGTACTGGTACTTACAATTTTAACATAGCACAAAATGATCAAGCTTCGATTCAGTACCGTGTCACAAACAACGGCACTACTGCCTGGGTCATTGACTTTGACAGCAACCCAACTTTAAGTTTAGTACGAGGTAACACTTACACATTTAATCTGTCGTTAACAGCACCGTTGCCATTTTACATCAAGACAGAACTCAGCTTTGGATCAACCAATCAATACAACGATGGCGTCACACGCAATGGCGCTGTGACAGGCTTGATCACATTTACAGTTCCACAGGATGCTCCCGATACCTTATACTATTGCAGTTCAACCGAATACAACATGCGGGGACAATTCAATATCATTGATGCTGATCCCGGAACAGGTCCAGGATTTTGGATACAGACCAATCCTGGCGTCAGTGGTACAGTACCAGCAACTCCTAATATCAGCAGTAGAAATGTGTATGGCGTCACCAATAACGGCACCGATCTTGGCACTATAACTTTTGATGTTCCTACTCCCGTGGCACAAAGTTACTATTACAATTTGCCCTACATTGGATCAATTCCAAATCAACAGTCGGGTACTGTGGATTTAATTACCACATTGGACTTTGATCAAATTAATGGTGTGCCAGCGGCAACCTTTTTTGAACAAAATCCTTCTGGTATTGACGGGGTCAGCAACATTGAAAATCGTACTCTAGTATTTGATCCCACTGATAACCAATCAAATTCAGTATGGTTGGTACGCATCGTCGATGTTGGCGGAACACCCACTATACAATTGACAAACATTTTACCAATAGTCAATCTTTCACAGTTTGCTGTGTTGTTTGGTGTGGAATATGCCAGCACACGCTGGTACAAAGATGGCTCTGGATTGATCGTGTTGATGCCGGCCTTGACAGCCACACGAGAGTTGTTGTACTATCAAGACGGCACAGATCCAAACCTGTTTGGCACAATAGAATTGGTTGACATAGCCGAAGATGCTGTGTTAAATGTAGCAGACATCGTTGACAGACAAAATTATACCAGTCCTAACGGAGTGACATTTACAAATGGATTAAAAGTTTTATTTGCTGGAACTACAGCTCCTGCCAGTTACTCAGGCAATGAATACTATGTCGAAGGCGTGGGCACAGCTATAAAATTATTACCAGTAACAGATTTTGTAACTCCTGAGACTTACATAACAGATACACCCGTGGTGCCAGATTACCTTACTATCAATCGAGCTGATCGAGATCTAAATGCCTGGACCCGTAGCAATAGATGGTTCCACATCGACGTGATCAATCTTTCAGCTGAGTATAACAATACTGTACCAGTGCTGGATCAATTGGCCCGCGCCAGACGACCAGTGTTGGAATTCAGGGCCGGCACACGATTGTTTAATTTTGGTACTGAAGCAGTACAACCCATCGACATAATAGATTTTTCACAGACTGATGCACTACGAACAGTGAATGGCACCATTGGATTTAGTACCGACGGATACACCTTGGTCGACGGAAGTACTATTGTGTTTGCCGGCGACGAAGATGCCGCTGTACGCAACAAAATTTATCAAGTGGAATTTATAACGCCCGACACAGTTGCGCCTTTGATCGCCCAACCCGTGATCAATCTAGTTCCAATCGTGACTGTGGTCTATGATCAAAACACTGTGTCCTTGAACGGTACTGTTTCCAAGGGACTTGAGTATTACTTTGACGGGGTATATTGGATAAAAGCGCAACAGAAAACCAAAGTAAATCAAGCACCACAGTTTGACATCTATGATGCCAATGGTATAAGTTTTGGCAATCTTGACACATATCCAAGCAGCAACTTCACTGGCAGCAGCCTATTCAGTTATGCTGTTGGCACAGGATCAAACGACGAAGTGCTGGGATTTCCATTGAGTTATCTCAATTTGGCCAACATCGGTGACATCGTATTTGCCAACAATCTGTATGCGGACAGCTTTACCTATACCACAGACAGCCAAGGTATCACGGTTGCGCTCAGCACAGGATTCGTACGACAGTATTCAACAAGATTAATATACGAACGCGAAATTGGCTGGCAAAATGCCATAACACAAAGCCAGATAAGACAACAGTTTAGATTTGTCTATGATGGTCGGCCTTTGCAGTTAGACATAGCCGTGAACGCTAATACAACAGTTCCAGCTGTGCAAATATTTGTCAATGCAAACTTTTTAGAACCATACAATACCACGACTGGCACTTATAATTATACCTACACCACGACCAGTAACACCACCAGTATCACTCTACAACGGCCGTACGTGATTGGCGATGTGATAGAGATACAGGTCTTGAGTGATCAGATCAGTGCCACAGCATTTTATCAAGTGCCTGTCAACTTAGAGAACAATCCATTCAATGGCAACAGCCAAGAATTTACTCTAGGTACCGCAAGAAATCATTATAGCACTATTGGACAAAATCTTATCGGTCTTGAAGGACCAGTTATTGGATCCAACAACAGTCGTGACCTGGGCAATCTTGTTCCGTATGGCTTGCAGATACTGCAACAAAGTGCCCCGCTTACCTTGACTGGATATTTTTTACGAAGTGAAGAATATAACATTTTCAATGCCTTGCAGTTTAACAGCAGAGAGTATATCAAATTTAAATCGTTGTTGTTGAATACCGCAATTTCAAATGACTTTGTCAATATGACTGTGCCTGAAATTGTAGATCAGTCGATTGCTATTATCAATGCCGGCGACACTAGTATCAGTCCATTTTATTGGAGTGATATGTTGCCCACCGGAACAACAGTTGCATCAAACTCAACCACAGTAAATCCGATTACTTCATCAAGATTTAACACTGTACAAACTTATGACTTTGCTAAGTCCAATTATTTGGGATTGTTGGTTTACATCAATGATCGATTGCTCGTACGTGGAACAGAATATGTGGTTGGCGACGGGACTCCAACCTTGACCATTTTGATTCCACTTGTTGTGGGAGATGTTGTCACCATTAACGAATACAATCCTACTTACGGAAATTTTGTACCCAACACTCCAACCAAGATGGGCTTGTACCCCAAATATATTCCACGCATCTATATCAGCCGAGACTATGTAAAACCCACACTAGTGATACAAGGACATGATGGCAGCATCACTGTAGCATTTGGTGACATCAGAGATCAGGTACTGTTAGAATTTGAAACCAGGATTTACAGCAATCTTAAAACAGACGGCAATCCTGTTCCGATCACGATCGAAGAAGTCCTGCCTGGATTCTTCCGCACCACAGATTATACCGAAGCTGAAATAACACAGATCCTGGGCCAAGACTTTTTGATCTGGGTGGGTCTAAACAAACTAGATTATACAGCACAAGATTATTTGCCTAACAATCCATTTACCTACAACTACAGCACAGCCGGTAATAGAATAAACGGTCAAGTACTAGACCAAGGAGCATGGCGTGGCATATACCGTTATTTCTACGATACAATGTCTCCTAGCACCACACCATGGGAAATGTTGGGCTTTACTGAAAAACCCTTGTACTGGGAAGAACGCTACGGTCCTGCACCATATACCAGTGACAACCTGATATTGTGGGGCGATCTTGAACAAGGTCTTGTGGCAGATCCTGTGGCACCGTACATCAAACCTAACTTTGCCAGACCCGGACTTACCACAGTTATTCCGGTCAACGGACTAGGAGAATTATTACCTCCGCTCACCAGCGTGGTGGGTTTGTACAATCCCAATGACTTCCGCAAGAGCTGGGCAGTGGGCGATGGTGGACCAGTTGAAGCATCATGGTGGATGAGCAGCAGTTATCCATTTGCAGTGATGCGCCTGTTGGCATTAACAAGACCGGCAGACTTTTTTACTTTGTTTGCCGACCGTGACCTTTATCGTTACAATGCTGATATAGAACAATATCTCTACAACGAGCGTTACAGACTTGATGGTAACGGATTGGAAATCTATGGTGATGGCATCAGCAAAGCCAGTTATATCAACTGGATAGTGGATTACAATCAACAACAGGGTATTAACAGCACCACGGCATTGACTAGAGATTTGGCCAACCTCGATGTGCGATTGTGCTATTGTATGGCAGCCTGGACTGATCAACAGTATCTTGAAGTTTATCTTGAAAAATCAAGCCCGGAAAGTCAAAATGAATCTTTACAGATTCCTCCTGAGAGTTATAATCTTTTGGTCTATCGGGATCAACCCTATGCACAAATTACCTACAGTAGTGTGGTAATAGAAACTGTGGAGAACGGTTGGGCAGTATACGGCTATGGCAGCTACCAGCCGTATTTTCCAATCATAGTCAGTGCGGCCAACGGAAAATTACAGACAATATCAGCTGGTGGCGCCACAGTACAGGTGCCAGCACAGTACACCAACAATGTGATCAACATTCCATACGGTTATGTGTTTACTAACCGTACCATGCTGGTGGATTTTTTATTGAGTTACGGACAGTACCTTGAATCTCAAGGCATGACCTTCACTGAATTGGAAAATGGTTATACCTTAAATTGGCCACAGATGGCACAAGAGTTCCTGTATTTCAGTCAACAGGGCTGGCAGGCTGGTACCTTGATCAATCTTAATCCAGCCGCTGGGCAACTCACAGCATACCGACAGGGATCTGTAGTCGATGACATTTATAGCGTCAGTCCTGAAAATCAATTGCTTGATCAAAATCGTCAAACCATAGCCACAAGAAATTTGATCATACAACGTGAAGGCGACAGCTTCAAGATAAATCCAGCACCCACAACCAATCAGGCCATCAGTTTCTTGAACTTGCAGTTTACCGATTATGAAAATATCATAATCTTTGACAACGTCGACATATTCAATGACTTGATTTACGATCCGGTCACTGCGGCAAGACAGAACAGGATGTATCTGAATGCGTTTAATACAGTTGAATGGGACGGCACTCTCAATGCAAAAGGATTTATTCTAAATCAAAACAACGTCAAGGCCTGGAATCCAAATTTGCGCTACACCAAGGGCGATATTGTACGCTATAAAAACACCTATTGGCAAGCCAGCGGGCTGGTACAACCAACAACCAAATTTGACTACAATGATTGGCTCAAAAGCAATTATGCTTTGATCGAGCAAGGACTGTTGCCTAACATAGCCAACAAAGCTGATCAATTGGCCAACACTTACAATACACAAACTGCCAATTTAAACAACAGCAACGATTTGTTGGCCTACAACCTGATTGGATTTACACCAAGACAGTACATGGTCGATCTCAATCTTGATGACGTCACTCAGGTCAATCTCTATCAACAGTTTATCAAGACCAAAGGAACTACTCGAGCCACAGACCTGTTTACTCGTGTAAACTTGACCAAAGAAAGCGGCGACTATCAAATTTACGAAACCTGGGGTGTCCTAATAGGAACCTATGGTGCCAACGGCAACAGGAGTTACTTTGAAGTCAATCTCAACGAAGCTGATTTGACTGGTAATCCAAGCACAGTACAAATCATCCAACCTGGACAAACAAGTTTGGCCAACCAGACTGTGTTTTTAAGCAATCTCTGGAGAGAAAGCTACAAAATCACATCAACAGATATACTACCAACTGTTTATCCAACCACTCTAAATACTGTGTTACCATCAGCTGGATATGTCAACATCAATGATGTGGACATCACGGTATACAGTCTTGATGATCCAACTGCAATTGCCGCCAATCTTGGTAGCGTTGGAACTGGAACAAGTATATGGGTAGCCCGGGATAATCCTTACAACTGGAATATCTACAGATGTACTCAAGTTCCTGGGCGATTGAGCCAAATAACAGACAACCTGAACGGAACCAGCATCGCACAGTTCAGTCAGATCACAAGTCTAGCCATTGGTGATTTGATCATAGTGCGGTATTTTACCGACGGGGTTGATGGAGTATATCGGGTGTTAGGAACACCCTCACCAACCAGCGTCATAATTTCTTATGCATTTACCAACTCTAATCAGACCACATTGACCGGCAATGGCCTGGCATGGTTCTTACAAACCATGCGTGTGGCTCAGGCCAGTGATGTTGCCGCTTTGCCATATTCAAACTCACTTGTACCGGGCGGTAGAGCCTGGGTAGATAACAATGGATCAGGCCATTGGGAAGTGTTGGAAAAACAAACACCTTTTACTCCTGCTGAAAATAAAAATGCTGTCACACCGCAAACCAACAGTTTATATGGAACCAGTGTCGGGCAGTCAAACAACAACTATAATTTATTAGTAGGTAGTCCAGATGCTGCAGGCGGCGGAGTAGTATACACATATCGCAGACTTACTACAGAAGACAATTCTGGAACCTATATAGACAACAGCACTTTGTTTTTGTTGGCCACAGACGCTGTGGGGTTTGGTAACAGCATAGACTGGGGTAAAAATAATTGGGCGGCAGTTGGTGCTAGTGGCAGTGGCTCTGGACGTGGATATGCTGTTGCACTTTATCAAGTTCCGGCCAGTAATGAGTATTTGCAAGCTCAATTGTTTACTGCCCCAACTACCGCAAATGCCGTGGCGTTTGGCACAGCAGTAACAGTCAGCAACGATGAAAAATGGATGTACATCAGTGCGCCTGTTGAAAATTTAGTTTATGCCTATGGATTTGTTGATGTTCCTGTACAGAGTGTGACCTACACTGCCAATGGATCTACTAATGCATTCAATTGGCCAGACTCATTGACTATCGATCCAGATCAACCCGGACAGTTAATTGTGGCAGTAAACAACGAAGTAGTTGCCTGGAATACTGATTATATCATAACCACCAGCCAGGTAAGATTTTTTGTACCACCTCCTCCTGGAGTTGATGTGGTGCTTACCCGCCGGGATCAAACAAATATAACCAGTAACGGTGGACTCACTTACGACTTGAATCCATACTTGTATTTTGGTGCAGAATCTACTACCAATCCCAATATAAATTCTTTCAGGATTCTAGTCAATGGTGTAATAGCTCGCCCTTATATCGATTACACATTCTCTGGAACTACCATAACATTCGAAGTTTCTAGTATACCAGGTGTGGGTGCAGGCATTGGAATATTTGCCGGACCGTACTGGAAATACATTGGTAGCATTGATACCACTGGTTTATCTCTTGACTCTGACGCAAACTTTGGCGGCAGTTTAAGTTGTAGCACCGACGGGCGAAGCGTGATCATTGGTGCAGATTTAGACGACTCTAGTGTAAACAATTCGGGATCAACTTATATATTTGACCGTAGCGTAGTACGTTACCTGGTCACAGATACTGCTCAGACAACTTATGCCATACCAGGCTCAATTACTGATCCTGTGTCGGTCATGCTCAATGGAGTGTTTTTAACTAACACCGATCAATACTTAGATGGTCAGTTCACTATATCTGGATCCGATCTTGTATTGTCTGGCTCGGTTGCACTAACCATCGGTGACAACTTGGAAATAGAAACCAATCAATTCCAATTTTTGCAAAAGATAGTTTCTCAGAGTCCTCAAGACAGCGCACTGTTTGGATACTCGGCTCAGATGTGTGCAAACAACTGTAGTCTGTACATTGGATCTCCACAGTATACCAATACCTTGGTACAAGAAGGTAGTGTAGAGCGACAGGCCAACCAAAGCAGATTGTATGGAGTCACTGTTAGCACTGTCGCCAATCCAACTCTGTCAGCTGGAAGCATGATCCGTATTAACAACATTGAAGTGGCTGTTCCTAACAGTCCTAATAATACTGTTGCTGGGCTAGCGGCAGCTATCAGTCCTGTAGCATGGTCCAGCACAAAACAATATTACGTGAATGATCGAGTGATTTATAATTCTGTTTGTTATACCGCTGTTGCATCAAGTTTGAATCAGGCACCCAGTGCGTCGAGTGTGTATTGGGACATATCATTCGCCATACCCAATGTACAGGCCTCGTTGACCAGTAATCTCACATTCAACGGCGATGGCAGCACAAAAATCTTTAGTATAGGATCCGTATACACTGGGTCTGGATCAAACCCGATAGTTTATATTGATGATGTATTGCAAACAGCCAGTCCCGCTGGCGGATACAATTACACTTACAACAATACTGATCAACAGATAGAATTTGTATCAGCACCAGCATTGGCCACTGTCATAACCGTGGTGACTGGAAAACTGATCCTGTCAGTGATTGATGCCGCAGCGTCCCCAGAATTTAACAAACTGTCGGTATTGCCCGGTGTAGGCACATATGGATCGGCGTTTGCGTCTTTGGGATTCAATACTTTTGTCTACACACAAACACTCTACAGTCCAAATCCAATGTCTTATGGTCTGTTTGGCACTTCCGTCGGTATCAACACCAACAGCATCAATCTCATAGTTGGTGCGCCAAATGGTGATGTATACGAATCAATGGGCTTTGATGGTGGTGAAACTGTGTTTGACCAAGACAGCACTATATTCAGCAATCCGGTGGCCAATTGTGGAGTAGCATACACATTTGATTATCTACCAAGCTCTAGCGCCTCTAACTCAAATCCAGGGCAAATGACTTTTGGACAACAGATTTATCAGATACCCAGGATTGATAATTTTACCTTTGTAGCAGATGGAGTCACGACAACTTATAATATAGCGTCGGCCAATATGGTGGCTGGAAATGTTCCGTCTGTGTATGTGAATAATGTGTTTCAGATTGCCAGCCCAGGCGACGGCTACACCTATACCTACACACCTGCCACTCAATTGATCACATTTGTTACAGCCCCAGTAACAGGCTCGATTATTTTTGCAAAAACTGGACAGTTCGGCACCACACTTGGAGATCGATTTGGCACAGCAGTAAATTATGTAAATGGCCGCTTGATCGTGGGAGCGCCAGGTGTAGACCTTGGTGACACTAGCGATTCTAACTATGGATCGATATCCATATTTGACAATCTAAGCAACTTGCCAAGCTGGGCCATAATACGCGAACAACAACCTGTGGTAAACATCGAGTTGATGAACAGTGTCTACAGTTTTGATAAGCTGTTAAGCGACACACAGACCTATTACGATTTTATTGATCCACTACAAGGCAAAATCTTGGGAGTGGCTGCCCGTAACCTTGACTATATTGGCGCAGTTGACCCGGCCAATTACAACACAGGAACCATACACAATAACGGAACCAGCTGGGGCGATGCACACGTGGGAGAAATTTGGTGGGATACAGACACAGTCAGGTTTATCAATCCCAATCAAGATGACATCGTGTACGCAAGTAAACGCTGGGGAAGCGTATTCCCAGGAAGTCGTGTAGACATCTATCAGTGGATACAGAGTGATGTGGCTCCGGCCAGTTACATCGGAATTGGCACGCCATTGAGCACCACCAGTTACACAGTATCATCGGTATTGACAGCCAATGGTGTGTTTGCCAGCTACTACTATTATTGGGTCCGCGGGATCAACACAATAGATAGCACCAATGGAAAAACACTAAGTGCCACAGCCATTGCCAGTTACATCGCCAATCCTATCGGCAGCGGCATTCCTTATCTAGCACCCATCAACGCCAGTACCGTGGCCCTTTACAATGCCATTGGCCTGGTCAGTGCGCAAGATACAATTTTACATGTAGAATACGAACGACAGGTTGGTGGAGCAAATGCCAACATACACACTGAATATCAATTTATTGCCGAAGGCAGAGCTGATAACTTTGTGACTGATTCTATCTATCAAAAATTACAAGACAGTTTCTGCGGAGTTGACCAAGCAGGTAATCTGGTTCCAGATCCATTCTTGAGTCCAGGCATGCGATACGGAGTACAATTCCGTCCAAGACAAAGCATGTTCATCAACAGATATACAGCATTACAAAACTATCTTGGTCGTGCCAACACTATATTGGCACAGT
>Ga0114974_10000948_pt1 | contig 23275 bp, 13 predicted proteins | sample S_130206_EF_Meta_FD_87318 | JGI IMG/M metagenome (GOLD analysis project Ga0114974, IMG submission 87318) | Freshwater microbial communities from Lake Simoncouche, Canada to study carbon cycling - S_130206_EF_MetaG | ecosystem: Environmental > Aquatic > Freshwater > Lake | place: Lake... | reverse complement strand
TGTCGTGAAGTGGTTCAATGCCGAAAAAGGTTATGGTTTTATTATGCCTGACGGCGGCGGCAAAGATCTGTTCGCTCACTATTCTGAAATTCGCTCGAGTGGTTACAAAACTCTCGAAGAAAACCAGAAAGTTAGCTTTGAAATTGGTCAGGGCGCAAAAGGCCCATCAGCAACCAACATTCAAGTGCTGTAATACTTACTGATTTGTCTGTTTCGGCAGGCAGTCTGTAACTAAGCCCTGCATCGCTTCTGTGATGCAGGGTTTTTTTCTAATGTTTAAGGTGTTACGCAAATGACTTCGCTCGCAAACGCTCAGCTACTGACCACGCGTCGTTCACAAAAGCTCGTACAGGCCCCAGGCCCCAATGTTGAACAGTTGCAACAAATGCTCGCGGCGGCAGTCTGTGCCCCGGATCATTCTGCGTTGCGTGCGTGGCGCTTTGCACTCGTGATGCAACCCGAGGTCGCAGCATTTACCGACTTGGCGATTGCTGCAACACGTCGTTCGGGTCGTGAGATTACCCCGCAAAAAGAGCAGAACACACGTAAGTGGTTATCGACGGTGCCGTTACTGATTGGGCTTGCGTACAAAATTTCGCACGACAATGAAAAAGTGCCAGAGATTGAACAAACATTATCGATGGGCGCAGCGGTGATGAATATTCAAAACGCTGCGCATTTGATGGGCTTTTCGAGCTACTGGAGTACAGGGCTCGGTACCTACACCGATGAGGTACCCGAGGCGTTGGGGTTTGATGCGCTCGATTATCGTTTCGTGGGTTTTTTAGCGATCGGTACGCCCATCACACCAGCTAACCCGGTGCAACGCCCTGACGCGATGACGTTTACGACGCGGTGGCGACCATAGCTTTAGATGACGTTTACGACGCGCTGCCAACTGTAGTTTTATACCGTTTGAGCCGCAGGGCGTTGGCCACCACAAACACACTTGAAAACGCCATCGCCCCAGCAGCAAACATAGGCGACAGTAGTATCCCAAACGACGGGTACAGCACCCCTGCAGCGACGGGTACAAGTGCTGCGTTATAGGCGAAAGCCCAAAACAGATTTTGTCGGATATTGGTGAGCGTCGCGCGCGATAAGCCAATCGCCGTGGACACGCCTGCTAGATCATCAGACATCAATACGACAGAGGCTGATTCGATTGCGACATCGGTGCCTGTACCGATGGCGATCCCGACATCTGCTGTGGCCAGAGCAGGGGCGTCGTTGATGCCGTCGCCGACAAACGCGAGCACGACTTTGGCGTACGTCGGTCCAGTGTTGTTTGATTGTGCTTCGAGTGTATCGGCTGTCGGTGAGTGTGAAGTCTCTGTGCGACCGCCTAGTGCACTTGAGCGTTGCAGCGCTTGCAAGACCGCGACTTTGCCCTCAGGCAATACTTGAGCATGGACGTCATCGATGCCAAGTTGCTGCGCGACCGCAAGTGCGGTGAATTGATTGTCGCCGGTGATCATGACGGTACGCAACCCAAGCTGCTTGAGTGTCGCAATCGCCCCGTGTGCACTTGGCTTGACTGGATCAGCCACCGCCATCAGCGCAGCTAGCTTGCCGTCTACCGCTAAACAGATCGGTGTTTTACCCTGTTGACCCCATTGCTCGCTGTAATGAACTGCCGCAGAGGTGTCTACGCCTTCTGTTTGCATAAAGGCTTGGGCGCCTGAGCTCACCGCGTGACCATTCACCGTGGCTCGCACGCCAGCGCCGCTGATCGCCTTAAAGTTGTGTGCGGCAGCGATGGGCAGATTGTCGGCGCGTGCAGCCCGCACAATCGCATGGGCAATCGGATGCTCAGAGTGCGTCTGCATGGCAGCGGCCCAAGACAGTAGAAGGGCGCGGTCGTAAGTTGGCTCGAGTACAACAAAATCGGTCAGTACTGGTTTGCCCATTGTCAGCGTGCCCGTTTTATCAAAGGCCACCACTTGCACATCACGCAGGCGTTGTAACGCATCACCCTGGCGAAACAAGACACCGAGTTCGGCGGCGCGACCGGTACCCACCATGATTGAGGTGGGTGTTGCCAGACCCATGGCGCACGGGCAAGCGATGATCATCACGGCTACGGCGTTAATCAACGCATGACTGAGGCTGGGCGCAGGGCCTAACCAATACCAAATGACGAAGGTCAATAGAGAACACAGGATGATGGCTGGCACAAACCATGCGGTGACGCGATCGACTAGCGCTTGTATCGGCAGCTTGGTGCCTTGAGCAGCCTCGACCATGCGAATGATGCGTGCCAAGACGGTATCGCCACCCGTGTGTGTCGCTTTAAAGGTAAAACTGTTAGTTGTGTTTAACGTGCCACCAGTCACACGATCACCGATACGTTTGGTGACTGGGATCGGTTCGCCCGATATCATTGCTTCGTCGATGTAGGGCTGGCCTTCGGTAATGACACCATCTGTCGCGATTTTTTCGCCAGGACGCACCAAAATCAGATCACCGGGCTTGACCGTTTTGATATCAATGTCTGTCGGTTGGCCGTTGATCAAGACGCGTGCCTGGCGCGGCTGTAAGCCAATCAGGTGTTTGATCGCAGCGCCGGTGCGTCCTTTGGCACGTGCCTCAAGCGTTCGACCCAACAAAATCAACGTCACAATCACTGCAGCGGCTTCGAAATACACAAAGCGTGTGCCGTCAGGTAAGGCTTGAGGTAAATAGGTGGCCACCATTGAATACGCCCACGCGCTACCAGCCCCTAACGCAACCAGTGAGTTCATCTCGGGTGCTAGATGCCATAAAGCCGGCAGACCCTTGGTAAAAAAGACGCGCCCCGGTCCAACTAACACCAGCGTGGTCAAGATTGATTGTGCGATCCAGCTACGTTGCATGCCAATCGTTTCATGTACAAAGTGATGCACGCTGGGTATCAGATGCCCGCCCATTTCGACCAGAAAAATCGGTAGCGTCAACGCAAGCGACACCCAGAGGGCGCGCAGCAAGCTCTTGGTTTCAATATCGCGTGCGTCGGCCTCGGCCGAAGAAGGGGCCGCATGCTGTTCGAGCACAGAGGCTTCATAGCCTGCTTTATGCACGGCCGCTAAGACTTTCAGACTGCCGTCTGTTGTGCCAGAAAACTCGGGATTCCAGTCGATGTGGGCGCGCTCTGTCGCCAGGTTGACTGTTGCCGCTGACACGCCAGGCACAGCCTTCAGGGCTTTTTCAACCCGCAAGACGCACGAGGCACAGGTCATGCCTTGAATAGAGATATCAAGAGCGTCTTGGTTCTTATTTGTTGGAAGCATCGTTGCTGTCAGCAATTATGAGTGATGGATAGCTAACCTTAACATTGACCGACCACCATGTGCTTTGTTCACTTTGTGCGCGTCGTTTGAATCAGGCGCCTCAGATCGGCGGTGACTGTGTCGATCGCTTCGGTGTCAGAGGCTAACAAACGCGCTTTGCCAAAGCGATCAAAAATAAACACGCCGCGGCTGTGCGTCACGTCATAGATTTCAGCGCTGTCGCCAGGCTTGGGTTTCTCAATTTGGTAGGCGATGCGATAGCGCTTAGCCAAGGCTGCCACTTCTTTTTCGCTGCCAGTCAGGCCCACTGCATTTTTATTAAAGGCATCGACATAGGCTTGCAACATATCGGGCGTATCGCGATGAGGGTCGACACTGATAAATAAAATGCGAACGTCCTGAGCATCGTCGCCAAGCTTAGTCATCACCTCAGTCAGTTGTGCCATCGTGGTCGGACAAATGTCTGGGCAACTGGCATAGCCAAAAAAGACCAATACTGTTTTGTTTTTGAGGTTCGCCTGGGTGACAGTTTTATTGCCGGTCCCTTTTAGCGAGAATTCAAGATTGGGTAAATGACCGCTTACGTCGTAAAGCGACCACTTGTAGTCGGGCTCTGAACAAGCGGTCAGAGTCAGCAAGCTCACGATGCACAAAAGGCGCGACAGACGATTTAGCCAGAGCCTCATCGCTTGCTTTGTATGATCTTGTGGCGTCGGGCAAGCAGGCAGTCGCCTAAGCGTATCCTCTTAGATACTCGACAACTTAAAGAAGGTCGGTTCGCACGGATTTGCATTAGGCCGCCGCCGCAGTTTCAGTGTCCGACATACCGCTGTGACGCAACAGGGCATCAATTTGGGGCCCGCGCCCTCTAAATGCCTTAAAGGAGTCAGCAGCGGGGCGTACACCACCTACTGCAAGCACTTCACGCTTAAAGCGCTCACCTGTTTCAGCATCAAGCGCACCGGTGCCCTCTAGCGCCTGACCTGTCGCATGCGCGTCGTTTGCTGCGCGCGCAGCGGCTTCTTCAAACGCTGCAAAGGCATCAGCGGATAACACTTCGGCCCACTTGTAACTGTAGTAGCCAGCGCCATAGCCGCCGGCAAACAAATGCGAGAAGCTGTGCGGAAACCGATGCCATGACGGTGGGCGTATGACAGCAACCTCATCACGCACCTGATCGAGCTGCGTCAACACCTCGGCAATCGAAAGACCTTGGCTGCGGTTATGTACCAACATGTCAAAGAGCGAAAACTCAACCTGTCGTACGGTTTGCATACCGCTTTGAAAATTACGGGCAGCGGTCATGCGATCGTAGAGCTCGCGCGGCAAGGGCGCTTGCGTATCCACGTGCGAGGTCAAGCGTTGTAACACCGACCATTCCCAGCAAAAATTTTCCATGAACTGTGAGGGTAGCTCGATGGCATCCCACTCAACCGCCGCAAAAGCCGAGGCACCCGGCTCGTCGACTTCAGAGAGTAAGGCGTGCAGAGCATGGCCGCTTTCATGAAATAGGGTGATGACATCATCGTGCGTTAGTAACGCAGGGCGACCACCTTGCGGGCGAGCAAAATTGCACGTCAAGTACACGACAGGGGTCTGGACCTTTGGACGCTGCCCGACACCCTTCTGTGCACTGGTTGCCTGCGCCTCAGTCGTGGCTTGACGCTCATTTGATGTCTCAAGCTTACGACGGTTGCGTTCACTATCTACCCAGGCGCCGCCTTGCTTTGCAGGACGCGCATAGAGATCCATTAGCAGGTAACCAAGCGTCTCGCCCTTAGCATTGTGTACCGAGGCGGCGCGCACGTCGGGATGCCAGCCGTTGACTTCACAGGTCTTTAATTCAACGTTGAACAGTGTGTGCACGACAGCAAACAAGCCGCTGAGCACGCGAGGTTCGGTGAAGTATTGTTTGACGTCATCGTCAGAGTAGGCGTAGCGCGCTTCACGCAGGCATTCAGATGCAAAGGCAATATCCCAAGGTTCAAGATCGCTTAGACCGAGCTCGGTCTTTGCATAGGCTTTTAATTCGATCAGATCACGCTCGGCAAACGGTTTTGCGCGCTGCGCTAACTGGCGCAAAAAGTCTGTGACCTCTAGGTCGCTATTTGCCATACGAGTTTGCAGGCGCAGGTCGGCAAAATGTTTAAAGCCCAGCAATTTGGATTCTTCAGCACGCAAGGACAACGCCTGTTCAATCAGTGCAGAGTTGTCAAATTCTTTGGCGCCTTGTTCAGAGGCGCGCGTCGCATATGCCTTGTAAAGGGTTTGTCGCAACTCGCGATCTAGTGCGTATTGCATTACCGGCAAATAGCAAGGCATCTTCAGGTTAAGCGTCCAGCGCTCGGCTGCAGAATCTTTTAATGATGCGATCACGTCTTCTGGTACACCGTCTAAACGTTTGCGATCTTCGATCACAAGCGACCAAGCATCGGTTGCATCTAAGACGTTCTCAGAAAATTTTTGCGACACTTGCGACTGTTGATCAGACACTTCAGCGTAGCGTGTGCGTGCCTCGCCTTGCAGTTCGACTCCGCTTAGCTTGAAATCACGTAATGCGAGTTCAATTACCCGTTTACGCGCGGGTGACCAGTTTTCAAAGTTAGGGCATTGGTGAAGACGTTGATATTGTGAGTACAGACCGACGTGTAAACCCACCCAAGTCGAGAACTCAGTGATTTTCGCTAGCATCGCGTTATAGGCATCGCGAAGTTCAGGAGTGTTAACGACAGAGTTCAAATGACCAACGACTGACCAGGCGCGCCACAAAGGCTCTGAGGCATCATCTAACGGCGTAACGATGGCATCCCAACTCACGGGAAGTTCAGGGTTCGCTGCGACTGAGACTGCGTCACGCGCTGTGCCAAGCAATTGTTCGATAGCGGGGGCAATGTGCTCGGGTTTGATCGCTGCGTAATCGATCTGGGTACTCATTGAAACAAGCAAGGGGTTCATCATTTAAGTTCGATTTTACTGAGCGATTAAGCTCGATTATGTTTAGCTATTCAGCGCGCTTCTGCTGAGCGCGTTCGGCGGCCTCTAGCGTATTGACTAACAACATCGCGATTGTCATGGGTCCCACGCCACCGGGTACTGGCGTGACGGCACTGGCGACTTGAATAACGCTGTCAAAATCTACGTCGCCACACAACTTACCGTCGGCACCGCGGTTGATCCCCACATCAATGACGATCGCGCCAGGTTTGATCATGCTGCCGTCGATCATGCGTGGCTTGCCGGTCGCGACCACCACGATATCCGCATGACGGGTGTGCCAGCCAAGATCGCGGGTTTTTGAGTTGCAGATTGTGACCGTTGCCCCCGCGCTTTGCAGCAGCATTGTCATTGGCTTACCGACGATGTTGCTAGCGCCAATCACCACGGCTACCGCGCCACGCAATTGCACGCCCTCAGACTCAAGCATTTTCATCACGCCATAGGGCGTGCACGGGCGAAACAAGGGCTTACCAGTCATCAGTAGCCCCGCGTTGCTGATGTGAAAACCATCTACATCTTTTTCGGGGGCGATCGTTTCAATGACCAAATGCGCATCGATATGCGCGGGCAACGGCAGTTGAACCAAAATGCCGTGAATCGCTGGGTCAGCATTGAGGGCCCGCACGCGCTCTAGCAGTTCAGCCTGACTCAGAGTGGGTGGGTATTGCTCAAGTACTGAATGCAAGCCCGCTTTTTGACACGCGGCCACTTTATTTTTTACATACACTTGCGACGCGGGGTCGCTACCGACTAAGACCACAGCCAAGCCCGGTTTTGTGCCGACGGCAACGAGAGCTGCGGTGCGTGCTGCAACCTCTTCGCGAATTTTTCCTGCTAGGGCGACACCGTCAATGATTCGACCGGTCATTAATTAACCTCGGGCTTCGCGAGCGCCACTTTCATCAAGTCTGCCACGGTCGTGACCTGGAGTTTTTCCATAATGTTGGCGCGATGCGCTTCAACGGTCTTGATGCTGATCCCTAAGTCGTCGGCAATTTGCTTATTCAAACGCCCAGCGACGATGCGCTCTAGTACCTGTTGCTCGCGTGAGGTCAGACGCGCCAGCATGGCTTCATGTTGGCGCACAGCTTTCGCTTGCGACAGGCGCTGATTTGCCTGTTCGAACATACGACCCACAATTTCGCGCAGAGCCGTTTCATCAAAGGGCTTTTCAAGAAAATCAACGGCACCTTTTTTCATGGTTGAGATCGCCATCGGGATATCGCCGTGGCCGGTGATGAACACCACAGGCATGGTTGACTTGCGAGCAATCAATTGCTCTTGCAATTCAAGTCCACTCATGCCGGGCATGCGCACATCGACAATCAAAACGCCGGGCTGCTGCTCATCGTACTCGGCTAAAAAAGATTCAGCGCTTGCATAGGCGCGCACGCGATAGCTGTTGGCTTCGAGAAGCCACCTTAATGAGTCGCGTACCGCTTCGTCATCGTCAACGATGTAAACGGTGCTGGCTATTTGGGGCAGGTTCATGCAGGTAACTCCTCGGACTGATTGTCTAACTGGACCACGTCTGGGTCGACGCAGGGTAGTGTAAAGCGAAAGATAGTACCGCCTTCTGGATTGCTAGTCGCCCAAAGGCGACCATGGTGCGATTCAATGATTGTGCGGCAGATGTTGAGCCCCATACCCAGGCCCTCAGATTTTGTACTAAAAAAGGGTTCGAATAGCCGCTCTGGGTCGGTTAAGCCATGGCCGTGATCGATGACCGCCAGTTCAATTTGATTGTCGTGTACGGTCACTTGTAATAAGAGCGTGTCAACCGCGCTTTGATCCATGGCCTCGAGACCATTTTTGAGCAAATTCAACAACACTTGTTCAATCAAAATTGGGTCGGCGAGCACGTCTGGCAAATTGGCGGGGATCTCGGTTGCAATGGCGACTCGATGTTTGCGCGAATGAATTTCGGCCAAGCTCACGGCATTGTCGATCACGGTTTGTAACTGAATCGCCTGCCGGCGTGGCTCACTGCGTTTGACAAACTCGCGGATGCGACTGATGATTTTGCCGGCCCGCTGCGCTTGCGCTGCCGTTTTTTCAAGCGCGGGCAGCAACGTGTTCATGTCGGTATTGCCAGCCTTGACCATGGCGACAATGCCCATGCTGTAGTTTGTGATCGCGGTCAAAGGTTGATTGAGTTCGTGTGCTAACGACGAAGCCATTTCACCCATCGTGGTCAAGCGACTGGTAATTTGAATTTTTTCTTGCTGAATCCTTGATGTCTCTTCGTGTTGGCGACGTTCGGTGATATCGCGCGCTACTTGCAGTCGCACCTTGCGCCCATCGGTCCAGGCAAGCATCCTGTGCTGCACCTCAAACCAGCGCTGCACCGTGGTAGAAAAAATCTCGACCGACTCTTCGGTGTAACGCCCGCGACGACCTGCCAATAATTCATGGTGGCCACTGGTTTGCGCACCAAAAAAACGTCGATAGGTTCGATTGGCAAATAAAAGCTCAAGACCTTCGTCTGAGTCTGCAGTGACCGAGATCGCATCGTCAAGGCCTTCAAGCACTGTCATAAAACGCTCGTGGGCGGCTGTCAGAGCCTCGCGAATGCGTTTGGGCTCGGTGATGTCGGTCATCGAGGTCATCCAGCCCACTTGCGTGCCTTGTGGGTCGAGCAAGGGCGACACATACATTCGCGCGTTAAAGCGCGAGCCATCGCGGCGTTGCGCCTCGAGTTCAATGCCAGAGCTGGGGGCCTTACCCGTCATGAGGTTATCAAGCGTTTGCTGATGTGATTCGTAGCGCCCCGGTACCCAATACGGAAACGGTGGCAGTCGGCCAATCAGGTCGGCTTCGTTCCAGCCAATCATTCGACAAAACGCGGGGTTTACATAAGCGATGCGACCTTCGAGGTCAATCACGCGCATCCCCGTGGACATGGAGTTCTCCATGGCGCGCCTGAAGCCGGTTTCGGCAATCAGTGCAGCCTCTGCCTCAGAGCGATAGCGGGTGTAACGCCACAACATCAATAAGGCGATCACAATCACGACAGATAAGGCGACGACCACCCAGATCAAACGATGCTGGCGCAGCTCTTGATCAATGGTGACGAACATGACGCTGCCGTCATGAATGCGTTGCAGCCAGAAGAATACGCCCATGACGCAGGCGTACAGCACCAAGACCAGCATGGGCGTGAGCCAATACCACCTGCGGCGGCGCAAGCGGGCTTGGTCAAGGAAAGGAGTGGCGAGTACCGACTTTGCGGGGTTAGACATGCGTGCAATCCATAAGGTGGACATTTTAGTCGGGTTGCCCCGTATTTACGCTTGACAAGCGAAATGTTGCTTTAAAACGAATACATAATTTCATAATATGAAAAGCTATACCGCAACATGAAATATTTGTTGCTGCAACGCTCAGGAGTACCTAGAATGCCGCAAATACCCAAAAAACAGGTAGCCTCATATATCAATCAGGCTGTCACCACGGAGATTGCCATGGCACCACAAGCTGCCGCACTCAATGCATCAAATGATGCAGACTCGCTCGAAACCCAAGAATGGCTCGACGCCCTAGCGGCCGTGCTCGATCGCGAAGGCCCCGAACGTGCTCACTACCTACTCGAGCGCCTAACGGATTTGGCGCGCCGCTCGGGTGCGCATATCCCGTTTTCGGCGAATACGGCCTATCTCAACACCATCCCAGCTGGTCACGAGCCGGCACATCCCGGCAACTTAGACTTAGAGGCGCGGATTCGTCACTACATTCGTTGGAATGCGATGGCGATGGTTGTGCGGGCCAACAAACACAATCCTCCAGACGGCGGAGACCTCGGTGGTCATATCGCCTCGTTTGCTTCACTTGCAACGATGATCGGTTGCGGCCAAAATCATTTTTGGCATGCAGACACGCCCGAGCGGGGCGGCGACCTGGTCTATTTTCAAGGGCATTCGTCGCCAGGTGTGTATGGCCGAGCCTACCTTGAGGGCCGCTTAACAGAAGACCAACTGAATAATTTTCGTCAAGAAGTTGGCGGTAAAGGTTTGTCTTCCTATCCGCATCCCAAACTGATGCCAGAGTTCTGGCAGTTTCCGACTGTCTCGATGGGCTTGGGGCCTTTGATGGCCATCTATCAAGCGCGCTTCTTGAAATATTTGCATGCGCGTGGGATTGCAGATACGAGTCAGCGTAAGGTGTGGGTATTTTGCGGCGATGGCGAGATGGATGAGCCTGAGTCGCTTGGTGCGATTAGTTTGGCTGCGCGCGAAAAACTTGATAACTTGATTTTCGTAGTGAATTGCAATTTGCAGCGCTTGGATGGCCCAGTGCGTGGCAACGGCAAAATCATTCAAGAGCTTGAAGGCGATTTTCGTGGCAGCGGCTGGAACGTCATCAAAATGATTTGGGGCGGCTATTGGGATCCTTTGTTGGCAAGCGACAAAGAAGGGATCTTGCGCAAGATTATGGAAGAGACCGTCGACGGTGAGTATCAGGCCTACAAAGCCAATGACGGTAAGTTTGTACGCGATCATTTCTTTGGTAAACACCCAAAGCTGCTCGAATTGGTTTCACGCATGAGCGATGAAGACGTCTGGCGTCTGAATCGTGGCGGTCATGATCCCCATAAGGTCTATGCGGCCTTTGCTGCAGCCTCAGCACACACGGGCCAGCCTACGGTGATTTTGGCCAAGACGATCAAAGGGTACGGTTTAGGGCATATTGCTCAGGCTAAAAACCCATCGCATCAGCAAAAGAAACTAGATATTGCAACCATCCGTGAATTTCGTGATCGCTACAACATCCCGGTGCCTGATAGCAAGCTTGAAGAGCTGCCTTATTACAAACCGGCTGAAGATTCTCCTGAAATTCAATACTTGCACGAGCGTCGTAAAGCTTTGGGTGGTTATCTGCCCAAGCGTCGCACGCGTGCTGACGAAAATCTGAAAGCGCCTTTGCTTGAAGTGCTACGCCCTGTGCTTGAGCCTACCGCCGAAGGTCGTGAGATCTCGACCACACAAGCGTTTGTACGGGTGTTGAACCAAGTGTTGCGCGACAAAGACATTGGCCCACGCGTGGTGCCGATTTTGGCTGACGAATCACGTACCTTTGGTATGGAAGGCTTGTTTAGGCAGATCGGTATCTATGCGCCTGAAGGCCAAAAGTATGTCCCCGTTGATAAAGATCAGGTGATGTACTACCGCGAAGCTGCTGACGGGCAGCTGCTCCAAGAGGGTATCAACGAAGCGGGTGCGTTTAGTTCTTGGATTGCTGCTGCAACCTCGTACTCGACGAACAACCGCATCATGGTGCCGTTCTACATCTATTACTCAATGTTTGGTTTTCAGCGCATTGGCGATCTGGCCTGGGCCGCTGGCGACATGCAGGCGCGTGGCTTTTTGTTAGGCGGTACCGCTGGGCGCACAACGCTAAACGGTGAGGGCCTGCAACACGAAGATGGCCATAGCCATATCTTCTCGTCGACGATCCCCAATTGCGTGTCGTACGACCCGACCTTTGCGCATGAAGTGGCTGTGATTATTCAGCATGGCATGAAGCGCATGATCGAAGACCAAGAAAACGTCTATTTCTATTTGACGTTGATGAATGAAAACTACGCGCAACCTGGCCTGACCAAGGGTGATGAGGCCGGTATTATTCGCGGCATGTATCGTCTGAAGAAAGGCGGTAAAAATAAGGTGAAGGCGCAGTTGCTAGGCTCGGGTACGATTTTGCGCGAAGTCATGGCGGGCGCCGAGTTGCTTGAAAAAGACTGGGGTGTGTCGGCTGACATCTTTAGCGTAACCAGTTTTACAGAGTTGCGTCGGGATGGCTTAGATTGCGAGCGTCATAACATGCTGCACCCAACTGCGAAAGCAAAGGTGCCTTACGTCACCAGTCTGCTAGATAAATCAGAAGGCCCGATCATTGCTTCGACTGACTACATGAAGTTGTTTGCGGATCAGATTCGGCCGTTTATTCCAAAGAGTCGTGCTTACAAAGTATTGGGCACTGATGGTTACGGTCGCTCAGATTTTCGCTCAAAATTGCGCGAGCACTTTGAGGTAGATCGACACTTTGTTGTCTTGGCAACGTTGCGTGCACTTGCCGATGAGGGCACAGTGCCAGTGAGTCAAGTGGCAGCTGCAATTAAAAAATACGGTATCGATCCCGATAAAGCCAACCCCCAATACGCTTAATTAAAGAGATCCATTATGAGTAACATCACAGCTATTGAAGTTCCAGACATTGGGGATTTCGACACCGTTGAAGTGATTGAAATTTTGGTTAAAGTCGGCGATTCAGTCAAAGCCGAACAAAGCTTGATCACGGTTGAGTCTGATAAAGCCTCAATGGAAATCCCCACCTCGATCGCTGGTATTGTCAAAGCGATTGCAGTGAAGGTGGGCGATAAGATCAAGCAAGGCAGTGTGATGCTGAGCATTGAGGCGAGTGCGGGTGCGCCAAGTGCTAATGCGCCAAGCGCTGCTGCACCAAGCGCTCCTGCTGCAGCGACAGCGAGTGTCGCGGTCGCTTCGAGCGCGTCGAATACTTCTGCGCCCACGGCGCCTGCCGCTAGCGCTGCGGCTGTCTCGGTCGCAGCAAGTGCGGCAACTGCTTCTGGCACGTCAAGCGCCTCTGCGTCAGCCGCCAACAACTCAGCAACTGCGTCGCCTTCGGCTGGCAAGCTCGAAATGCCCGCCTCAACGGCCGGCTTACCGCACGCTTCGCCCTCGGTGCGTAAATTCGCGCGCGAACTCGGCGTTGATCTTGCCTTGGTGAAGGGAACAGGCGTTAAAGAGCGCATCGTTCAAGAAGATATTCAAAACTTCGTCAAGCAAGCGTTGGCGGGTGGTGTGGGTGCTTCTTCAGCCTCTGCTTCGGGCGCCTCCCTGGGTGGCGGACTTGACCTCTTGCCTTGGCCTAAAGTTGATTTCACTAAATTTGGTGAAATCACCTCTAAGCCGTTGTCGCGCATTAAAAAGATTTCGGGTGCGAATTTGCACCGCAACTGGGTGATGATCCCCCATGTCACAAATAACGATGAAGCGAGTATCACCGAGCTTGAAGCGTTTCGCGTGACGTTAAATAAAGAGAATGAAAAATCAGGCATCAAAGTCACGATGCTGGCGTTTTTGATTAAAGCTGTTGTCGCAGCGCTGAAGAAGTTTCCTGAATTTAACGCTTCGCTCGACGGCGATAACTTGGTGCTGAAGCAGTACTTCCATATCGGTTTTGCGGCAGACACACCCAATGGCTTGGTCGTACCTGTGATTCGCGATGCCGATAAAAAGGGTATTTTGGAGCTGGCCGCTGAAAGCAGTGAGCTTGCTAAGAAGGCGCGTGATGGCAAATTATCACCTGCAGAAATGCAGGGTGGTTGTATGTCGATTTCATCGTTGGGTGGCATTGGCGGTACACATTTCACACCCATCATTAACGCGCCAGAACTTGCGATCTTGGGCGTGTCAAAGTCTTACATGAAACCGGTTTGGGATGGCAAACAGTTTGTGCCACAACTTACCTTGCCACTGTCGCTGTCGTACGACCACCGTGTGATTGACGGTGCATCAGGGGCGCGCTTTAACGCCTACCTTGGCAGTCTGTTGGCGGATTTTCGCCGTATCGCACTGTAAGGGGCTGCTATGAGCAAACTGATTGATATTCCAATCCCTGATATTGGTGACTTTGATACGGTTGATGTGATTGAAGTGTTGGTGGCGGTTGGCGATTCGGTCAAGGCCGAGCAAAGCCTGATTACTGTTGAATCCGACAAGTCGTCGATGGAGATCCCTTCGAGTCAAGGCGGTGTGGTTAAAGCAGTGTTAGTGAAGATCGGCGACAAAGTCAAACAAGGTTCTGTGATCTTGCAGCTCGAGGCAAGTTCGGGTGCAGCAGCTGGCTCAGCCGCCTCGGCTTCGGTGCCTTCTAGCGCAAGCTCGGCGGCCGACGCAAACTCGTCAGCGTTAGCTGCTGGTGCAGCCACAGCGATAAGTTCTGCTGCTAGCTCGCTCGGTTTAACGCAGGCTGCAGCGTCGAAGGGTGCTCAGCCCGCCAGTCACGCGTCAGCCTCTGCGGCGACTTCAGGCGCTCACGCGACGAGTCCTGCTCCGACTATCGCGATCGCAGCGTATAACGGCAAAGTTGACAGCAAGTGCGACTTGCTTGTCTTGGGTGCAGGCCCCGGCGGCTATTCAGCAGCGTTTCGCGCAGCAGACCTTGGCTTGAGTGTGGTGCTTGTTGAGCGCTATTCAACGCTTGGTGGTGTGTGCTTAAACGTTGGATGTATCCCTTCAAAGGCTTTGTTGCATACGGCAGCCGTGCTCGAAGAGGCGCAAGCCTTGGCAGACCACGGTATCTCGTTTGGCAAGCCTAAGATTGATCTGGATAAGTTGCGTGCCTTTAAGGATGGCGTGATTGGTAAGCTCACTGGCGGTTTGGCGGGGATGGCCAAGGCTCGGAAGGTGACCGTTGTGACGGGTGTTGGATCGTTTGTCAGTGCTAACCATGTTGCAGTTCAAACTGAGGCTGGTGTGAAAACGATTGAGTTTGCCCAAGCCATTATTGCTGCGGGCAGTCAGTCGGTGAAGCTGCCGTTTATGCCCGACGATGAGCGCGTGGTGGATTCGACGGGTGCCTTGTTGTTGCGCAATATTCCAAAAAGAATGTTGATTGTGGGTGGCGGGATTATCGGCCTTGAAATGGGTACGGTGTATTCAGCGTTAGGTTCACGTTTAGACGTGGTCGAAATGCAAGATGGCCTGATGCAGGGCGCAGATCGTGATTTGGTCAAAGTGTGGCAAAAGAAAAACGCTCATCGCTTTGATAACTTGATGCTCAATACAAAAACCGTTGGTGCAGTTGCTAAAAAAGACGGTATTTACGTGACCTTTGAAGGCGCTGGTGCACCGAAAGAGGCGCAACGCTACGATTTAGTCTTGCAAGCGGTAGGTCGCACACCCAACGGTAAAAAAATCGGGGCTGACAAAGCCGGTGTGATGGTGAGTGACCGGGGCTTCATTGAAGTCGACCGTCAAATGCGCACCAATGTGCCTAACATTTTTGCCATTGGTGATTTGATCGGCCAACCCATGCTGGCGCATAAAGCGGTACACGAAGGGCATGTTGCTGCTGAAGTGGCAGCAGGGCAAAAGAGTTATTTCGATGCGCGTGTGATCCCGTCGGTGGCCTACACCGATCCTGAAGTGGCCTGGGTAGGCATAACCGAAGACCAAGCCAAGCAGCAAGGTGTTGCGATTACCAAGGGGCTGTTTCCTTGGGCGGCGTCGGGTCGTGCGATTGCCAATGGCCGTGATGAAGGTTTCACAAAGCTCTTGTTTGACGCGGCAACCCACAAGATTCTTGGTGGTGGCATCGTTGGCACCAATGCGGGCGATTTAATCAGTGAGGTTGCCTTAGCGATTGAAATGGGTGCGGATATGGTGGATATTGGTAAAACAATTCATCCACATCCAACCCTTGGTGAGTCGGTCGGTCTGGCTGCTGAGGCTGCTGAAGGTCATTGCACCGATTTACCGCCGGTGAAAAAGAAGTCGTAAAGAAAAACGCCCTGTTAAACAGGGCGTTTTTCGTTCAACGGCAATTAGCCCTAGAGCGCCACCGTCGAAAACCACGGTACTGCTGCAATCGCAATCAACCCAACCAACAGCGCAACGATGTAAGGCCAGATGGCACCCATCACATCATCGGGCGAGGCGTCACCGATGCGGCAGGCAACGTAAAAGCCTATACCGATCGGGGGCATCATCAGTCCAATATTCATAGCGGTGACGACCACCATTGAATAGTGAATCTCATGAATCCCCAGTTTTTTGGCAATCGGAAACATGATGGGCGCCAAGATCAAAATTGCGGGTAAGCCTTCAAGTAAGCAACCCAAAATCAAGAACACCAAGATCGTCACCACCATAAAACTGGCGATGCCGCCGGGCAGGGTGGTTAAAAATGTTGACAGACTTTGCACCACGCCGCTTTGTGTGATGGCCCAGGCCATCGCTGAGGCTGTACCCAAGATCAGCAAGATTGCACCGCTCAGGGCAGCGGTTTCGACCAACATTGCATAGACTTTGCGCCAACCAAGGCCGCCGTACAGCACCTGACCAATCATCATGGCGTAAAGCACCGCAATGGTCGAGACTTCAGTGGCCGTTGCTACGCCACCCCCTACCGCACTGCGAATCAAAAAAGGTAACACTAAGGCTGGGCCAGCAATCAACAAGGCCTTCCAGATCATTTTGATGGTTGAGCGTTTGACGTTATCAAGTTGCTCGTGACGGGCTTTCCAGCGCGCTAAGGCGACCAGAGCCATCAGTAACACGCCTGCAATCACGACGCCGCTTTGAAACAAGCCCGCGATTGACACGCCCGCGACTGATCCCAATACGATCAGCACGATACTCGGTGGTACGGTATCCGCCATCGCAGCACCGGTTGCGAGCAGGGCAATCATTTCGCGCGGTTTATGCCCTCGACGTTTCATTTCAGGAAACAACGCTGGCGCAATAGTTGCCATGTCCGACACTTTTGAGCCCGAGATGCCCGACACAATGAATAACGAGCCAAGCAGCACGTAAGACATGCCGGCTTTAATATGACCCAGCAACGACGCCAAGAAATCGACAATGGCTTTACCCATACCGGTGGCATCGAGCACGCAGCCTAGCAACACAAAGATCGGCACTGACACGAGGATCAGGCTTGACATGCCTTCATCCATGCGCCCAATCACAACCATTAAAGGTACGGTGGTTGAAAAGGCCAGATAACACAGCGCCCCCGCGCCAAAGCAAAAGGCAATGGGCACGCCTGCAACTAAGCACAGCGCAACCAGGATGACCAAGAAAAAGAGAATGTTGTAGAGCCCAAGTGAGGTCAACCAACCAGAGCCCACCCAGCAAAGAGCAGCAAAGGCACTCACCAAGATCGCTGCGCCCAATAGATTAAGCTTGCTCACCGTTTGTGCTGCATAAACGACCAGCACCCCAAGCATGGCCAAAATGCCAAACGCCAAGGCTGATACCCTAAAGCTATTGGGAATCCCAAGTGCGGGTGAGGTGACAAACCACTCGTCTTGCGCATACTCGATGGCAGGCGTCACCAGAGCCAGCAGAAACGCAACAATCGTTACCAGTGCAACCGCATGCACAAACCCACGCAGGCGTTCGGGCATCATTTGTAAAAAAAGCGTTAAGCGTAAGTGTTCATTGCGATACATGGCGATTGCCGAGCCCAACATGGCAAGCCACAAAAATGAAATTGAAACGACTTCATCGATCCAAACAATCGGCAGCGAAAAAACATAGCGCGATACGACGCCTACCAACAGCATGACCACAATGACTGTCATCAGCAACGCGCTGATAAATTCGATTGGTTTTAACAATCGTGACACGAGGGGGCTGGAGGAAAGAGTGAGTTCAGTGGTCATTGTCGTATCTTTGAAAGCTTGAATAAAAAGCAAGTGCCAAAATAAAAAAAGTTAGCCTCTAAATAAAAATCCGGATGCCGCTTTTAACGAGCGTTGCATCCGGAGTGTTCGTGTGGCGAAGCGACTTGCTTGCGCCATCACAAGACAAGCTACGCTTAAGCGAGTTTGCCGCTGTAGCGCTCAAGCATCGACCAGGCCTCATCGCCCAGTTTGCCTTTCCATTCGGTGTAAAAGCCACCTTGGCGCAGACGGTCGCGGAACGAATCTGGCTTAGTCTGGTTAAAGACCATGCCTTTTTCAGTCAGTCCTTTCTGTAAGCCAGCGTTCATGGCCGCCACGTCGGCACGCTCTTTCAGACCTGCAGCATTGATATTTTTTGCCACGATTGTGCGCATGTTTTCTGGCAGTCTTTCCCAGGCGCGTTTGTTCGCCAAGAACCAGAAGCCATCCCACATATGATTCGTGATCGAGCAGAACTTTTGCACTTCATTGAGTTTTGCCGTATCAATAATTGCCAAGGGGTTTTCTTGGCCGTCGACCACTTTAGTTTGCAAGGCGCTGTACACCTCGTTAAAGTTGATTGAAGCAGGTGCCGAGTCAAAGGCTTTGAACATTGAAGTCCAAAGCGGTGAGACGGGCACGCGAATCTTGAAGCCCTTCAAATCTTCTGCGCTTTGAATTGGCTTGGTTGACGAGGTGATTTGGCGAAAGCCGTTATCCCAGATGTTATCCATGGCAACCAAATTGGCTTTGCCGATCTCTTTGCGCACGTGTGCACCGAGGTCGCCATCCAACGCTTTCCAGACTGCAGCGTAGTCGCTGAACGCGAAACCGATCCCGGTAATGGAAGCGGCTGGCACCAAAGTGGCCAAAATCAAACCGGATAAGGTGAAGAATTCGACGCCGCCATTGCGGACCTGGCTCAACATGTCGGTATCAGAGCCCAGTTGGCTGCTTGGGAAAATACGAATTTCAACGCGCCCAGCGGTTTCAGCTTGAATCGCATCGGCCATCTCTTTGGCGCGAATGTTCATCGGGTGCGTCAAAGGCAAATTATTGGCGTATTTGTATGAAAACTCTGCTTTAGATTGTGCCCAGGCGCTACGCAAAGGGGCCGCCATGACAATAGCACCGGCACCAACGCCAGCGAGTAGGTTACGTCTTGTGATTGACATTTGGGTTTCCTCTAGTGTGATTTGTATCGTTGCGCATCATAGCAACGAACCCGAGGGTCTCGGCTGTTTTATGTCCCGATGAGAGCTAAAATAGGCGTTTTCCCCTAGCTTTACTGAATTTTTGCCCTAAATTAACCGCTAATTGGTCCTGACTGTGTCCCATATTCTGCATGTGCTCGGCTCTTCTGTATTGTCCCAGTTTCGTCAAGAACGTCTGCTGGCCAAGTTCAAAGCGCAGGGCTTACCGATCGCTGATATCGCGGCGCGTTTTGAGCATTTTGTTTGGTGCGAGCAAGCGCCGGATGCGGCCGCGACACAGCGCCTGCACCAACTCCTTGATTACGGGCCAACTGCTCATGCATCAGAACCGCAAACGTCTGATTTGATTTTGCGGGTGATCCCGCGCTTAGGCACCATTTCTGCCTGGGCCAGCAAGGCCACTGACATTGCACACAATTGCGGTTTTTCGAATGTGCTGCGTATCGAGCGTGGCGTGCGCTATGTCTTGACCCCCGAGCGTACTTGGTTAAAAACTCAAAAGCTTGACGCAGCGATGCTGGCGCAGGCCGCTGACTGCTTGCATGACCGTATGACCGAAACCGTGGTCGATGCGGGCTTTGATCCTCAAGCCCTGTTTGCCTCGCTACCGGGCAAACCGATGCGCACCGTTGAGGTGATGGCGCAAGGTAAGCAGGCGTTACTTCAGGCCAATACAAGTTTGGGTTTGGCCTTGTCAGAAGATGAAATCGATTACCTGACGCAATCGTTCACTGAGCTCGGTCGTGATCCAACCGATGTTGAATTAATGATGTTTGCCCAAGCCAACAGCGAGCACTGTCGCCACAAGATCTTCAATGCGCAGTGGGTCATTGACGGCAAGCCCACTGACAAAACCTTGTTTGGCATGATTCGCGAAACCCATGCGGCACAGCCCTTGGGTACGGTGGTGGCTTACTCAGATAACTCGGCCATCATGCAGGGTGGCGAGGCGTTACGCTTTCAGGCGGCGTTGCCAGGTGGGGCGCAGGGCGGCGTGTATGCCGCCAAGCCCCAGCTTGTGCACACCGTCATGAAAGTCGAGACCCACAATCATCCTACTGCCATTGCCCCGTTTGAAGGTGCGGCAACCGGCGCGGGTGGTGAGATTCGCGACGAGGGCTCTACCGGCCGCGGCTCGAAGCCTAAGGCGGGGTTGGCTGGTTTCACTGTTTCACATCTGCGCTTCGATGATGCGCCACGTGTTTACGAAGCCGATCATCACGGCAGCCCCGACCGTATTGCTAGCCCCTTGGCAATCATGATTGAGGGGCCCTTGGGTGCGGCAGCTTTTAATAATGAGTTTGGTCGCCCCAATTTGCTAGGCTATTTCAGGTCATTTGAACAATCCACTGCTGACACTTGTTGGGGCTATCACAAGCCCATTATGATCGCGGGCGGCTTGGGCAGCATCGATGCTGGTTTGACCAAGAAAGACGTGATCCAGCCGGGTGCCCTATTAATTCAATTGGGTGGCCCTGGATTGCGGATCGGCATGGGCGGCAGTGCAGCGTCAAGTATGTCTGTTGGTTCAAACACGGCTGCACTGGATTTTGATTCAGTGCAGCGTGGCAACCCCGAGCTCGAGCGTCGTTGCCAAGAGGTGATTGATCGTTGCTGGCAACAAGGTGCAAATAATCCGATTGTGGCCATTCACGATGTAGGCGCGGGTGGTTTATCCAATGCGTTTCCAGAGTTGGTGAACGACGCGGGCCGTGGTGCCACCTTTGAACTGAAGCGGGTGCATCTCGAAGAATCAGGCATGTCGCCCGCTGAGATCTGGAGCAATGAATCGCAAGAGCGTTATGTGTTGGCCGTGATGCCGCAAGATCTTGAGCGCTTTAATGCCATCGCTGAGCGTGAGCGTTGCCCGTTTGCGGTGATCGGCGTGGCGACCGAGGCGCGTCAGTTAACCGTGTTAAACGGTGAGGGCTTGCCCGGCTTAGATTCACTCTTACCCAAGCAAGACCTGCGCCCTGTTGACGTACCGATTGATGTGATTTTAGGCAAGCCACCGCGTATGACGCGCGATGTTAAACGCTTGCCTGGTCAGACCGCGCCGTTAGATTTGACGGTCATCACGCTCGATGACGCGGTCACGCGGGTGTTGCAACACCCAACCGTCGCAAATAAAACTTTCTTGATTACGATTGGCGATCGTACAGTGGGTGGTTTATCAAGCCGCGATCAGATGGTGGGCCCCTGGCAGGTGCCTGTAGCCGATTGTGCTGTGACCTTAGCGGATCACGATGGCACGCGTGGCGAGGCAATGGCGATGGGCGAGCGCACGCCGCTTGCTGTGATTGATGCCCCTGCTTCAGGGCGCATGGCCGTGGCCGAAGCGCTCACCAATCTTGCCGCCGCCGATGTGGCGTGTCTTGAAGACATTAAGCTGTCTGCTAACTGGATGGCAGCGTGTGGGGCCCCTGGGCAAGATGCTGCACTGTACGATACCGTGGCCGCAGTGAGCAAACTGTGCCAAGAGGTTGGCTTGTCGATTCCGGTTGGTAAAGACTCGTTATCGATGCAAACTGGGTGGTCACAAGACGGTGAAAACCGTAAAGTGATTGCGCCCGTTTCGTTAATCGTGACAGCGTTTTCACCTGTTCAAGATGTTCGTACGACGTTAACGCCGCAACTGCGCACTGATGTGGGCCCAACGACCTTGATCTTGATTGATCTAGGCGGCGGTAAACAGCGCATGGGTGGTTCGATACTCACGCAAGTTTGCAATCAACTCGGCGAGCAAACGCCTGATATCGACGATGCGCAAGCCTTACGCACATTCTTTGTTACGATTCGCGCGCTTGCGCAGTCTGGCATCTTGTTGGCCTACCACGATCGCTCTGACGGTGGTCTGTTGGCAACGGTTGCCGAGATGGCCTTTGCGGGCCACACCGGCGTGTCGCTCAACATTGATATGTTGTGCTACGACCATAATGCCCAAGATTGGGATGCCTACAATATTCGTGCTTCACAAGTTGCCGTACAGCGTAACGAATTGACCCTCAAAGCCTTGTTCTCAGAAGAGGCGGGTGCAGTGATTCAAGTCCCTGCAGCCGAGCGCGATGCCGTGATGCAAGTGTTGCGTGCGGCGGGGCTATCCACGCATTCACATGTGATTGGTTCGCTGAATACAAGCGACACGCTCGAGGTGTTTCGCGATGGCAACCGCATCTGGTCGCGGCCGCGTGCCGAACTCGGCGCACTCTGGAGCGATGTCAGTTACCGCATCGCCATGCGGCGAGATAATCCGGCCTGTGCCAAGGCTGAACTAGAGCTGTGGGCTGACGCTACCGACCCCGGGTTGTCGCCGCAGGTGCAGTTTGATCCTCAACAAGAGGTTGCGGCACCGTTTATCGGCGCAGGCGCGCGCCCACGGGTTGCCATCTTGCGCGAGCAAGGGTGCAATAGCCAAGTTGAAATGGCCTGGGCGTTTGATAAAGCTGGGTTCGAAGCGGTTGACGTGCACATGACTGACCTTCAGACCGGCAAGGCTGAGCTATCGAGCTTTAAAGGCCTTGTTGCGGTGGGTGGTTTTAGTTATGGCGACACGCTTGGTGCGGGCGAGGGCTGGGCGCGTAGTATTTTGTTCAACACGCAATTGTCGGATCAGTTCGCACAATACTTTGCGCGTACGGATACCTTTGGGTTGGGTGTGTGTAACGGTTGCCAAATGATGGCTGCCTTAGCCACGATGATCCCGGGCGCCGAGAACTGGCCGCGCTTTACCCGAAATCAATCTGAAAAATACGAAGCACGTTTTTCGTTGGTCGAAGTGCTTGAATCACCCTCCTTGTTCTTCAAAGGGATGGCAGGTGCCACTATCCCTGTGGCCGTGGCGCATGGCGAAGGCTTTGCAAACTTTAGCCGTCAAGGTAATGCACAGGCAGCGCTTGCAGCATTGCGTTTTGTGGATCACAAAGGGCAGGCGACTGAGGTATATCCATTTAATCCAAATGGTAGCCCCAAGGGCCTGACGTCGGTGACAACAGCGGACGGGCGTTTTACGGTGTTGATGCCGCACCCCGAACGCGTGACCCGCAATGTGATGATGTCGTGGTCGCCGCCTAGCTGGGGGCCAAATGATTCGAAGGGCGCTTATACCCCGTGGATGAGGTTCTTCCAGAATGCTCGGGTAGCGATTGGTTAAGGGTGCGCGCCTCTCTTAAGAGGGGCACCCTCAGAGAATCATTTACTTTTTAGCGTGACTCAAGATCAGGCAGGTTGTTGTGGCATGGGCATAGAGTTTGCCGTCTGGCCCAACAATGCGGCCCTCTGCGGTGGCGACCTGACGGCCGACTTGAATGATCTTGCCAATCGCGCGTACTCGGATACCTGGGGCGGGCACGATGGCGCGTGTCATTTTTACGCTTAAATCTAAG
>Ga0114974_10000947_pt1 | contig 23304 bp, 34 predicted proteins | sample S_130206_EF_Meta_FD_87318 | JGI IMG/M metagenome (GOLD analysis project Ga0114974, IMG submission 87318) | Freshwater microbial communities from Lake Simoncouche, Canada to study carbon cycling - S_130206_EF_MetaG | ecosystem: Environmental > Aquatic > Freshwater > Lake | place: Lake... | reverse complement strand
GATTCATTAGGATATGATTATATTTATTATAATGAATTGCCAAAGAAACGTTTTGGAGATATCCACGTCCATCATGGAATTTCAATTTCAGCAACAGGGTCGGTTAGAAAAGACATGGAAGATCTACAAGTATCTTTAATTAGAGGACATTCTCATAGGATTGCATCTCATTTAGTTACTTATGAATTAAGAAATAAAGGCAAGGGGGAAACTTTGCGTGGATATGAGATTGGTCATATGTGCGATGAAAAGGGTCCAGGAATGAAATATACTCAGCATCATGACTGGCAAAAGGGATTTGCAATAGCGCATATTGAAAATGGAAAGTATCCACACGTTAACATGATACACGTATCACCAGAATATACTTGTGTAGTAGACGGGAAATTGTTTACTTTATAATGAAATGTCAAAAGTGTAGAGGTAGAGTTTTTGTAGATAGAGTTTTTTCTCAAAAACTACATGTTGAATTGTTCTGCATGCAGTGCGGGAAAAGGTGGATGATTAGTAAAGAAACGAGTGCGTTCGGAAAATGGCTAGAAAAAATGGATCAAAAGCACGCAAAAAATTTCTCTATTTCTTCTTAAATAACAAATTACATAAAGTAATTAGGTTATCTAGACCTAGGGACGAAGTAGTCGCCTGGTGCTATGCTGAGAAAAAAAGAATGATGTATAGCTATTCCGAAGTTTTAAAAAAAATGGAAAACGCATATACGATAAAAGATGTAGGCTTAATTCTTGGAAGACATAAAGTTACAATTGAAGAGTATATCTTGCAAGGAAAAATAAAGAAACCTCAAAAGGTATATCCGATAAGTAATCCAGATAGCTTGTGGTATAAGTTTATGTTTAGTGAGTCTGACATACTTGACTTACATGCGTATATCCTAGAAGCTGGATATGTAAAAAATATACCTAGCAGGTCAGAATTAAGGGCACTTCTCAAAAACAATATTATATTGTATACTAAAACTGAATCTGGATTTGTTCCAGTGTGGAAGGCGGACTAGTGGAAAAAAGAAGAGTTGTTACTTGTGATATTTGCAATAAAGATATAGAGGTTCGCTGGGGAATGTTTGCTAATGAAACTTTAAATAGACACAAGAAGGCGGAGCATAAATGACAACAGTAGTTAAGGTTGATCTATCCTTTACTAGAAACCTAGGAAATTTTGAAAGCATTAAAATTGGAATAGGCGTAGAAGACAATGTGCGTGATGGAGAAAATGTAGATACTGCCACTGAGCGTGTTTATAAATTTGTCGAAGAAAAGCTTATTGAAAAAACTCAAGAAATAGAGAAAGAATTAAAAAATGGAAAATGATCTAGCCATTTCCCAGGCTGAAAAAAATAAACAGCCCTACATAATGCTATGGAAATACGAAAAGCTTTACGAGGAAAAGTACGGCAAAAAACCAGTGTTGAATAAATTTAGAGATAAGATGGCTATGAAGGACGTTATTGAAAGCGTTGGCTTTGATAGAGGAATGACCCTTTTGGAATATTATTTTAAACTAATAAAGCATGGACATCCTTTAATATTTTTCTTATATAATTTTGACAAAATTGATTCTGCACAAAAAGAATTAGAAAAAGATAAGGCAAAAAGAAAAATTTTAAGAGAACAAACTAAAAAGCTAGTAGAGGAAGTAGACGAATGAATACCGAAGCAACACTAATATCCGCAGTGTGTCAAAATAAAGACATTAGCACCCTGCTTGCAGATAACGTAGATGATCTTTTTACGTCACATAGGGATATTTGGGAGGGCTTAAAGTCTTACTATTATAAGTTTAAGGCTGTGCCAGAGGCTAGTGTTCTTCAGGAAAAGTTTCATGACTTCGACCCAGACATTAATGTAAAGGCTGAAACTGGATACTACCTAGATAAATTAAAAAATGAATACTTGTCTTCACAATTAAAAAACATACTTCTTCAATCTGGATCTGCTTTAAAGCAAGATGCTGCCTCAAGAGTACTTGCAGATATGCAAAGCAAATTGGCAAACCTTTCAAGGTTTACAAATAATGTAAGAGACTTAGACGTTATAGATTTAGACTCTGCAACAAGGCACTTCTCTTCAGTAAAAGACAGAGCTTCCGTAATGGGAGGAAGCCCAGGAATATTAACTGGATTCAAAGCAATAGATGCTGCATACCCAACTGGTATGGCACCAGGACATTTAATTGTTGCTATTGGTTGGCCAGGAAAAGGAAAGACATGGTTTACTTCTTATCTTGCATGTAAAGCCTGGGAGCAAGGATTTAAGCCGATGATTGTTTCTTTGGAAATGTCTCCAGAAAATATGCGTGATCGTATTTATACAATGCTTGGGTCTGGATTATTTAAAGCTAGCGATCTTTCTCGAGGAGATATTAATATTGATGATTTTAAATCTTGGGGTACTAAAAGATTTGAAGGAAAGAATAGTTTTGTTTTAGTTTCTAATGAAGGAAATACAGAAGTAACTCCAGCGACTGTTCAAGGAAAGATAGATCAACATAAGCCAGATTTAGTTATTTTAGACTATCATCAATTGTTTAATGATAATAAGAGAAGTCATTCTGAGGTAGAAAGAAACAGAAATATTTCTAGAGAGTTTAAGTTGCTTGCGGTTTCAAATAACATTCCAGTTATAGATATTACAGCTGCAACAGCCGATGACGTATCCGATCAAGATGATCCGCCAATGATGAGCCAAGTAGCTTGGTCTAAAGCGATAGAATATGATGCTGATATGGCAATGGCTATTCACAAGCATCCTGGAACAAACTTGATTGAAGTTGTTTCTAGAAAGAATAGACACGGACACGAGTTTGCTTTCCACTTAGACTGGGATATCAATAGAGGAATAATTAAAGAATTATATGATTATGCACCAGCACAAAACAATTAAAAAATTTCAAATTGAAGTTTTTTTCAAAGAAGATTCTGATATGATTCGTATAAAAAATCAATACGAAAATATTTTGACTCATGATATGAGATCAAAAGGATATGCCAGGGTACTTGACATAGACACAGCATTTTCGGTAGAATTTACAGGTGAAACATGGAAGTTCTTAATGACCTTACATGGCATATATGTAGGAAGGAGGAAAGCATGGGAATCGTCAGGGATAACACAAGGAAAAGTAATTCCACGCAGTATGCACCAAACCATATAAAGTCTGTTGTTAAAGAAATTGGACTAAGGGTAATTAGTGAGTCTAATCACAATTTAGTTTTGTATTGTCCATTTCATAACAATACTCATACGCCTTGCTTTTATATTAGTGAAGAAAATGGAGCATGGATATGCTTCAACCCAGCATGTGCGGAATCTGGAAACATTATTCAATTAGTTAAAAGAATTTGTAATAAAAATGATTTTGAAGCTATACGATTGGTTTCAAACAAAGAGAGCGAGTCTTTAGATAATTTTGACATTCTTTTAAGCCAAGCCTTAGAAGATAAGCCAGAGTTTGTTGAGTTTAATTCCAAAACATTAGATGATCTTTATTTAGGACTAACTCTTAGCAAAGAAGCAAGAGATTATTTTGAGACAAGAGGGATAAATTCAGAGTCTATGAATTACTTTAGACTAGGTTATTCTGAACATCAAAATATGGTAGTTGTTCCAGTACACAGCCCAGACGGACTTCCAGTAGGAATAGTTGGAAGATCTATAGTTGAGAAAAAATTTAAAAATAGTACCAACCTTCCCAAGAATCAAACATTGTTTAATATACACAGGGCAAAGAAAATTGGTAGCCACGTAATCATTGTTGAATCTAGTTTTGATGCTATCAGGGTACATCAGGCTGGATTCCCAAATGTTGTTGCCACTCTAGGGGGGCACCTATCAAGCAACAATCTTAATTTGTTAAATAGATACTTTACAAAAATTACTATAATGACAGACGCAGATTCAGCTGGCAGAGAACTTGGATTATCTATTTCTTCTAGTTTAAGAAATAAAGATATTCTTTGGGCTTCTTGTGAATATGGTAAAGTTTATCAAAATAATGCGAAAGACGCAGGAGATTTATCAGAAAAAGAAATTAAGGAATGCATAATAAATTCAGTGTCCGATGTGGAATACAAATCCTGGACATTATGATACAATGGTAAAACAGATGGATCTATACCATCAACTACAAAAGGAGAAGAAATGAGCATAGTAAAAGGTCTAAAAGACCTAAATAAAGCACTAGACAAGCCTGCATATTCAGGCGGAGAAGAAAATAAAGGTCGTTGGTTAAAAATTGAAGATGGAGAAAGCGTTAAGATTAGATTTCTTCAAGAGTTGGATGCAGATTCACCCAACTACAATGACAAACTCGGATGTGGATTTATTGCCTTAGAGCATACCAATCCAAAAGATTATCGAAGAAAAGCTCTAGACACCATGGAGTCAGAAGGACGCGACTGGGCGCAAGAACAGCATCGCAAAGATCCAAAGGCTGGATGGAAAGCTAGAACCCGTATTTATATCAATGTATTAGTTGATGACGGAAAGAATGATCCATATGTTGCAATATTGTCTCAGGGAACAAGTGGAAAAACAATTACTCCTACATTAATCGAATACGCTGGTGAAATGGGAAGTATTACAAATTTAAATTGGCGAATTAAAAGAAACGGTAGCAAGACAGACACAAGCTACACAATTATTCCTTTGGCCAAAGATGAAGCACCTTTTGATTTTTCAAAATTAGAATTATTTGATCTTGAAAAAACTGCTGTAAGGAATGTTCCATACGCAGAACAAGAGTCTTTCTACATGGGAGAGTCCTCACAAGAGCTAGCAGTTGCCTCAACTGGTAGCGTAGAGTGGTAAATTAAATATGCTAGGGGTGGCTCTTGCCACCCCTAGTTTTATTTAGTAAAATATAATTATGACTACATACGATATACCAGATCCATTTCAAGAATTTGTGTATAATAAATATAAAAATTATGTAGGAGCAGTGTACAACTTTTTTGCCAGAGAGTGGCATGTAAAGTGTGGCTGCTGCAAGAAAGATATATACGCACCAACTAAAAAAACATTAACTAGTACCAGGCTGTATCACACCAGAAACGAATGTCAAGGCGGTTATTAATGAGTTTTACACATCTACACGTTCATTCATATTATTCTTTAATGGACGGGCTTAATTCTCCAAAAGAGTTATGCCAAGCAGCAATAGACGCTGGCCAAACATCTATAGCAATTACAGATCATGGAACATTGTCATCCCACAGAGAAATGCAAATTGCTGCAAAAGAATTAGGTATTAAGCCAATTCTTGGAGTAGAGGCTTACATATCCCCAACAGATAGATTTGATAGATCGTCTGCGACAGACAAAAGCATACAAGCGTACAACCACATTATACTGCTGGCTAAAAATAAAAACGGATTAAAGAATATTAACTCATTACAAGAGATAGCTTGGAATGAAGGGTTTTACCATAAGCCTAGAATTGATATGGAGATGCTAAAAGAATATGCAAAAGATATTATTGTTCTTTCTGGATGCCTTAATGGACTTATTAGTAAGTGCATTGAAAAAGAAGAGTTTGAGGAAGCGGAAAATATGCTTAAAGATTTTAAGAAAACTTTTGGCGAAGATTTTTACATTGAAGTACAATCTCACAATCCAAAAGAAATAAATAGCAAGTTGCTAGAATTAGCAGACAAGCTAGGAATTAAGCCAGTAGCTACTGGAGATGCCCATTACGCAAAAGGCGAAGATAAGACTTTAGAAGAAGCAATGCTTATTCTATCTACATCTCCTAAATCAGATAAAGAATCAGACTTTGAGGTTTCGAGGGGAATGGGAGATGTCCTAGACAGACTTAATTACCTATATCCAGACAGAAGAATATCATTCCAAGACTATAATTTATTTATTCAGACTAGAGAAGAAATTGAATCCGACTTTAACAAATGTGACATTAAACGAGTAGACATTTATGAAAATACTATGGAGATAGCGGAAAAAATTGGAGAATACGATTTTAACAGGGGTCTAGACCTACTCCCTATCCCGAAGACCAATGCCGACCAAAAGCTGTCTGATATGGCCTTTGAGGGCTTAGAAAGGCTACGCCTAAGAGAGAGCTGGCTAGGAAATGACGTATATGACCAAAGGCTTATAGAAGAGCTTGAGATTATTAAGGATAAAAATTTTGCCTCTTATTTCTTAGTTGTCGCAGATATGATTAATTGGGCTAAAGAAAATGAAATAATGGTTGGACCAGGACGTGGTTCAGCAGCAGGATCATTAGTTTGCTATGCCTTGGGAATTACAGATGTAGACCCAATTGAATACGACCTTTTGTTTTTTAGATTTATTAACCCAGACCGTAACGATTTTCCAGATATTGATACTGATTTTGAAGATCGTCGACGCAAAGAAGTAAAAGATTATCTTAAAAAGAAATTTAAACACGTTGCGTCAATATCAACTTTTACTTATTTTAAAGACAAGGGAGTTGTAAGGGATGCTGCTCGTGTATTTATGGTTCCCCTGTCTGATGTAAACAGGGCAATGAAACAAGTTGATACATTTGAAGACTTTATGGATTCTCCTAACACAAAAGAATTTAGAATGAAGTACCCAGAAGTTTTATGGCTTGCAGAAAAGTTACGTGGAAAAATTAGAAGTGTTGGTGTTCACGCTGCTGGAGTAGTTGTGGCAAAAGAAGATTTAAGAAATTTTGCGCCCATAGAGTCTAGAGAAGATCCTCAAGATAAAGTTTCAGGAAGAATACCAGTAGTTGCATATGACATGGACACAGTTGCTGATATTGGATTAATTAAAGTAGATGCTCTTGGTCTAAAAACTCTTTCTGTTATTTCTGATACTATTAAAGCAATTAAGGAAAGATCTGGCAAGGAAATTAATTTGTCTCAATTAGATTTTAAAGACCCAAAGGTTTATAAAAATTTAAGCGAAGGTTATACTAAGGGAGTGTTTCAAGCAGAAGCAGTACCTTACACAAACTTGTTAATAAAAATGGGAGTAGATAAATTTGAAGACTTGGCTGCCTCTAACGCTTTAGTAAGACCAGGAGCCATGAATACCGTAGGAGTTTCTTACGTAGCAAGAAAACGTGGGCAAGAGCCTACGCAATATGTTCATGAGATAATGCGTCCTTTTACAGAAAACACATACGGAGTTATTATATATCAAGAACAGGTTATGCAAGCATGCGTCTATCTAGGCGGAATGTCTTGGTCAGAAGCTGACAAAATTAGAAAGGTTATTGGTAAAAAAAGAGATGCAACAGAACTTGACGAATTCAAAGATAAATTTATTAATGGGGCTTCAAAACACATTTCTCAGAAAAAGGCCCAGTCCCTTTGGAGTGATTTCGAGGCTCATGCTGGCTACTCTTTTAATCGTTCTCATGCTGTCTCTTATTCCATGCTTACTTATTATACGGCTTGGCTTAAAACTTATTACCCTCTTGAGTTTATGTTTTCGGTTCTTAAAAACGAAAATGATAAAGATGCTAAAACTGGCTACCTTATTGAAGCAAAAAGATTAAACCTTAAGATACTTCTTCCAGACATAAATAATTCAAATGTTTATTTTTCATTAAAAGAAGATGCAATGCAATTTGGATTAGCAGATATAAAGTTTATATCTGACAGTATTGCTAACAAAATTATAGAAAGAAGGCCTTATGCCAATTATTCCGATTTCATTCAAAAAGCCTCTGAGAAAGGTAGCGGGATTAATAGTAGGGCTGTATCTGCTCTTAATGCTATTGGCGGTGCTTCTTTTGAGGACAATCCCAGAACTGGTAAGGAAAAAGAAAACTACTACGAATACCTAAGCATTCCTACCTTTACAGTAGACTTGCCACCAAGAATTAAATCACAGGCAAGACCAATTTCAGAATTTGAAGACCTAGGATCTTTCCCTTTGTTTGGAATGGTTAAGAGCATTAAGAGGGGAACAGGTTGGTCACGAATTGAAATTGTAGACGAGACTGGTACCGTAGGTTTATTCCATACAGAGCAAACTCAAATTGAAACTGGACAGATGTATTTTATACTAGTTGGAGATAATAGAATTGCAAGGTATATTAAGGTTTCTGAAATAGACCCAAATGGAACAGATCTGTTTGTCGATTATTTATATAGAAAAGAATATGACATGCAAGAAGATGAGCAAATGGTAGTTAATTTTAGTCCATACAAAACTAAAGCTGGAAAAACTATGGCGCATATTGTTATGACAGACAGGAATAAGAATTTAACTAGAGCAATTGCATTTCCAACAATGTATTCAAAAGTTTTAGGTAAAATGCGTGAAGGAATGAAAAGTAAGCCAGTTCTATCAAAACTAGATGATGGAACTTTAATGATAAAGGAGATAAAATGACAGACAGCGCCTCAGAGATATTTAAAGCAATGAGTTCTTCAAAGATACTTGTAGCAATATTAAAAACTCAAAAAGAGGTTTTAGTCCCTATTGATATATTTTTTGGATTAGGGGATGAAGAGAATTTAAAGGTAGAGTTCGATGATGTTTCAAGAAATTTTGTATTTAAGTTGTCGGAAAATTCTGGCGAAAAAAATGCTATAATGGACGAAACAAAGAAAGAATAAAAATGACAATTTTAATGGAAGAGATTTTAGCAAAGCTGGATTCAAAAACAAGAGATAGAGTTCAGTCTGCAGTAGATGTTAAAATCATAAAACAAAAAACTCCAAGCATTGGTTTAAACTTAGCACTCAACGGTGGACTTGGACATGGAAGGCAGGCCTTGGTATGGGGAAATAAGTCTTCTGGTAAATCTTCCTTTTGTTTGCAAATGATTGCTCTTGCTCAAAAAGAAGGAAAAACTTGCGCTTGGATTGACGCAGAGCATTCTTACTCTCCAGAGTGGGCAGAAAAATTAGGTGTTGACTCATCAAAACTAATATACTCACCAGCTAAAACTATTAATGACATGGTGGACGTTGCAACAAAACTTATGTCTGCAGATATAGATATTATTGTAGTTGATTCAATATCAGCTTTGTTGCCTGCAATATATTTTGAAAAAGATGGCGACGAGTTAAAAGATTTACAAGATACAAAACAGATAGGCGCAGAAGCAAAGGATATGACCCACGCAGTCAAAATGTTAAACTATGCAAACAAAAACACATTATTGGTTCTCATTTCACAGCAAAGAAACCAGTTTGGATCTATGCACGCCTCCCATATTCCAACAGGGGGAATGGCGGTCAAGTTCTTTTCTTCTACGGTCATTAAGCTTTGGTCCTCAGAAGCTGAGGCTAATGCTATCAAGGCAGGTGTTAAAGTTGGCGATAAAATTATTGAACAGAGAGTTGGAAGGCCAGTCAATTGGATTGTCGATTACAACAAACTCGGCCCCCCTAATTTATCAGGACAGTACGACTTCTATTACCAAGGAGATCATTTAGGAGTTGATGATATTGGAGAAACTTTAGACGTAGCAGAAATGTGCGGATTAGTTGAAAAAGGTGGAGCTTGGTACACAGTTAACTCAGAAAGATTGCAGGGTAGAGCTAAAGCCGTACAGTACCTAAAAGATAATCCAAAAGTTGTTGAAAAACTTAAGAAAGATATAGATGCTAAGATTTAATGACATTGAAAATGTAAAGGCATATAAGTTAATGGATGGAGTAATCCTGTACCAAAATGTTTTAAAAGATACTGAAGAGATATTGTCATTTTTTAAAGAAGCGGAGATGTATCAAGAAGATAAATATTTAATGAAAAAATTTGAGACTTGGGGTTATCATGGAATCATGACTGAAATTGACTCTACTAGTTCACATGGTTTTTCCCAAGAATATTTTGACTCAGGAGATAAAGAGCAAGTAAAACAAAAATCAGTTTTTGAAAAGCTTGAAGATGCTTATAAATTTGTTAAAAAAGATTTTATGATTAAGTATGGAAACAAAGATATTTGGCCAAGTCATTATAAAAAAGTTGACCTGTTTAACGAATGTGAAAATACAAGAATTGCGTTTTTAAAATATGATGTAAGCCTAGCCAAAAAAGCCGAATCACAAAAATTTAATTTTTCTGCTTTTCATAGCGATTTTTTTGATCAGGATATGGATACCCCTGGATATAAATTAATTTTTACCGTTATGATATATTTAAATGATGAATACGATGGTGGAGAAATTTGTTTTTGGGATGGTAAAAAAATAGTAGGATATAAGCCAATGCCTGGAGACATTGTTGTTTTTCCTTCTTGTGAGCCATTTTATCACGGAGTTTTAAATATTAACAACAGCGATAGGTATGCAATTAGAATGAACTATGTTGCAGTAACAGAGGGGTCAGAAGAATTTAAGAATGGAAACTTTGCTCCATCTCTAAATTATACTAATTATAAAGTAGGATACAAATGGACTAAAGATGGAAAAGAAACAACTACAAGCCCAGACCTAGATATTAATACTCTTGTTGATCCACCATTAATTTTAAATTTAGATCAAATGGAAAGAGTGTTAATTGATGCCAAACATTAATGAATTTTTTGATAAAAAAGAAATAGTACAGCAATCTGCTTTAGAAGAAATTATTGGCACAAAGCCTTGCCATAAATGCGAAAAAAATGCAGAAAAAGCTTTTTGGGATCCATCAACCTTTACTCTTTCTTGGACATGCCCAGACGGTCACAGTTCTCAGCACTTGGTGAACAGATAATGTCAGAAAGATCAGAAGCAAAAAGAGATGGTGCAAAGCAGCAAAAAAATAGTGGACGTGGGGATTACCAAAAAGGGGATGCTCAATGGGGCAATTTTGTGGTAGATTATAAAGAATATGAAAAAACAATTTCTGTTTCCAAAGATATGTGGGCTAAGATATGCACAGATACATTTAAGGTAAATAGAGACAAGCACCCAGTCCTTAAGCTTGTTCTGGGATCTTCTGGCAGTAAAGTAAGGCTTGCAGTAATTGAATGGTCATTGTTAGAACAACTAATAGAATCTGGAGAAGCTCATGGGATCAAATAACAAAATTCCTTTTAATCCTACTGTTATTAAAAACGGTAGAATTATTAGAATTAGAAAAGACGGAACAATAAAGGCCGATCTTGGGCCTGTCAAGTCAAATAAGAAAAAGATTAAGCATGTCTGAGGATAAAAATACTCTTGAGTTAATTAGCTCAATTACAGAATTCAATGACCTTCATGAATACATGAGCGATGAACAGCTAGACAAGGCTTTGTCAATTGTGGTAAAATTATTAATGAATCCAGATGTGCCTTCTGCTAAAGCACCATATTTAATTATAGAGCTGCAAGCAATGTCAACTAAGTTTTCAATGATGGCTTCAGTGTATTCTACTATTGCCAAAGATAAAGCTGGTTCAGTTAATAATAATAAAAAGAACATTTATTATTCAGCAAAGGAGTCTATAGACAAACTTGTAGATGCACTTAAGTATGTCGTTAGGTATAACTCATGATAAATTGGATACAGGCGGCAGTCATATTTGTACCAGCAATAATTATAATTATATTTTTTTGGGGAGATATTAAGTGAAAAAAGTATGGGCTTTGATTATCATATCAGCAACAGCAATCCTTTCAGGTTTAGCGTTATCTAAATTTTTAAAGTGGGTTGGGCAAGAAGAAGTTTTTGACTTTGACCTAAGTGATGATGTGGTAGACTAATATATGAAAACATTTTTGGCACAAGAGAAGTATCCAAAATATAAAAATATGATTAACAGCCAGACACATGTACCAGGACAAGATTTCTACCCAGTTTTAGTTAAAAATCTTTTAACTGCCGATGAGTTAAAGGACCTTCAAGACATTTATGATAATTTTCCAGCAGATAAAATTAAAGTTCAGGCTTACTCTGCTCACGCTAGTATTTATCCTACCCTTAAAAATAAAGAAGATATTATAAAAAGAGTTGAAAAGTTAGCAAGCGAGGCTGTTGGAGAAGAACTGGTAGTGCTAGATATTGAGGGGGCAAGGTATAGCAGAGAGTTTGGTTGGGAAGCAAAATTAGGTCCGCACTATGACGCAAGGCCAGTAGAAATGTATGTTTTAGATTTTCATGTTAAATCTAATGAAGATTGGAAATTAATTTTTGAATGTGATGAGTTTACCTTTGGAGACAATGAAGGATTACTGTTTAGCGGAACTGGAACAGTTCACTGGAGAGACCCCATACGAATTAGAGATGATTCAAGAATCGATTTGCTATTTTTCTGGTTGCAACACAAAAATCCTAGATCAATTTCTGATCAACATTCAAAAAATATGAAAGAAAGAGAAAAATTCTTTTTGTCAAACATTAATCCAGTCAGACCGTTATCAAAAGATCAGTGGTGGAAACCAATTAAGATATCAGAAGCTGCTGAAAAACATCCACATTATCAAAAAATAAGCGCAGAAATTTTGAATCCAGTTATTCAAAATGAAATTTATACGAACCCTATTTTTAATCAAGAAAAAGAAATGATTTATTTATCTTGTAAAATCAAAAATAATGAAATTGTCTCTGTTAATTTAGACGAAAATATGACAAAAAAGATTTCAGAAAAGATGTTGCACATATATACGGAATCTTCTATTAAATTTTTTGATAGTTATGTAATTAGATTGTCTAATATAGATGATAGTTTAAGCAAAATATTTCATAAAGAAATAGAAGACGGTCAAGATTTTGTATCTATAATGTTTCCCATGTCAGAAGATGGTGAAATAAAGCTTGATATTGATGGTAAGGAATTTGTAATTAAACATGAATATTGTGTTACATTTTCTGAAAATAACCAAAACGTAATTGTAAAAAGCATAAATGCTCCAATAGATTTACTTGTTTGCAGTTTTGAAATAAACAAAAGGGATAATCAGTAATCATGGGTAGAGATATTGTAAAGAACCTTAAATTCAAAAAACATACTGGTAAGCACTTCGATCCAGAAAAATTTGCTCAATTACTTGATGAGGCGTATCGTAATACAAAAAGAGCAGATGGAGAAATGACAAAAAAATCATTTAGTCCAAGTTCTTTAGGTTACGGTCATGGAACCTGCCCAAGATATTGGTATATGGCTTTTTCTGGTGCCATGTTTATTGATGATAACGACGCAGTTGCCGTTGCTAATATGTCACAAGGAACACAGGCACACGAAAGACTTCAAAAACTAATATCCACAATGCCTGAGTGGAAGGCGGAAGAAGAAGAGATTGTAAATGATTATCCTCCAATTAGAGGTTTTATAGATCTAATAATGGAATATGATGGCGAAACGGTCATTGGTGAAATTAAAACAGCAAAGCAAGAAGTTTGGGACGGAAGACAATCAGAGATGAAGCCAACACCCAATCACCTTCTACAGCTATTGACTTATATGAAGCTTAAAAAAGCTAAAGAAGGATTTTTTCTATATGAAAATAAAAACACTCAGGAGCTTATAGTAATTCCAATTTCCATGAATGAAAAAAATACTGAAATCATTGAAGAAACATTTTTGTGGATGTGTGAAGTTTGGGATAATTTTAAAGACGGAGATCTTCCAATGAAACCAGCAGGAGCAACAAAGTCTAAAATGCCTTGTACTTATTGCCCTGTAAAAAAAGAATGCTACTCAGGACTAATAGGCACAGTTCAAATAGAGTCCTACAAGGTTCCTAAATTATGATATGTCAAAACAAAGAATGCTCACAAGAATTTGAGCCAAAAACTCACAATCAAAAATATCATAGCGATGAATGCTGCAGGATGGCTACAAATAAAAGAATTATGGAGAAGTACTACGAAAAAAAGTCTATAAAAAATGGTCTTATTAGAAATTGCAAAAAATGCAAAACCAAGCTAAGTAGATACAACAACTCGGATATTTGTTCTGTTTGTGAAAAAAATATTATAGATCATAGCAAAAAAACAATATGGAACTTGCTAAATGAACTTAGCTAGTTTAGTAAAATCAAAAGCAAATAGAGTGCTTGGCATAGATGCTTCAACTACATCTATAGCCTTTTGTTTAATGGAAAACTCAGTTCCAATTAAATGGGGAAAAATAAATTTAGCAGGACAAGATATTTATGAAAAAATATACAATGCTAAAGTTAGAATGAATTTAATGTTAAAAGAATTAAAGAGTGATTATATTGCTGTTGAGGGGGCGATACTTGTCAGGTCACCAGATGCTGTGATAAAATTATCTTATGTTTATGGGGTTGTTATTGCTGAGCTTATGTCTACTGGCGCTAAGGTTATTACTATTAGCCCATCCTCGTGGCAGGCATTCATTGGAAACAAGAATCCAACAAAAGATGAAAAATCTATTATAAGATTAGAAAATCCTGGGTACGCAGAGTCTTGGTATAAAAACCAATTAAGAAATATGCGTAAGCAAAGAACTGTAGATTATTTTAATAATAAGTATAAGCTAGAAATTAATGATTTTGATGTAGCTGATTCTTTTGGAATTGCGTACTACGCCAATAATGTATTGACAAAAAGATAGGTTTTATCTATAATGAAACTATACCAAAGCAAAGAATGGCTATACCGAAGATACGTAGTTCAAAAAAAAAGTGTTACACAGATTGCTATTGAATGTAAAACCTCTGCTATGACCATACAGAGATATTTAACTAAGTTCGAGTTGATTAAGAGGAGATAATGCTAAAGCCAGTATTTGAAGATGTAAAAGATTTTGCATGTACCGATCTATACCTTAAATCAGTAGGGGCTCCCGCAGGAAATAAAATATGGGAAGCCTGTCATGAAATTGCCAGTATGTTAATTGAAAAAAACATATCTTATGGAAACTCAGCGTTAGAGCCTGCAAGAATATTTTCAACGGCGGATTCAAAAGAGCAATTAAAGGTCAGAATTGATGATAAATTAAATAGAGTAAGAAACAATAAAGGCTTTGCTGGGGATAATGACATAGATGATTTAATTGGATACTTAATATTATATAAAATAGCCAATTCTAATTGACATTTCAGTCAACTAAAAGTATACTTATGACATATGGAAATTGAATTATCTGATCATTTTGATCGAATGAATAAAGTAGTTGAAGAACTTTTAAAAGGAAGTAATCCTACTCAAATATCTTCATTGACTGGCTTTAAAAGAGCTGAGGTCGTTGAGTATATAGATGAGTGGAAATCTATTGTTAAAAATGACTCTACTTCAAGAGATAGAGCAAAAGAAGCTGTGTCTGGCGCAGACCAGCATTATGCAATGCTTATTAAAGAAGCTTGGAAAACTGTAGATGACGCAGACCAGCAAGGTCAATTAAACGTAAAAGCTACTGCGTTAAAGTTAATTGCCGACATAGAGACAAAAAGAATTGCAATGTTGCAACAAATTGGATTACTAGATAATCAAGAGATTGCAGATCAAATTGCAGAAACAGAAAGAAAGCAAGATGTTTTAGTTTCAATATTAAGGGATGTTGCGAAGGACTACCCAGATATAAGAAGAGAAATTATGAAAAGACTTTCGCAAATAACTGGAGTAGTTGAACCTATAGAGATAATAGAGTCCAAGAATGTCATTTGATTTTTCTGATATCATCGACATGCTTGATGGCGAAGAGTTTGATGAAAAGCCAGTATCGCTAAGAGATTTTGTAACTGATGAAAAATATCTAGGCCTGCCAGAACTTTCAGAATATCAATACACTTTAATTGAAAAAAGCTCACAGGTGTATAAAGAGTCTACTTTAATAAAACTTTTTGGAGAAGAAGAAGGACATAGAATGTTCAAGCAAACTGCCAACGAGGTAGTTGCTCAGCTAGGAAAAGGATCTGGGAAAGACTACTGCTCAACAATTGCAGTGTCATATATTGTATACCTATTGCTTTGTTTAAAAGACCCAGCTTCTTATTACGGAAAACCTCCTGGTGACTCGATAGACATTATCAATATTGCTATTAACGCCCAGCAAGCAAGCAACGTATTCTTTAAAGGGTTTAGAACTAGAATTGACAAGTCCCCATGGTTTGTTGGAAAATACTCAGAAAAAGCTTCTGAAATAAAATTCAATAAAAATATAACCGTACACTCTGGACACTCTGAGCGTGAGGCTTGGGAAGGCTATAACGTAATAGTAGTTATCCTAGATGAGATATCTGGATTTAGTGTTGAAAATACTACTGGGCATGAGCAGGCAAAAACAGGAAGCCTTATTTATGAAATGTATCGTGCTTCTGTAGACTCTAGATTTCCAGACTACGGTAAAGTAATTTTACTATCTTTTCCAAGATACAAAAATGATTATATACAGCAAAGATATGACGATGTTGTAGCAGACAAAGAAGTTGTCGTTAGATCGCATAGATTTAAATTAGATATGGATCTTCCAGAGGGTACTGCGGGTAATGAGTTTGATATAGAGTGGGAAGAAGATAATATTATTTCTTACAAGTATCCAGGAATGTACGCACTTCGAAGACCCACTTGGGACGTTAACCCTACAAGAAGCATAGAAGATTTTAAAATAGCTTTTTACAAGAATGCACCAGACGCACTTGGAAGATTTGCATGTATGCCGTCAGAAGCGATAGATGCATTTTTTAAATCAAGAGAAAAAATTGAAAAATCATTTAGTAATTTAGGATTAGCGGTAGATCAGTTTGGAAGATTTGAAGATTGGTTTGCACCAGATCCAGATAAAGAATATTTTATTCATGTTGACCTTGCTCAAAAGCACGATCATTGTGCTGTTGCAATGTCTCACGTTCAAAAATGGGTTAATATAAAAGTAACAGATACATATTCTCAGCCTGCACCAATAGTTGAAGTAGATGCCGTAAGATTTTGGACGCCAACTCCAGATAAATCAGTAGACTTTACTGAGGTTAAGGATTACATATTGTCTTTAAAAACTAAAGGATTTAAAATAAGGCTATGCACTTTTGATAGATGGAATTCACATGACATGATGCAGCAACTAAAGCAGTATGGCATAAACACAGAGTTGTTATCTGTTGCTAAAAAACATTACGATGATATGGCAATGGTGGTTCTAGAAGAAAGATTAAAAGGACCACACATTCCATTACTTATAGATGAATTGCTACAGCTAAGAATTATGAGAGACAAGGTAGACCATCCAAGAAAAGGATCAAAAGATTTAGCAGATGCTGTTTGTGGTTCAATATTTAATGCTATATCTCATACAAGGTTTGATACAAATCAAGAAATAAAAATACATAACTATGAGTCAATGAGTTATGATAATGATTTTGGAGTTACAAAAGAAGAAGAGTACGTTCAAAATATGATAAGAGCTCCCAGAATACCACAAGAGCTCAAGGAAGCAATGGATAGGATGATGATAATATGAGCATGTATCAAGAAAAAGCAAAAGAATGTATATGTTGTGGAAAGCATGTTCCGCTTCCTATTGTTCTTAAAGACTACAATGGCGTAAAGGTTTGTCCAACAACTTATTACAATATAAAAGAATATTCCCGTATCTGGACCAGCATTGGATCAAGACCCACAGGAGGTATCAGAAAGCATTTTTCGGAATATGTACAATCTTTAGTTGAAATAGAAAAAAGCAATGAATCTGTTTGAAGAAGATGACTCTGCTTTGTTTAAACACTATGTGGAAATTGGTGCAATAGATTTTGTTGGAGTAGAAAAAAATGGAGAAGCTATTTATAAAGTAAATGAAATTGCTAAAGATATTGCTCCAGAATTATGGAAAGCTCATACAGATTACATTGATGAAACATTAATTGGACTATACAAAGAAAATTTAATTTCTGTTTCTTATAACGAAAATCTAGAAGCTACTTTTAGCGCAACCCCAGAAGGCTTAAAGCGTTTAAAAAAACACTATGGAATTGTTCCAGAAAGAGATTCTAAAGATGATAATTCTTGGAGTTAATGAAACCTCTCACGATGCTTCTGTTTCCTTAATAGAAGATGGAAAAATTATTTTTGCAGGACACGCAGAAAGATATAGCAAGCAGAAGAATGATTGGTATATCAATGATAGTTTAGTTAATGATGCTTTGTCATATGGGGCACCTGATGCTATAGCTTACTACGAGAAACCCCTTCTAAAGGCCTCTAGGCTATTTTTAAAGGGTGGCGTAGGGGAGTGGAAGCCTAAATTTAACATAGAGGGTATACGAAGAAAATCATTTAGCCATCATTACTCACACGCATGTGCTGGATATTATACAAGTAGGTTTTCTGACTCAGCAATTGTAGTTCTAGATTCAATTGGTGAATACAATACTTCTACTATTTGGGTAGGAGAAGGTGAAAAAATAAAATTAAAGTTTAAGCAAAATTACCCAGTAAGTTTTGGATTGTTCTACTCAGCCTTTACTCAGCTGGTCGGACTTATGCCAAATCAAGAAGAGTATATTATGATGGGGATGGCTGCTTATGGAGATTGGACAAAGTATTATAAGCAGGTAGATAATTATTTCCCTAGATATGATAAACAAAAGTATAATTTTCACAAAGGCATTACTGACTGGGGATGGGTTTCAGAGCAAGATAAGTTTGATATTGCAGCAGCAGTTCAAGTAGTTTACGAACAAAGGCTTATAGATTTTATGAGGTACGCAAAAGATTTAACAAAAAAGAAAAATTTGGTTTTTATGGGAGGGTGTGCACTTAACTGCTCAGCAAATACTAAGTTATGGAAAATATTTAATGACGTATGGATAATGCCAAACCCAGGAGATTCTGGAAGTTCTTTGGGCGCAGCAGCAGCACTTTACGGAAAACATTTAGATTGGCAGACTCCATACCTAGGGTACGATTTAGGCGGGGAGTACCCAGTAAATAAAATAATTAAAGGTTTAGCTGACAATAAAATAGTTGCAGTTGCCTCTGGAAGAGCAGAGTTTGGCCCAAGGGCTTTGGGAAACAGAAGCATACTTGCAGACCCAAGAGATCCAGAAATAAAAAACAAAGTAAATTTAATAAAAAAAAGAGAATCATTTAGGCCCTTTGCACCAGTCGTAATGGAAGAGCATGCAAGCAAATGGTTTGATATTAATTTTAGCTCTCCTTATATGCAGTACGCCGTTAAATGTTTAAAGCCAGACATAATACCATCTGTTGTACATGCTGACGGTACTTCGAGAGTTCAAACGATTAATAAAAATCAGCACCCAGGAATGTATGAAGTACTAAAGCAATGGTTTGATTTAACTGGAGTACCAGTTTTGTTAAACACCAGCTTAAATGTTAAGGGACAGCCTTTAATTAATGATGAAAAAGACATAGAAGAATGGGAAAAGTATTATAAACATCAAATAATTTCATAATGGTATAATATAGATATGCTAATACATAAGGGAAAATGGATTAAAAAAGCTGAAGACGTTACATGCTCTATGCTTTGGAAAGAATGGGCTGCCACTTCCCCAGACGATAGACTAGTTTTAATCGCTAAAGAAAGAATTTCAAAATATACCAGAAAAGACTGGGATGCAATGATTAAAGACGCACACGAATTAAACGCATATCTGGCAGAGTGCATTAATAATAAAGTTCCAGTTGAAGACCCTAAAGCAGAGCTTGCATTTGATATGTTTGTTGATCATTTTGTTAAATGGTTTTTCCCAGTAAGTGAAGAATATTTAATAAAGCTTAGAATGCAAACTCAATTAGATAAAAAATATGCTTTGTTTTTTGAAAAACAAGCTCCAGGACTTAACTCATATTTGCTAAAATTATCAAGAGCCTATTCTCATAAAAGAAAAGATAATTGGGATAGTTTGTCGACAGATAAAATATGAAAGAAAGCTTTTCTCCAAAGCCTGTTAATATTGATAATATTACAAAACAAATAGGTACAGGTATAGACAACATAAAGGTATTTGAAAATTATTTAACTGATAAAGAATCTGAAACTGCAATGTCAATTATTTCAAAGTATAAGGTAAGGGAAGGAGTAAATCATTCTTACCCTATACATACCTTAGAAGAATATACACCTTCAGAAGAAGAGTTATTGTTTACTAACATAATGAGAAAAAAACTTATTCATAAGGTAACCGTAGAATACAAAATGAAATTTGTACAAGATAAACCTTTTCTTTATATAGTTCATCCAACTGGAACTTATATTGATCCGCACACAGACATACTAGACATAGATGAGCCAGATTATGAAAACGATACTTATGAATCTCAAATAGAAAAATACCCATACTTATGGAGCGGACACCTATCTGTTCTTGCATATTTAAATGATGATTATGAAGGGGGGGAATTGTACTTCCCAGATTTTAATTACAGTATTAGGCCTAAAAAAAATATGTTAATTCTTTTTCCAGGGAATACCCATTATGTTCATGGTGTATCAGAGATTACTTCTGGAACGAGGTACACTATTTCTCAATGGACTCAATTTTTAGAATTTAATAAAAAATGAAATTTCATTGGATGCACAGGTTTGACTACGGAGATTCAGAAACTCAATTAGTTCAAATGTCAAGAGATTTAGAAAGAGCAAAAGCTTATTCTGTTTTGTTAACATACTCCACAATTTCAGAAGACTACGTTCCATTTTTACCAAGCATGATGAGAGTATCAAAACGACTTAAATTTATGATGGCTTTTAGAACCTATTCTATTAGCCCAGAGTATGCAATTAGATTTTTTAATACAATGAAAAAACATTATGGAGACAGAGTAACATTTAATATAGTTGCTGGAAAAATGCTTAAGGATGAAGAAAAAGAAGCAATTGAAATGTATAATTTTGACGAATCTTTAATTAATACTATTGAAAAAAGAATAGAGCTTACGGATAAGTGGGCATATAAATTTTTTAATAAGATGCGGTTCCAAGCGCCAATTTCTTACACAATTGCAAATTCTCCAATGACAATTGAATTAGCTAATAAATGGACAGACTATGCTATTGTACATGAAAGTAGGCTAGAGGAATCAGTTAATGAATTAAAAAATACTAAGATTGTATTAATTATTGACCCTTTAATTAGGGAAACAAAAGAAGAACTTGATAAAGATATAGAATATCATTATCAGGAGTGGACCCCTAATAAATCTGAAAAGCCTTATGTTTTAGAAAAGAGAGAGCATTCAGTACGTGGAAACATGGAAGAGGTTAAGCAGGAAATTAGAGATATATCTAAAAAATATGGGATAGATGACTTTATGATAGTAACCAGCCAAAAAAATATATCCAGCCTTTTAAAGCTTATGGAAGAAATGTCTGACTAATTGTAAAAAAGTCTAAGATTTGCTATAATAATATATAGGTCGCCGAATGGGGCCTAATTTAAATTATTCGCTTGAAAGGGGAATAAAATGGTAACACATTTCGCACTGGATCTTTTTAAAGATCCATTTTTTATTGGTTGGGATCGCCACTTTAAAGATCTCGAAAAATTAATGAATACATCAACTAATTATCCACCGTACAACTTAAAGCAAGTTGGCGAAGATTCTTATGTGATTGAAATAGCACTTGCTGGATTCAATAGAGAAGACATTGTTGTAAAACAAGAAAAAAATGTTTTAACTATTACGGGAGAAAGTAAATCCGATAATGCTATTGGATATATTCATAAAGGTATTGGAGGACGTAATTTTACAAGAACATTTTCTCTTGCAGAATATGTTGAAGTAGATAACGCCACAATGCTTAATGGTCTTCTTATTGTATGGCTAACAAAGAGGGTCCCAGAAGAAGCAAAGCCAAAAATATTTGAAATTACTGATGGTGACGAACTATCAGAAATTTCTGGTCTTGAACAAGATGAATTGCTTGAGCAAGCCGAAAAGCAAGGTCTTCTAAAGCCTAAAAAGAAAAAATAGTATAATAGATATCTGCACCCCTTCATCGGGGAGTCGCAGATTTGTCGGGGGAGACAGCGACGTTAAATAACTGGTATAGTCCTGAGCATGACTTCTTAAAAAAACTGCTCATTATAAATGAAAGGTATAAAATGTTTGAATACAGAGTTAAGCAGGTAACAAAGATAGTTGATGGAGACACTATCGATGTTGATATAGATTTGGGATTCAGCATTTCATATTCTCAAAGACTTAGATTAGCTGGGATAGATACTCCAGAATCTAGAACAACAGACAGACTTGAAAAAACATTAGGATTAGAATCAAAAGAGTATCTTAAGTCTAAATTCAAAGATGCTAAAGACATTGTTGTAAAAACAGAAAAGCCAGACAGTTCTGAAAAGTATGGTCGTATTCTTGGATGGGTTTACTTAAATGGAAATACAAAATCCGTTAATGAAGAGATGATTGAAGACGGATATGCCTGGGGATACATGGGAGATACTAAGGTCAAAGATTTTGTAGCCTTAGCGGATAAGAGAAAAAAGAGCGGTAAGTAATGCCAGTATATGAGTATAAGTGCGAGTGCAACCCAGAAAGAATTATTTCTAAAGAAAGATCTATAAAAGATGTTGAGCCATCTTACTTATGTAGTGCTTGTGGACTAAGAATGCAAAGATACTTTAGTCAAGTAGGTGTACAGTTTAAAGGAAATGGCTTTTATAAAACCGATAATCCTAAGTAACTAAGAGTATTTAAACAAACATACATGATATAATTTCTATATAACAAAAATTTTGTTATATTGGAGATCCAATTGAGTAGAAAGTTAAAATACTTTTTAGCTAGCCTTTTTGTTACAGGTTGGCTATTTTTTATTGGCCCAAGTTATGCGTGGGCTACAGATAATGGCGGACAAGAACAAGTTGTTGTAAGTCCCGCACAACAAGCAGTAGACTCCGCTCTTGCTATAGCAACTACAGAGGTTCAACAATCTGTTGCAGCCACGGATACTGCCACAGCTACCATAACATTAGCAGTTGCTGAAAGAGTAGAAGCCCAAGCAGCGGTAGATACAGTAACAGCCACAGTAACATTAGCACAATCAAATGTAGCCTTAGTAGACACAGCTACCGCTACAATTAATGGCATAAACTTAGCCGTCACACCAATAGATCAAAGTTCGCAAGTAATTCAGGATGCAAAAAATACAATTACAATAGCCCAAACCTCTATAAATAATATTGACACATCAACTGCACAGGTACAAATATCCGAAGCCATTGCAGCAAAAACAACAGCAACAACAGCACAAGCCACCGCACAAACCGAATTAACTCAAGCAAACCTTGCTATTGATGCTGCTCAAACAGCAGTCAACAATTTACAAGCCACCATTGGAACGAGTACTAATGTTTTATCTGGAGTCGATGATGCTGGGGTTAGAATGAATCTTCCATTTGGAATGCAAATGGGTGGCACTGTTTATAACAATGTTTATGTAGGCTCTAATGCAACAATAACATTTGGAGTGAAT
>Ga0114974_10000946_pt1 | contig 23313 bp, 21 predicted proteins | sample S_130206_EF_Meta_FD_87318 | JGI IMG/M metagenome (GOLD analysis project Ga0114974, IMG submission 87318) | Freshwater microbial communities from Lake Simoncouche, Canada to study carbon cycling - S_130206_EF_MetaG | ecosystem: Environmental > Aquatic > Freshwater > Lake | place: Lake... | reverse complement strand
GGGGTCGGCTCGCGGCCGATCTCGTGCAGCATCTGGCGGGAGGTGCGCACCAGCTTGTTGATCGTCTCGATCATGTGCACCGGGATACGGATGGTGCGCGCCTGATCGGCGATGGAGCGGGTGATGGCCTGGCGAATCCACCAGGTTGCATAGGTCGAGAACTTGTAGCCGCGGCGGTATTCGAACTTGTCGACCGCCTTCATCAGGCCAATGTTGCCTTCCTGGATCAGGTCCAGGAACTGCAGGCCGCGATTGGTGTACTTCTTGGCGATGGAGATGACGAGGCGCAGGTTGGCCTCGATCATTTCCTTCTTGGCGACGCCGGATTCGCGCTCGCCCTTCTGCACCGTCTGGACGTTGCGGCGGAATTCCGACACCGACTGGCGGGTTTCCGAGGCCATCGCCTGGATGTCGTCGCGCAGGCTCTTGATCTTGTCGCGCTCGTCGGTGACGAAATCGTGCCAGCCCAGGCCCGACAGGCGGCCGACGCGGCGGGCCCAGTTGGGGTCCAGCTCGTTGCCGAAATACTGCTTGAGGAATTCGCCGCGCTCCACGCCATGGCTTTCGGCCAGGCGCAGCAGCTTGCCTTCCAGGCCCACCAGGCGGCGATTGATGCCGTACATCTGGTCGACCAGGGCTTCGATGCGGTTGTTGTTGAGCTTGAGCGACTTGACCAGGTCCATGGTCTCGTTGCGCAGCTTCTTGAAGCGGCGTTCCTGACCGGTGGACAGTTCATCGCTGGCCAGCGCGGCTTCCACCGACGCGTCCTGCAGCTTGCCCAGCTTCTTGTAGAGATTGGCAATGGCGTCCAGCGACGCCAGCACCTGCGGCTTCAGGGCGGCTTCCATCGCCGACAGCGGCAGGTTGCCTTCATCGTCGAAATCATCGCCGTCATCGGCGGGCGGCGCTTCGCCGCCTTCGGTGGTTTCGCCTTCGGCCTTGGGCTCGGCCGGCTTGGGCGCGGGCGGCGGAGGCGGCGGCACGGGCTTCTTGAATTCGGGAGCTGGCGCGGCGCCATTGGCGGGCGGGTTCAGCGGCTGGCCGTCGGGACCGACCGGCGGCGGCACATTGGCGGGCTGGCCATCGGGACCGGCGCCATACATGGCTTCCAGGTCGATGATGTCGCGCAGGAGGACCTTGCCCTCATTGAGTTCGTCGCGCCACACGGTGAGCGCTTCGAATGTCAGCGGGCTTTCGCACAAGGCGCCGATCATCAGCTCGCGGCCGGCCTCGATACGCTTGGCGATGGCGATTTCGCCTTCGCGGCTGAGCAGCTCGACGCTGCCCATCTCGCGCAGATACATGCGCACCGGATCGTCGGTGCGGTCATACTGCTCGCCCGCCTTGGCGGTGGTGGCGAGGGCCTTGCTGCCTTCGGCGGCGACGGGAAGCTGGCCTTCCTCGCCTTCCTCGGCCTCTTCGCTTTCGATGACGTTGATGCCCATCTCGTTGAGCATCGCCATCGTGTCTTCGATCTGCTCGGACGAGGTCTTGTCCGACGGCAGCACCTTGTTCAGTTCGTCATAGGTGACATAGCCGCGGGTCTTCGCCTTGGCGATCATCTTGCGGACGCCGACATCCGACATGTCGAGCAGCGGCGAATCCGCGTCACCCGGGGTTTCGCTGTCGCCCGGCTTCTTGGGCGCGATCTTGTTGCTGGACTTGGGCGCCGTCACCATGGCGGCCTGGGCCGCCTTGGGATCGACCTTGCCCTTGGCCTTCAGCAGCTTGGCCTCTTCCTTGGCCTTGGCGGCGAGTTGCGCCTTGGTCAGCTTCTCGGCCTTCTCGGGCTTCTTGGGCGCGAGCTTGGCGGCAATCTTGGATTTGGGATCGGGCTTGGCGGGTTTGGCCGGCTTGACGGCGGCCTTCACGGGCTTGGCGGATTTCTTCGCGGGCGAGGCCTTGGAGGCGGCGGCTTTCGCGGCCGGCTTCTTCAGAGGCTTTGCCGGTTTCTTGGAGGAGGCTTTCGTCACGCTTGAACTATCCTAAATGTTGCCCCGCCCATCGTTCGGCCGGTCTGAAAGCGCCTTGCGACGCTCCAGCAGGCGCCGCGCATCGGTCGGTTGTCCCGCCAGCTCGCGCAAATCCGAGACGGCGCGCTGGAAACTGGCATGGGGATCGTCGACCGGATGGCCCGCAAAACGCGCGAGCAGTTCGGCCATTCCCTTACGCGTGAAATGGGTCTGAACCCCAGCTTTTTCAAGGCTGGAGCCGGAGGCGGCGAGGTTTAGAAGTTCGTGGCGCAGCCTGTCAAGCGAAGGGTCCTGAAGGTCCAGAACCGCCAGGGATTCAGCTTCCGCGAGCGCGATTTCCGGGGATTCAACCAGAAGTCGGCCAAGTTCCATCTCCTTGGCGGCCCGGACCCCCGCCTGGCCGCCCCGGACCAGGGCGCTGGTCTGGACGCTGGAGGATACCGCTTCCGGGGAACCGGGCAGGGGGCGGGGCGGCTTGAAGTCGCCCCGGAACTTGGCCCCCGGACGCTGGACGGGGCGGGACGGGCCCCGGGAGGGCGCGGGCGCACGCCTTTTGAAATTCTCGAACACCAGCTGGTCGAAGCCGCGGCGGTAGTAATCGGCGACCTTGGAGTCGGTGATCCGGTCCACGATCTCTTTCAGACTGTGCTCCAGCCCGGCGCGGCGCTCCGGGGTGGAGAGATCCTTGCCTTCAGTTTCGGTGCGCCACAAAAGCTGGGACAGCGGCAGCGCGGTCTCCAGCTGGACCGACATGGCGCCAGCGCCATTGTGGGCGATGAAACTGTCGGGGTCTTCGCCGTCCGGCAGGAACGCGAAACGCAGGCTGTAACCGGCCTTCAGGTGCGGCAAGGCGAGATGGGCGGCGCGGTAGGCGGCTTTCAGGCCGGCGGCGTCGCCGTCAAAGGCCAGAATGGGTTCGGGCGCGGTGCGCCACAAAAGATGCAGCTGGTCTTCGGTGAGCGCCGTGCCCAGCGGCGCCACGGCATGTGCGAACCCGGCGCGCACCAGCGCGATCACATCCATATAGCCTTCGGCGACGATGATGGTGCCGGCCTTGATGGCGGCGGCGCGGGCGCCGGCGAAATTGTAAAGCTGCGAACCCTTGGAAAACAGCGAGGTTTCGCCGCTATTGATGTATTTGGGCTTGGCGTCGGCTTCCAGCGCGCGCGCGCCGAACGCGACAATGCGGCTGCGTCCGTCGCCAATGGGAAACATCACCCGGTTGTAGAAGAAGTCGCGCATGGGCCGGCCGTCTTCGGCGGGACGCGCCAGGCCGGCGGCGATGATGTCGTCCTGGGTGACGTTCTGCGCCGTCAGGTGTGCGATCAGCGCATTGTTCCCGGATGGCGAATAGCCCAGGCGGAACTGCTTCGCCGCCGCGCCGTCCAGCCCGCGGCCCTTGAGATACTCGCGCGCCTCGCGCCCGCCCGGCTCGAACAATTGCGCTTCATAGAATTTCGCCGCCAGTTCGACGATGTCATAGAGCGACTTCTTCTTCTGCTCGCGCTCTTCGTCCTCGGGCGACCATTTGGGAAGTTCCACGCCCACTTCCGCCGCCAGTTTTTCAACGGCCTCGGGAAAGGACAGGCCTTCGGTTTCGATCAGCCATTTGAAGGCGTCGCCGCCCTTGCCGCAGCCAAAGCATTTGTAGAGCCGGCGTTCATTCTCGACCTTGAAGCTGGGCGATTTCTCGGCATGGAAAGGGCAGCAGCCCCACATCACACGGCCCTTGCGCACCAGCTTGACGCGCCGGCCCACCAGCGCGACCAGATCGGTCCGCCGCCGGATTTCTTCCAGCAGTCCTTCGCCATAGCGCATGGGGCCAGTCTAGGCGCAAAGCGGCAGCAAATGGGGGCCGGAGCCCCGTGATTCCTGTGAATCAGCCCTGCCGGAACCTGAAAATCGCCGGTTTCAGAGCGTTTTCATGAAATGGAAGCTGACAATGGGCATGCCCATCCGGAAATAGAATTTGTGCGCGCCGGTCCGGTGGGTGCCCGAATCCAGCCGCAGCACGGCGCAGCCTTCTTCCCGCGCTTTCTGCTCGATCCAGCCCAGCATTTTCTCGCCATGGCCTTTTGAACGCCGGTCCTCAGCTGTCACCAGGTCATCCACATAGAGCGTCTTGCCGGTGGCCATGCAGTCCAGGATGCGAAAGCCCGAGACCGCGACCACTTCGCCGCCCTCTTCCAGATAGGCCAGCCGCCATTTCTCTTCGGCCTGCTGGCGTTTGGCGCGCGTCAGGAATTCGTCCGCGCCGATGGCGGGGCGCAACTGCTGCATCACCCCGGCGCAGCGGCGAATCTCGGCATCACTGGTGGCAAGCCGGACGTCGCTCATTTCCCCGACAAGGCGTCCTTGGTGGCGGCGCTGGCCTTCGAAAAGTCCATCTGGCCGGCGAAGCGTTCTTTCAGCACCGCCATCACCTTGCCCATGTCCTTGACCGATGCGGCGCCCACTTCGGCGATGGTCCTGGTCACGGCATCCTTCAGCGCGGCGTCATCCATCTGGGCCGGCATGAAGGAGCGGATGACCTCGATCTCGCCGCGCTCATTGGCGGCCAGTTCGGGGCGGTTGCCGCTGTCGAAGGCGGTGGCGGATTCCTCGCGCTGCTTGATCATCTTGGCCAGCAGGGTGAGGATTTCGTCGTCGCCGATCAGTTCCTTGCTGGTTTCGCTGCGGGCGGCGATGTCGCGGTCCTTCAGGGCGGCCAGCATCAGGCGCACCGTGGCCAGGCGCTTGGCGTCCTTGGCCTTCATCGCTTCTTTCATGGCATCGTTGAGCTGGGCGCGCAGGGACATGGGATTCTCTTTCAAACTTGGGCCGCGGAACCTAACTGGAATCAGTGGATAATTCCAACCTGTTGAATTTGCACGATTAGTTTGAGTTGACGCGAAGGGGGCGCTTCCCTATTTTCGCGCAAATTCGAGGCCCCCCATGACCGACGCACCCAAAGCCCACGCCGCCCCCGCGGCGGACGCGTTCTCGCCTGTTGGCTCGAACTCGCGCGGCGGCCTCATGTTGGCGGACGGCACCTTCTTCGAAGGCGCCGGATTCGGCGCGGTGGGCAGCGCCATCGGCGAGGTCTGCTTCAACACCGCCATGACCGGCTATCAGGAAATTCTCAGCGATCCGTCCTATGCCGGCCAGATCGTCGCCTTCACCTTCCCCCATATCGGCATCGTCGGCACCAATGACGAAGACATTGAAACCGTGACGCCCGCCGTGCGCGGGCTGATCGTGCGCGCCGACGCCAGCCACCCGTCCAACTACCGCAACCTGCTGGCGCTGGATGGCTGGCTGAAGAAGCACAACATCCCGGCGGTGGCGGGCATCGACACCCGCGCCCTCACCGGCCTGATCCGCGAAAAGGGCATGCCCCATGGCGTGGTGGTCAATCTGGGCGATCAACCGCTGGACCGCGAGGCGCTGATCAAACAGGCCAAGTCCTTTGCCGGCCTGGAAGGACTTGATCTCGCCAAGACCGTCTCCTCCACCCAGACCTACAAGTGGGACGAGATGCCCTGGGCCTGGGGCGAAGGTTACGCCAAGGAAGCCAGGCCCAGCTTCCGCGTCACCGTGATCGACTATGGCGTCAAGCGGAACATCCTGCGCCTCTTGGCGGGCATGGGCGCCGACATCACCGTGGTGCCGGCCAACTCCACCGCAGACGATGTCCTGAAACACAAGCCGCATGGCGTACTGCTGTCCAACGGTCCGGGCGATCCGGCGGCGACCGGCGCCTATTCCATTCCCACCATCCAGGGCGTGATCAACTCGGGCGTGCCGGTGTTCGGCATTTGCCTCGGCCATCAGATGCTGGGGCTGGCGCTGGGCGCCAGGACCAAGAAGATGGCGCAGGGCCATCACGGCGCCAATCATCCGGTCAAGGATCTGACCACCGGCAAGGTCGAGATTGTGTCGATGAATCACGGCTTCACGGTGGACCGCGATACCCTGCCCAAGGGCGTGACCGAGACCCATGTCTCGCTGTTCGACGACACCAATTGCGGCATCAAGGTCGATGGCAAGGATATCTTCAGCGTCCAGTATCATCCCGAAGCGTCACCGGGACCGATGGACAGCCATTATCTGTTTGAGCGTTTTGCGGAAGCGGCGAAAAAGCGCGCTTAATCCTAACTGTCATTCCCGGCCGAGCGTTGCGGGAGCAACGCGAGGGGAAGGGAATCCAGTATGGAAACGCCGGCGCAGTTTTTGAGACCTGGATCCCCTTCCCTCGCGGCGGCGCGAGCCGCCGCTCGCCGGGGATGACAAGCTTGCGTTAGCGAACCAGTTCCACCACGTCGAGCAACGATTCCTGCACCGCCGGAATTTCCAGCCGCAGGTGATTGTTGCCGATGCCGGTAGGAAGACCGATCTGGTCATCCGGCGTCACCGGCGCGCCAATCGAAGGCGTGCGGCCCGAATAGGCGTTGATGCGCTCGCCACGCACCGCCGATTGCCCCAGATACACCCAGGCGCCTTTTTCCGGATAGAGGAAGCCGCCCATGCGCTGGCTGCCGTCCAGCTTGATCTGGCGGCAGCGCCAGTTGCCGATCATGGCATTGGCGGGAACAGAGCGCCCTTCGGGCTGCATCACACGCGGGATGGCGCGCCAGTCGCCGCGGCCTTCGCCACTTTGGGCATCGGCCAGCGCGCGGGCGCGGGTCTGGGGCAATTGCACCAGCCGGTCGATATCGGGATCGGAAGCCTGGTTCTGCCATGCGGCGAACACAGGGGTTGCGGCACCCAGCGTCAGCGCTGTCGCCAAAATTACGTCATGAATCCGCACGCCCATCGGGATGCTCCTGGCCATTTTCGGGCGGAGTCCATCCGTTCAGATCCGCGGTCGGCGGCATGCCGATCACGTTGAAGCCGGAGTCGACGAAATGAATTTCGCCGGTGACACCACCTGCCAGGTCACTAAGCAAGTACAATGCCGCGCCGCCGACATGGTTAAGTTCCACGGTTCTCTTGAGCGGGGCGTGCGCCTTGTTCCATTTGAACACGGTGCGGGCATCGCCCACCGCCGCGCCCGCCAGGGTGCGCATCGGACCGGCCGAGATGGCGTTGACGCGGATATTGTCGCGGCCCAGATCGGCGGCCAGGTAACGCACGCTGGCTTCCAGCGCGGCTTTTGCAATTCCCATGACATTGTAGTTGGGCATGACGCGCTGGGCGCCCAGATAGGTCAGGGTCACGAGGCTGCCGCCCCTGGACATTAACGATGCCGCCCGCCGGGCCACGGCGGTGAAGGAATAGCAGGAAATATCGAGGCTTCTGGCGAAATTGGCGCGGGATGTATCGACATAGCGGCCCTTGAGTTCGTCCCGGTCCGAGAAGGCCAAAGAGTGGACCAGGAAGTCCAGCGTGCCCCATTCCTTCTTGAGGGAGGCAAAGACGGCATCGAGCTGCTCGTCGCTTTCGACATCGGCGGGCAGCACGATGGACGAGCCGATGGAGGCAGCCAGCGGCTTCAGCCGCTTGGCCTGGGCGTCGCCCTGATAGGTAAAGGCGATCTCCGCGCCCTGGCTGGCCAGCATCTGGGCGATACCCCAGGCGATGGAATGGTCGTTCGCCACCCCCATGATCAGCCCCCGCTTGCCGGCCATCATTCCCGTTTTGGCCTCAGCCATGATGTGATCCCGCGGGGTTTTCTGTTCCATTCTGGGACATCACTTCTCAAAGCGCTGGAAGACCAGCGAGGCATTGGTGCCGCCGAAACCGAAGCTGTTCGACAGGGCGACATTGATCCGGGCGTTGTCGATGCGCTGGCGCACGATGTTGGCGCCTTCGACAGCGGGGTCCAGGGTCTGGATATTGGCGCTTTCGCAGATGAAGTTGTTCTGCATCATCAGCAGCGTGTAGATCGCTTCATGCACCCCCGCCGCGCCCTGGCTGTGGCCGGTGAGCGACTTGGTGGCGCTGATCGGGGGCGTCTTGGCGCCGAACACGGTCCGAATCGCGTTGATCTCGGGAATGTCGCCTACCGGCGTCGAGGTGGCGTGGGGATTGATGTAGTCCACCGGCGCTTTCACATTCTCCAGCGCCATCTGCATGCAGCGCACCGCGCCTTCGCCGGAAGGCGCGACCATGTCGGCGCCGTCGGCGGTGGCGCCATAGCCCACGAGTTCGGCATGGATCTTCGCGCCCCGCGCCTTGGCGTGCTCCAGTTCTTCCAGAACCAGAATGCCGCCGCCGCCCGAAATCACAAAACCGTCGCGGTTGAGGTCATAGGCGCGTGACGCGCTTTCGGGCGAGGCGTTGTACTTGGAAGACATGGCGCCCATCGCGTCGAACAGTTCGCTGAGCGTCCAGTCGAGTTCCTCGCCGCCACCCGCAAACATTACGTCCTGTTTGCCCCACTGGATCAGCTCAAAGGCATTGCCGATGCAATTGGCCGAGGTCGAGCAGGCCGAAGAGATGGAATAGTTGTAGCCCTTGGTCTTGAACCAGGTGGACAGGTTGGCGCTGACGGTGGAGGACATCGCCTTGGGCACGGCGAAAGGCCCCACCCGCTTGGGCGAATTGTTCTGGCGGGTGATGTCGGCGGCCTGCACGATGGCCTTGGTGCTGGGGCCGCCCGATCCCGCAATCAGCCCGGTGCGCGGATTGGACACGAGGTCTTCCGTCAGTCCGGCGTCTGCGATCGCCTGGTTCATCGCCACCCAGCAATAGCCCGCGCCGTCGCCCTGGAAGCGCCGCGCGCGGCGGTCCACCACTTCGTCGAGATTGATCTTCAGGCTGCCATGCACCTGGGATCGGAAACCCAGGCGGATATAATCTTCCGCCGCGACGATGCCCGAGCGGGCATGGCGCAACGAGTCGGTGACTTCTTCGGCATTGTTGCCGATGGAAGACACGATGCCGAGGCCGGTGACGACCACTCTTCTCATGGGAATCCTCTGCTCAGGCGTCAGGCCGAAGCTGGCGCCGGCGCCAGGGCAGCCGTATCGGTGAACAGACCGACCCGCAGGCCCTTGGCTTCATAGATGACTTTGCCGTCCACCTGCATGATGCCGTCGGCGATGCCCAGCACCAGCTTGCGCATGATCACGCGCTTGAGATTGATGATGTAGGTGATCTTCTTGGCGGTGGGCAGCACCATGCCGGTGAACTTCACCTCGTCCACGCCCAGCGCGCGGCCGCGGCCCTGGCCGCCCATCCAGCCCAGGAAAAAGCCGACCAGCTGCCACAGGGCATCCAGGCCCAGGCAGCCCGGCATCACCGGATCGCCTTCGAAATGGCATTTGAAGAACCAGAGGTCGGGGTTGATGTCGAATTCGGCGATGATCTCGCCCTTGCCGGCATCGCCGCCATCGGCCGTGATCGAGGTGATGCGGTCGAACATCAGCATGGGAGGCAGGGGCAGCTGGGCGTTGCCGGGACCGAACAGGTCGCCATGGGCGCAGGCCAGAAGGCCCTGAAGGTCAAAACTGGATTTCCGCAACGGCTGGTCCACTTTTCCTGTCCCTTGAAAACTCAGGCATTTCCCTTGGGGTTCCCTACCCCAAAAGGGGCAAATGGGCTACCGCGAAACGACCCTTGTTGCTTAGAAGCGTTCTAACATATATCTTTGAAGTAGTTTAGCAGGGTTGCCCACAACCGGACAGGTTGGGGGCGCAAAAGGAAACGCCCCATGGGCAAGACTTTGCGTGACACCGGAAAGGGTGCGGCCGCCACGGCGACCGCCAAGCTGCGCCATGCCGGACTTCGCCCCACCCGCCAGCGGGTGGAGCTTGCCAGCCTGCTGTTCAAGACCTGCGACCGCCATGTGACGGCGGAAAGTCTGCATGACGAAGTGGCCGGCGCGGGCGTGAAAGTGTCGCTCGCCACCGTCTACAACACCCTGCACCAGTTCACCGAGGCCGGGCTGCTGCGTCAGGTGATCGTGGATGCCTCCCGCAGCTATTTCGACACCAATACCGGCGACCACCAGCATTTCTTCCTGGAAAGCGAAGGCATGCTGATCGACATTCCCGGGGAGACCATCGCGGTGGCAGGTGTTCCCGCACCGCCGCCGGGCCTTTCGGTGGACCGCGTCGATGTCGTGGTGCGCGTGAAACGCGCCTAGGAGCGTCCCGGCGCCCCGAGCAGCCGGGGGGACGTCCGGCGCGATCATAATAAGACCGCTTCCTGCGAATCATTCTCACAGTTTAGAATCGTTCTAATCCGTTGACAGCCTTGCGGGCGAGGAACAATCTTCGCGCCGCAAGTTTCATGGAGAAGGCGCATGCCCGCACTGAAAGACACCAAGACCTGGGAAAATCTCAAAGAGGCCTTCGCGGGCGAAAGCCAGGCGAATCGCCGCTATCTCTATTTCGCGCAGAAGGCTGACGTCGAAGGCCACAACGATGTCGCCGCCGTGTTCCGCTCCACCGCGGAAGGCGAAACCGGCCATGCCCATGGCCATCTCGAATATCTCGAAGAAGTCGGCGATCCGGCCACCGGCGAGCCGATCGGCGCCACCGACGCCAACCTCAAGGCGTCCATCGCGGGCGAGACCCACGAATATACCGACATGTATCCGGGCATGGCCAAGACCGCGCGCGGCGAAGGCTTTGACGAAATCGCCGACTGGTTCGAGACCCTGGCCAAGGCCGAGAAGAGCCATGCCGGCCGCTTCCAGAAGGCCCTCGACACGCTGGGCAAGTAGCTTGACGCATTAGACAACAACAGCCGCGCGGGAACACCTGCGCGGCTGTTTTTCTTTCAGCCATTGCGAAGGCGGATATTGCATGACCGGCGAAGGCAGTCTCGACGCCCCTACCCGCGAGATCATCAAGTGGCAGGATCCGGATTTCGCCGATCCGGTGAAGCTGGATGCGGAGATGCGCCGGGTCTTCGACATCTGCCATGGCTGCCGCCGCTGCTTCAATCTCTGCGATTCCTTTCCGCGCCTGTTCGACCTGATCGACAACAGCCCGCAGGAAGAGGTCGAACATCTGGCATCGGAAGACTTCAAGCCGGTGGTCGAGGCCTGCACGCTTTGCGACATGTGCTTCATGACCAAATGCCCCTATGTGCCGCCACATCCCTTCATGCTGGACTTCCCGCACCTGATGCTGCGCCATCGCTTTGCCAATGCCGGCAAGAACAAGAATGAATTCATCCAGAAGCAATTGGCCGAGATGGACCGCAACGGCACCCTGGCGCGCCCGATCGCGCCGCTGGTCAACTGGGCCAGCAAGACGGACAACAAGCTGACCCGCCCGGTGATGGAAGCGGTCGCCGGCATCGACGCCAAGGCGCCGCTGCCGAAATTCCACAGCCGTACATTTGTTTCCGCCGACAAACACAGTGAAGGCACGGTCAATCCGAACGCGCCCGCTTTCGGCAAGCGCAAGGCCGCGCTCTATGCCACCTGCTTCGTCAACTACAACAAGCCGGAGACGGGCATGGATGCCCGCGCCGTGCTCAACCATATCGGGGTGGAAACGAAGGTCGCCTATCCCGGCTGCTGCGGCATGCCCTTCCTGGAACAGGCCGAGCTGGCGCGCGTCGCCAGCAACGCCGCCAAGGTGTCGAAGGAGCTGGTGAAGCTGATCGACGAGGGATACGACATTGTGGCGCTGACCGCCTCCTGCGGCTTGATGCTGAAATTCGAATGGGCGCTGATTGCGCCGGATGACGAGAATGTCCGCAAAGTCGCCGATCACACCTTCGACATCGATGAGTATGTGGTGGATGTGGCCAAGAAAGACGGATTGCCCGGCGGCCTGACGCCCCTGCCCGAAGGCGTCACCGTGCACCTGGCCTGCCACGCCCGCGCCCAGAATATGGGCCCCAAGGCGGCCGAGATGCTGAAGATGATTCCGGAGACGCCCGTGGATGTGATCGAGCGCTGCTCGGGCCATGGCGGCACCTTCGGCGTGGTCAAGCCGACCCATGACGTCGGCGTAAAAGTGGGCCGCCCGGTGTTTCGCGCCGCCAACAGCCAGGCGCGCGGCCATATTGTGTCGGATTGCCCGTTGGCGGCGGCGCATATCGTGGCACATACAGACACCCCGGCGCGCGAGCCGGAGCATCCCATCCAGATCATGGCCCGTGCTTACGGCCTGAAAAATGAATCGAAAGATGTCTGAGACCCAACGCACAATCACGCCGGCCGACATTCTGTCGCCGGCGGAGTATGACCAGCAGCGCAAGGCGCTGAAGGCCAATCTTATCCCGATGAAGAAGCTGCGGCGGATCGAGGTCGGGCCTTTCGCCACCTTCTATTTCGAGAATTACGCCACCATGTGGCTGCAGGTGCAGGAAATGCTGCGCATCGAAAAAGGCGGCGCGGAACAGATTCCGGGCGAGCTGGCAGCCTACAATCCGCTGATCCCGCAGGGCGACGAACTGATCGCCACCCTGATGCTGGAAATCGAGGATGAAAAGCGCCGCAGCGCCACTTTGCTGACCCTGGGCGGCATCGAGGAAAGTGTGTTCCTGGAAATCGGCGGCGACGTGATCCGCGCCACCCCCACCGAATATGATGACCGCACCACACCGGACGGCAAGACCTCATCGGTGCACTGGCTGCGCTTCAAGCTGACCGCCGAACAGATCGCGCATTTCAAGAATGGCGCCGAGCGGGTGGTGCTGGGCGTCAGCCACAAGAATTACGGACACATGGCGGTGCTGGGCATCGAAACGCGCGCCGCGCTGGCGAAGGATTTCGCTTAGTTTTGGTCGCGCCAGACGGGCCCTCTCTTACGCTCGGGTCGTCGGTCGCTTCTAAAGCTTGACACGCCCCGCCACGATATCGGCGTAACGCTCCGACGTCAGGCGCTCATACTTGGCCGTAGCGGGATCGAGGAAATACAGCGGATCGGAGATCGCGGCGGGATCGAAGCCCTCACGCACCAGGTCCACCTTGCGCTGCTTGAAGGTGCCGGTGACCACGATCTGCGGCGCCAGGCGCAGGAAGATGGGGCGCGCATACGGCGCCAGCCTCGCCTTCAACCGCGTCGGCAGATCGTCCAGCGCGAAATCGCCATTCACCACCAGCGAGGCCATGCCGGCGCGGCCATCGACGCCGGGCACCGTCACGCCATAGACATTGGCTTCCATTATGCCGGGCACCGCCGCCAGCGCCTCGCCCACTTCCCCGGTGGAGACATTCTCGCCCTTCCAGCGGAAGGTGTCGCCGATGCGGTCGACAAAATAGAAATAGCCATGCGCGTCGCGCCGCATCAGGTCGCCGGTGCGAAACCAGGCATCGCCGTGCTTGAACACATCGCGCAGAATCTTTTTGTCGCTGTCGGCCTTGTTGCTGTAGCCCTCAAAACCCCGTCCGGCGCGTTTTGAGATGCCGCCGATGGTCTCGCCCACCTCATCGGCTTCGCATTCGATGCAAAGTCCATTGGGGCCGCGCACCGGCATTTCGCTTTCCACGTCAAACCGGATCACCCGGCTTGGCAGCAGCCATTCCAGATAATCCGGCACCCGCCCCACCGCGCCGACCGTGCCGTCGTAATTCAGCATCGAGACATTGCCTTCGGTGGAGCCATAGAATTCCACGACGCGCGCAATGGCGAAGCGGCTCTGGAATTCGCGCCAGATTTCGGGGCGCAGACCGTTGCCGGTGATGGCGCGTATCTTGTGGCCGCGCTCCAGCGGCGAAGGCGGCGCATTGAGCAGATAGCGGCAGAGTTCGCCGATATATTCGAACATGGTGGCGCCGTATCTGTGGATGTCGGGCCAGAATTCATGCACCGAGAACTTGCGCTTCAGGATCAGCGCGCCGCCGGAGAAGAAGGCCAGCCCCACGGCGCACACTCCGCCGGTGGAATGATAGAGCGGCAGGGGATCATAGATGCGGTCGGTGTCGCTTGGCCTGAGCGCGCCGAAAAAGCCGCTCATCATGAACAGCATGCGCATATGGCTGAAATTGGCGGCCTTGGGCATGCCGGTGGTGCCGGAGGTATAGATATAGAAGGCGCGGTCTTTCAGCGTGATGCCGGCGCGATGCTCTTTGCCCACGGTTGTATCCAGCGCGGTAGCCAGCGCGGCGCTCAGATTGCCGTTGTCGCCCTCCACCCACTCGGTTGGCCGGGTTTCAAACGGCGCCTCGCGGAAATTCAGCGCCAGCTCGGCACCGACAATGGCGTGGCGGGCGCCGGAGATGGCGATGGAATGGGCCAGCGCGGCGCCCTGCAGGTTGGTGTTGATCAGCGCCACCTGCGCCCCGACTTTGAACATTCCCAGCCAGGCGCAGATATAGTCGGGGCGGTTTTCCATCAGCAGCGCGACGCAATCGCCCCGCCCGATCCCCGCCGACAGCGCCCAATGGGCATAGCGGTTTGCCCGCGCGTCCATCTGGGCATAGGTCATGGTGTGATCGAGACAATAGATCGCGATATGGCCGGGGCGCTTTAAGGCCTGGGCTTCCACAATATCCACGATGGTGCGCGTGGCATCAGGCTTGACCAGCCGCAGCAGCCACAAGGTGCGCGCGATAGTGCCGATGTAGATGGCTTCGCGCTTTATCGCGCTTGTCAGGCCCATGCCCGTTTCTCTCCCGACTCGCAGCTTGAGCCCGGCACCCGTTCTAATCAAGATATGGGCATGGATGAGGCACTGGACCTTCGCGGACTGAAATGTCCGCTCCCCGCGCTGCTGGCGAAGAAGAAGCTGACGCAGTTGCCGCCCGGCACCGTGCTGACGGTATGGTGCGACGATCCCATGGGGGTGGTGGACATACCGCACATGTGCCACGGCGAAGGCCACGCCGTTGAAAGCGTGGCCTCGCGCGATGGCTTCAGCGAATTCGTGCTGCGGGTTAAGCCGGTGGCTTAGGTGCCGCTTCCGGCCCAATACGGGAAATCACATCCTGCGCATTCAGCGAGCGCGGCTCCTTGGCCGCCTGTTCGGGCGTCAGCAGCACGATCTCGGCATAGGCCTCGTAGTTGGTGCGCACCACGACATCCATCATCGGGTCATAGGGAAAGCCCCAGCCGCCCCAATAGCCAAAGCCGCGGCGGTAACCCCAGAAGGGATCGGGCGGCGGGCCATAGGGCACCGTCTGCACCGAAGTGTTGGCGCGGGTGTTGCGGGTGTCGAAGATGAAATTGCTGGAGCCCACCGCCCGTGTCACTTCTGCTGCGCGCAGCAGGAGATAGGACTCCACGGTTTCACGCGGCGTGGCGGTATTGCCGGTGAAGGTGATGCGGTAGCGGTTCTGCGCCAGCGCGCGGTCGGTATAGCCGGTGGCCTGGCCTTCCAGGCGCGGCGCATAGGGAGTGGCCGTCATGCACCCGGCCAGCCCCAAAGCCAGACCCAGGCCCAAAACCAGCCCCCGCGTGCGGCGCCGGGGGAAAACATTCGCAATGGTCATTACAAGCTCCTGTCCGCGCCCCTCGCGGTTGATCCGGTTAATATAGTAACGGGTATGGCCAAATCCCAGTTCCGACAGCGGCTTTGGCCACTGTTCCCGTCCGCAGGACCTTGAATTTGCGGGGTTTCCCCAAAGGCAAAGGGTCATTTTGCACTGCACCCTCTTGCTAAAGGCCTCCGGTCAGTGGAAGTTCGCCCTGTCCGGCCCACAAGGGCCGGGAAGGCTCAAATATGGGCCGCAGCCCGGCACGCAGCCGGTCCAATAATGGGTTTCTGGGGGCCTGAACGATCGCCATGTACGGTCTTTCGATATTCCTGCAATCGGCCCTTTGCCTGATTCTGATTTCGGTCTGCACCCTGTCCGTCCAGCTTGCAGGGCTGGCGTGGGTGCGGGTTTTCCGCAAAAGCCCCAAACTGCGCCGCGCCACGCTGGCCGAGGCCGAGCTCCCGCATGTGCTGGTGCAGCTTCCCGTCTGCAATGAAGGCCATCTGGCGGTGCGCGTCGCCGCCGCCGCCGCGCGCATGGACTGGCCGAAAGACCGGCTGACCATCCAGCTGCTGGATGACGGCGACAGCGAAGGCCATGAGGCGCTGGCCGCCGCCGTTCGCGCGGTGGTGCCGGACGATATCAATTTCCACATTCTGCGCCGCGGCGACCGCAAGGGCTTCAAGGCCGGCAACCTCGCCTTCGGCCTGGCCCATTCCGACGCGCCCTTAGTGGCGGTCCTGGATGCCGACTTCGTGCCGCCGCGCGATTTCCTGCATCGCACCGTTCCCGTGCTGATCGCCGACAGCGGACTTGCCTTCGTACAGTCGCGCTGGGGCCACGCCAACCGCGCCGCCAACTGGCTGACGCGGGTGCAGGGCCTGCTGCTGGATTCCCATTTCGCCGTCGAACAGGAAGCGCGCTTCCGCGCCGGCATGCCGCTGTCTTTCAACGGCAGTGCGGGCGTGTGGAACCGCACCGCCATTGAACAGGGCGGCGGCTGGACCGGCGACACGCTGACCGAAGATCTCGACCTGTCCATGCGCTGCATGATGCAGGGCTGGCGCGGTGCCATGGTGTCGGACCTGGTGGTGCCGGGTGAACTGCCGCAGACCGCCGCCGCCTGGCGGGCGCAGCAGGCACGCTGGACCAAGGGCCATGCCCAGGTGGCGCGCAAGCTTCTGCCGCAGCTTTGGGCCAGCGCCCTGCCGCTTTGGAAGAAGGCGGCCATGACCATGCAGATGTGCCAGTTCGCTTTCTACATGCTGGCCTTCGCCAGCGCCGTCATCTCGCTGACGCTGATGTATATGGGCGTTGTCTATTATCCGGGCGTCGCGGGCCTGGGCCTTCTGGTCACCGCGCTCGGCATCTTTTCTTCCATTGGCTATCTGTATCTCGGCCAGCGCATGCTCGAGCGTCATCGCGAAGCCAAGCTGGTGCCGTCGCTGCTGCTGGCGGTGGTGTTCCCTTCCGGCCTGATCCTGGCCAACACCCGCGCCACCTTTGAAGCCTTCTTCTCCAGCCGCATGGATTTCAACCGCACCACCCGGGTGGGCGAAATCCAGAAGGGCGGCTGGCGCGGCGCCCCCGAACTGATCGTAGGCCTCTTGCTGCCCGCCTTCGCCTTTGCCGAATCCAACTGGAACGCACTGTTCTTCTTCTTCGCGGTGTCGGGGCTGGTTTCCATCGGCGCCATGGGCGCGGCGGGATCGCCCAAGACGGCGCGCCAGCAGATCACACCGGGCGAGTAGCCCAGGGCAAGGCCGGTTTTTCGCCCGGCCGCTCGCCCAAGCTCGCGGCGTTCGCCGCTCGAAACGGTCCACTGGACCGTTTCGCAGGCCTTTTGGCCTGCCACGCCTCACCCTTAACAACATCTTAAAGATTTCCCGCGCCTTCTAATCTTTCAAATCCGGCTTTTCGCACTAACCCCTCCTTTGCGCGGGGTGCTTTAGCGTCAGGCCGGGCAAGGGATGACGCGGGCAATGCGAACCATCGCGAAACTGGCAGTTGCGGCGTTGCTGGCGCTCGGCCTGGAAGGCTGCGCCAGCACTCCGATGGAATATAGCGAGATGCCGCACAAGACCGGCCGCAGCGTTGTGCAGGGCGAAAGCCAGAAGCCGCTGCAATGCGTGCCCTACGCCCGGCAGCATTCCAAAGTCAAAATCTTCGGCGACGCCTACACCTGGTGGGACCAGGCGGAAGGCAAGTATCCGCGCGGCTCGGCGCCCGAAAAAGGCGCGGTGATGGTGCTGCATGATTACGCCGGCCCCGCGCACGGCCATGTCGCGGTGGTGCGCAATCTGGTGTCGGCGCGCGAGATTCGCATCGATCACGCCAACTGGCTGAATGACGGCTCGATCTATGTGAACAATCCGGTGATGGATGTCAGTGCCGACAATGACTGGTCGCAGGTGCGGATCTTCAACATCAAGACCGGCGGCTGGGGCAGCAAGGTCTTTGCGGTGCGCGGCTTTATCGGCTCGGACAGCGATGTGGACGACCGCGAAGACGCGCCGGATACCAAGGGCGACCGGCCCGATCTGGTGGCCCGCCCGGTCGGCGGCAATCCCGGCAGCCGCGCCCTGGCCGGTGAAATAAACTAATCCCTGCAGATATTTGCGCAAAACTGCGCTATTGTGCCTCGCCCCTCTTTGAGCGGGCGAAGGGCAGGAATATGGTCCCGCCGCACATGCCATAAAAATTGGCAAACCCAGGCGCAGGGGCCGCGTTCTCCTTTCATGCAAAGCCGCATCACCCCGTGACCACCTCCTCCAACATGAGCGGCCTGTTGACATGAGCGGCCTGTCGCCCGAGCCGATCGGCACGCCCGTGCCGCCCCATGCAGGTGTGCCGGACGGTGGCGGCAAAGCGCACAAGGGAAAAACCCTCGGCCTGTCGCTCGGCGCGCTGGGCGTGGTGTTCGGCGATATCGGCACCAGCCCGCTTTACGCCTTGAAGGCCACCGTGCTGGCCACCCAGGGCGGCGTTCCCAACCACATCGCGGTGATGGGATCGCTGTCGATGATCTTCTGGGCGCTGATCCTGGTGGTGACGGTGAAATACGTCCTGATCATCATGCGCGCCGACAATGACGGCGAAGGCGGCACCCTGGCGCTGGCCGCGCTGGCGCATCGGTCCTCGGGCCTGACCCGGCGCACCAAGAACCTGATCGGCGTCGGCGCCCTTGTCGGGCTGGCGCTGTTCTTCGGCGACGGCATGCTGACCCCGGCCATCACCGTGCTGTCGGCGGTTGAAGGCCTGAATGTCGACAGCAACGCCTTCTCGCATCTGGTGGTGCCGCTGGCCCTGATCATCCTGATCGGCCTGTTCGTGATCCAGAGCCGCGGCACCCACAAGCTGGGCGTGTTGTTCGGCCCATTGATGCTGCTCTGGTTCGTGACCCTTGCGGGTTTCGGCCTGGTCTCGCTGCTCAAGAATCCGTCCATCCTGGCGGCGATCAATCCCTGGTATGCGCTGATGATGTTCCTCAACGAACCCTGGGTGGCGTTCGTCAGCCTTGGCGCGGTGGTGCTGGCGGTGACGGGGTGCGAAGCGGTCTATGCGGATATGGGCCATTTCGGCCGCAAGCCGATCCAGCTCGCCTGGTATTTTGTGGCGTTCCCCGCGCTGTTGCTGAATTATTTCGGCCAGGGCGCGGCCTTGCTGCGCAATCCCGCCGACGCCGAGCACGCCTTCTTTTCGGTGATACCGGGCTGGGCGCACATGCCCATGGTGCTGCTGGCCACCCTGGCCGCCATCATCGCCTCGCAGGCGGTGATCACCGGCGTCTTCTCCATGACCCAGCAGGCGGTGCAGCTGGGCCAGCTGCCGCGCATGGAAATCCGCCACACCAGCGCCACCGATTACGGCCAGATCTATGTGCCGCGCATGAACCTGCTGCTATGCGCCGGCGTGGTGCTGATCGTGCTGCTGTTCCGCAGTTCGGAAGCCCTGACCGCCGCCTATGGCATCGCGGTGACGGGCGTCATGGTCATCGACGCCTTCAATGCCGGCATCGTGGCCAACAAGCAGTGGCGCTGGGCGCCATGGCTTGTGGTCGGGCTGTTCGGCGCCATGGGCGTCAGCGACATGATCTTCTTCATCTCCAACGCCCTGAAGATTCCCGAAGGCGGCTGGCTGCCACTGCTGATCGCCTTCGCGGTCTTCATCGCGATGGACACCTGGCGCCGCGGCCGCCGCGTGCATCTGGAAAAGGTGCGCAGTGAATCCCTGCCCCTGTCGCTGTTCCTGGAACGCGCCGACAAGAGCACCACCCGCGTGGCGGGGCTGGGCGTGTTCCTGTCGTCGCGCACCGATATCGTGCCCGGTGCCCTGCTGCACAATCTCAAACACAACAAGGTGCTGCACGAGCGGGTGGTGATCGTGAATGTGGTGGTCGAGGACACGCCCCTGGTGGCCCCGGCGCAGCGCCTGGAAGTCGAAAAGCTGGGCAAGGGCTTTTACACCGTGCGGATTCATCACGGTTTCTACGAGACGCCGGATGTGCCCCAGGCGCTGGAAGACGCCCGCCGCTTCGGCCTGGCGCTGGATGTCGACACCGCGACCTTTTTCATCGGCCGCGAAACCTTGGTGCCGGCCGAGCGTTCGGAGCTGGGCGTCTGGCGCAATCGCCTCTATCGCGCCATCGCCGGCGCGGCGCTGTCGCCGGCGCGCTTCTATCATCTGCCGACCAACCGCGTGGTTGAACTCGGCACGCAAATCTCAATCTAGGGCGTAAACCAGCGCTTTTAAGTAGGCCGATTCCGGCAGCAGCGGATGCACCGGATGGTCGGCGCCCGCGCCCGCCTGGCGGATCAGCGCCGCGCGGCGTTCCGTGCGCAGCAATCCTTGCGCGCATTCCGCCGCGAACCGTTCGGCCGGAATATTGTGCGAGCAGGAAGCGATCAGCAGGAACCCGCCCGGGGCGGTGACGTCGGCGGCCATGCGCGCCAGCTTGCGGTAGGCCTTGGCGCCCGGTTCCAGGTCTTTCTTGGATTTCACGAAGGGGGGCGGGTCGGCCACCACAATGTCGAATTTTTCGTTTGCCGCTTTCAGGCGCGCCAGTTCCTCGAACACATCGGCTTTCACTGCCTGGATGGAAACGCCATTGGCGCGGGCACTTTCTTCGGCCAGCGCCAGCGCCGGGGCGCTGGAATCCAGGCACACCACTTCCTTGGCGCCCGCCCTGGCGGCGGCGATGCCAAAGCCCCCGGTATAGGAATAGGCGTCCAGCACGCTCTTGCCCTTGGCGAGAGCGGCGATGAAGGCACGGTTGTCGCGCTGGTCATAATACCAGCCGGTCTTCTGGCCTTCCTGCAGGTCGGCGATATAGCGCACGCCATTTTCCTCCACCGCGATGCGGTGGCCTTCGCCCTTGGCCAGCTTCACATAACTGTCCAGCCCTTCCAGCGTCCGGTTGGGCGCATCGGCGCGCAGCAACACGGTCTTGGGCTTCAGCACCTGATCGAGCGCCATCAGGATTGCCGTCTGCTGCTTCTCCATGCCGGCGGTGCCGATCTGCACGCTCAGCGTGTCGCCAAAACGGTCGATCACCAGGCCCGGCACGCCATCGCCTTCGGCATGGAACAGGCGATAGAAGGGCTTGTCATAAAAGGCGGTGCGCAGCGCCACCGCGCGCGTGATCCGCTCTGCAAAGAAAGCGGCATCAATTGTGACATCGCATTCCTCGGCCAGCAGCCGTACCGCGATCAGGCTTTTGGGATTGAAATAGCCGGTGCCGAAGGCGCGCCCATCCTCGCCCCGCACATTGACCACCGCACCGGGCGCGATGGCCTTGGCGGCTTCATCCATGCGGACTTCGTTGGAAAAAATCCAGGGCGAGCCGCCACGGGCGCGGCGGCCCTTGGGCAATATGATGGTCTTGCGTGACATGTGGGCGAGACCTGTACAGCCCTCTTGCGCCCCCGTCCATGGCACCCTTAGATGCGCCGGTTATCTGGAGGAAAAAGCCATGGCCGTGGACGGAAAATGGGAAATCACCATCAATTCGCCGATGGGCGCGCAAAAGGCCACCCTGGACCTCGCCACCAGCGGCGGCACGCTGACCGGCATGCAGGCCGCCGCCCAGGGTTCCGGCCCGCTGGAAAACGGCAAGGTTGACGGCAACAATCTGAGCTGGTCGGCCAAGATCTCCTCGCCCATGCCCATGACCCTGGATTTCACCGGCGCGGTGGATGGCGACAAACTGTCCGGCAGCGTCAAGGCCGGCTCATTCGGCTCGTTCCCCTTCACGGGCAACCGCACCGCCTGATATAAGCTTGAGAAGGGGGCAGCCGCTGCGACCAGGCAGGTCGGCTGCCCTTTTGCTTTGGAGCTGTGCCGATGCCGATCCACAAAGAAGGCTATCCGTTTATCGCACGAGCGTCGGCCCCGGCGCGCGACGCGCGCCATTTAAACAAATGGGCGCTCCGCGCCCGAGCCGGAGCGACCAAAAAAGGAAGCGCACTGTGAATCTTCCGATTCATCGTGAGGGTTATCCGTTTATCGCGCTCTTCGCGGCGGTGAACCTGCTGGCCTTCCTGTTCGCATCCTGGCTGGGCTGGCTGCTGCTGCCTGTCACCATCTGGTGCATCGCCTTCTTCCGCGATCCGGAGCGCAAGGCCCCCGACGGTCCCGGCCTGATCATCTGTCCCGCCGATGGCAAGCTGCTGCCCATCGTGCAGGCGGTGCCGCCCGCCGAACTGGAGATGGGCGACGCCCCGCGCCCGCGTCTTTCCATTTTCATGAACGTCTTCAATGTGCATGTGAACCGCAACCCGGTATCGGGCCAGGTGATCGCCAAGGCCTACCGGCCGGGAAAGTTCTTCAACGCGTCCTTCGACAAGGCCAGCATCCACAATGAGCGCATGTCCATCCGCCTGCGTCCTGATGGCGATGACGGAGCGCGCGACCTGGCGGTGGTGCAGATTGCCGGGCTGGTGGCGCGCCGGATTGTCTGCGACCTGACCCAGGGCCAGGGGGTGCAGCGCGGTGCGCGATTTGGCATCATACGCTTCGGCAGCCGGGTGGATGTCTTCCTGCCGCCGGGCACGGAAATCCTGGTGACGCCGGGGATCACGACTGTGGCCGGCGAAACCATCCTGGCCCGCTTCGTATAAAAGGAACTGACGTGTCCGAGCCGGATCGCATCTCCCGCCGCAAACGCGCCCGCCAGATCGTGGCCGCGCGCCTGGAACGGCTGGAAGATATCTCCATCGGCAAGCTGGTACCCAGTTCGCTGACCTTGCTGGCGCTGGCATCGGGCATCACCGCCATCCGCTTCGCCATCGATGGCAAATGGGAAATCGCGGTCACCTTCATCATCTGCGCCGGCATCCTGGACATGCTGGACGGGCGCGCCGCGCGCCTGCTCGGCGCCGACAGCCGCTTCGGGGCGCAGCTCGACAGCCTCGCCGATCTGGTGAGCTTTGGCGTCGCCCCGGGGATCATCATGTACCGCTGGAGCCTGGTGCAGATGGGACATGCCGGCTGGATCGCCGCCCTGATCTTCTGCGCCTGCGGCGCCATCCGCCTGGCGCGCTTCAATGTCGAAAGCGTGCGCGACGAAGGCGCCACCAAGGGCAATCCCTATTTCACCGGCCTGCCGACACCGGCCGCCGCCTGCATGATGCTGCTGCCGCTGCTGATCTCGTTCCATTGGAACGATCCCTTGGTGCGCCAGCCCTGGGTCTCCGGCGTGATGATCGCCATAACCTCGGTGCTGATGGTCAGCCGGCTGCCGACGCCGTCGATCAAATACATGAAGCTGCAGCGCCAGCATCGCGTGCTGGCCGGGGTTTTCTTCGCTCTGCTGGCGGCGGCGCTGATCGCCTGGCCCTGGGCGACCATGACCATCGGGCTTTTGATCTATGTGGCGTCGATTCCGTTCGCGATCTTCGCGCACCATCCGCGCTGACCGGCCCCCACTGAGTGGCCCAGTTGGTATGTTAGTTTAAGGGCATCATTTGCACCATCCCGTTGCTAGCCGGCTGATCTGGCGGCCAGACTGTGGCCTGCGGTGCCGGTGGTCGGTAT
>Ga0114974_10000945_pt1 | contig 23314 bp, 23 predicted proteins | sample S_130206_EF_Meta_FD_87318 | JGI IMG/M metagenome (GOLD analysis project Ga0114974, IMG submission 87318) | Freshwater microbial communities from Lake Simoncouche, Canada to study carbon cycling - S_130206_EF_MetaG | ecosystem: Environmental > Aquatic > Freshwater > Lake | place: Lake... | reverse complement strand
ATAACGATGTACACGCCACCCGGCTTGAGCGAGTTGAACACCATCTTGTTGAACGCGGCCAGATCTGCGCCCTGGCGATTTTGCAGGTCGTGATAGTTGAGCGATGTCCACATCACGTCCAGCAGCTCGGTGGTGGCGGGCTTTGCCATGTCGAGTGAAACCACGCGCACGTTGCCATAGCCCTTCTCAGCGGCAATGGCTGCAACGGCAGCAGCCGGATCGTTGGGCGCATTGGCGGCGCGGGCCGGTGCCATGGCATAGACAGTGCCCTTGTCACCCACAGCCTTGCTGAAGAGGCGCGTGAAATAGCCACCGCCGGGCAGCATGTCGGCGATCTTGTCGCCAGACTTGATGCCGGCAAAGGCCATCAATTCGGCAGGCTTGCGATCGGCATCACGGGTGCGATCAGCCTCGGGGCGGGTTGATTCGGCAACCGCCGCGGTGAGGGCCGGCGACACCTTGGATGAAGACGCCACATCGAGCGTGGCACAACCAGCAAGCGCCGCAGCAACCGCCGCGGCAAGAATCATCGGACGAAGCGACATGAAAGTCCCCTTGTTGTAATGGTCTGCAATAACTGTAGCAGGTCAGGCGCAGCGGATCAGGCGTGCTGTGTATCGATCAATGAAGCTGGGCTGATCTCGGCAATGTTGCGAGCACCACAGCCGACCATGGCCAGACGCAGCTCGTTGTTGACGATGTCCAGCACGCGCTCGACACCGGGTTGGCCGAACGAGGCCAGGCCCCAGATGTAAGGCCGGCCGATGCCCACCGCAGTAGCGCCCAGTGCCAGCGCCTTGTACACATCGGTGCCGCGACGCACGCCGCCATCTATGAGCACCGGTACGCGACCGGCCACACCCTTGACCACTTCGGGCAGCGACGCAATAGTGCCCGCACCGCTTTCCAGTGCGCGGCCGCCATGATTGGAGACCACGATGCCATCGGCACCCTCTTGCACCGCACGCTCGGCGTCCTCGCGCGCTTCGATGCCTTTGATCAGCACCTTCATGGTGGTGATGTCTTTGAGGCGCTTGATGAAGTCCCAGGTCAGCGACGGCGACGTCTGCCCCAAACCCTTGGTGTCGATACCGGCAAACATCGGCTTGGTGGCAAGGCCGCCGGTGGGGTTGCCAGTTGGACCGACCACATGACAGGTGCTGCAAGTGCGCGTGTCGTCGCGGCGCAGACGCGAAGCGGTTTCAGTGTTGCGACCGGCTGGCAGATCTACCGTCACGGCAATGGCCGGTACACCGGCAGCCTGCGCGCGTTTGATTAGCGCAGCGGTCGCTTCAAAACGATTGGTGGTGTACAGCTGCATCCACACGGGTGCGCCGCGCATTTCGATGATTGATTCGATGGGCATCGACATGACTGTAGACACCACCATCAGCTGATCGCGCGTGCGCGCAGCTCGAGCCACCGCCAGCTCGCCCTCCTGATGGAAGGCACGTTGGCTGCCTATCGGGCACATCAACACCGGCGACTTATAACGCGTACCAAACAGCGTCATGCCCAAATCCATCTTGCTGACATCGACAAAGCGTCGCGGCTTCAGGTGCCAGCGGGCGTAGTCGCTGCTGTTGGCACGGAGCGTGGTTTCACCATCGACACCACTGGCCAGATAGCCCCAATGCGCCGGCGGCACCAGCTTGCGGGCCATCGCCTCAAACTCAAACACGTCCAGCGCATCAGCCGCGCTGGCCAGAAGAGCCTCATCAGCCAGTGCCAAAGGAATGCCGCCAGCCGCAGCTATCAACGGGCTGGACGCCAAAAACCTCAGCAACGCACGCCGATTCGCCGTGATGTCTTGCATGTATCCCGCCCCCGCTGTCGACGCTTAGTGCGCCTTGTAGATAGATTTACCAGCCTTCAGTGTCTCAAGCACCTTGATGTCCTTGATGGTCATCGGCTCCACTTTGAGCGGATTGGCCTCGAGGATCACCAGATCAGCCAACTTGCCCACTTCGAGTGTGCCCTTGGTCTTCTCTTCAAAATACTGATAGGCCGCATAGTCTGTCATTGCTTTGAATGCGATGTACGGCGACACACGTTCATCCGGGCCGATGACCTGACCGCTGCGGCTCTGACGATTCACTGCCGTCCAAGCCAAGTACATCATGTCAGGCGGCACAATCGGCGAGTCGTTGTGGTTAGTGAACTTAAAGCCTGGCAATGAGCTGGCGTAATTCATCGGGCTGATGCCATAGGCACGCTGCTTGCCAAAGCTCTGCACATGCCAGTCACCCCAGAAGAACGTGTGAGCCGTGAAGAAGCTGGGGATAACGCCCAGCTTATTCATCGCATCAAGCTGGTCGTGGCGCGCTAATTGCGAGTGGATGGCAACAGGACGCAAATCCTTCTCCGGATACTTGGCGCGCGCCTTGCCCACGGCATCAAGCAGCTGATCCACTGCCGCATCACCATTGGTGTGGGTGATCACCTGCACATTGTTTTTGTAGGCCACTTCAACCCACTCATCGAGCTCTTCTTGCTGCAAGGTGGGATAGGCGCGGTAGTCCTTTTTCTGGCCAGGCGGCGGCAGATCATAGGGATGCGTGACGTAAGCAGTCTTACCCTGGGGCGAGCCATCAGCCACGATCTTGATGCCACCAATCTTGAAGTGCTCGCCATATGCACCGATCTTGAGTCGCTGCTTGACCGGCTCGTCCAGTGTGACCGGTGTGCGCACTAGCTTGGCACTTTCAAATTGCCGACCCGCGTTGCTCAGTTCGGCGCCAGGCACATGAATGTCGGCGTTGTCTGCCCTTGCATCAGCCTCTGCAGGTGTGCCGAGTGTTTTCCACATCGCATACGACACGATGTCAAAAATGAGTTTGTGCTGACTGTCTGCCGTTTGCATCATGGCGATGTTGGCCGGATTACTCACACCATCCTGCACGGTGGTCAAACCAAAACCGGCATACCAGTTTTGGATCTCGCCCAGCTTTTCAATTTGCTCAGCGGCTGTCGGCTGCGGAAACACAGCAAAGAACGGATAGCCGGCCTGCTCTTCCAATACACCGTTGGGCTCACCGGTCTTGCGATCGCGCTGGATGTGTCCGCCCGGCGGATCCTTGGTGTCTTTGGTGATCTTGACCAGTGCCAGCGCTGGCGTGTTGGCCACCACCAAGTGACCGGATGCGTGAATGATCAGGATGGGAATCGTGCTGCTGACCTGATCCAGATCAGCGCGCGTGGGATGGCGCTGCTCTGCCAGCAGGCTGTCGTCATAGCCGTTGACCAAGACCAGCTTGTCGGGTGTGGCCTTGCTGTCCACCAGATACTTGGCGACCTTGGCTTTGATGTCCTCAATGCTGCGAGTGTCACCGACCGGCGGCGGGCTCAAATCGGGCTTGCCCCACCACATCGTGTAGTCGGCGATATGGCCGTGAGCATCAATAAAGCCCGGTAACAGCGTGCGGCCGTTCAGGTTCACTTGCGCAGTGGCTTTGCCAGTGAGCTTGCTGGCGTCGGCCAGAGAGCCAGCCAGCACGATGTGGCCGTCTTTAACCGCCAGCGCTTCAACGTACTGCGGCTGATCGCCAACCATGGTGAGGATGTCACCGCCGCTATAGACCACATCGGCGGCTTGCTTGGCAGACGGGCCGCTGCATGCCGCCAGCAAAAGGGCCATCGTTGCCACTGCACCTGCTATCGAGCTTTTCATCGGGGCGCTCCAAGGGTTGAGTCAGCCGGGTTGCTGACCCTCATAGCCGCCAATGATAACTATATCCATAATGGATGCACCTCGCCGAAACTCCGCCGCCGCACGGTATTGGGGCGAATTCCAGCAGTCCAACGCGGCCTGATAGCTGGGAAACTCAAGCACCACATTGCGCGCCCGGCTGCCGCCATCCGGGTTTTCGAACGGCCCGCCGCGCACCAAAAACCGCGCGCCGTACTTGGCAAAGGCCACACCATTGGCAGCAGCGTAGTTTTTATAAGCCGCCTCATCGTGCACATCGACCCGCGCGATCCAATAGCCCTTAGCCATAAACGCTCCTCAGCGAGCCTGCTGCTTCCACAATTCCCAAGGCCGCGACACCGCACCCTGTTGGGTGACATCGGCCATCTGACCCTCTTCCCGCGACAGGTAGGTGACCGCCCCGCCCATGGCCAGTGCCTGCGCCTGCATGCGCGCATTCACCTCGGTATAGATCGCGCGGTACACCGCGATCTGCAGACTGGGCCCCACCACCACATCGCCATGGCCGCGCATCAGCGCCACCGGCTTGTCGCCCAGTGTGCGCACCAGTGACCGGGCGCGATCGGCATCGTTGACCAGCATGTTGGTCATGCCGTACTGCTTGCGGATATCAAACACCGGTACGCCGGCGGCCAAAAATCCTGCCACGTGCGACAACGCTTGCAGCGAGGTGCGGCCGGTGCCAAACGGAATCACCGCCGGCGAATGTGAATGCACCACTGCCTGCACATCCGGACGCGCGCGATAGATCTCGCAATGGATGAAGCGCTCGAGAAAGCCACTGCGGCCGCGATCATCAATCGCATTACAGTCCAGATCGTATTCGAGGATGTCGGCAGCGGTAGTCAATGCTGGCGCCATAGAGCGCGACAGCAGTAGGTGCTGCGGGTTGCGCGGATCGCGCATGCTGACGTGACCGAAACCATCGAGCACACCCTGATTGACCAGGATGTGATTGGCTGCCACCAGATCCTCTACCAGCGCCGCATCCACTGCAGCCACAGCGTTGTTGCTACCGATGCACACCAGCAGCGTGATCATCCAATGCAAGTGTTTCATGATGCGTCCGTCGGTTCGCGCAACTGAAAGACATTGCCCTCGCAGTCATGGGCATCACGAGCGCGAAACCCCGGCCCGTTCCAGCTATAGCCATGCACATCACCGCCTGCACTGCGCGCGGCCAGCGTGGCAGCGTCGATGCTGGGCACGGTAAAGAACAGTTTCAGCGCAGTCTGCGTGCGTAGTTGCGGAGGCGACTCAATCACCAGCTCTGCAGCCACTTCGGGTGGTATGCAGTGGATCACCAGCTGCATGTCATCCGAGCTGATGATCGCGTGCCGTGCGTCCTGATGTTGGCAGGTCATTCCCAACACCTGACAATAGAAGTGCACCACGCGCAGCACATCCTTGGCATAGACCACACCACCGGCGTTTGCAGGTCCTCGCATCACTCCCCCTGATTAATTGTTAGCGCAGATGAACAGCCAGTACCTGTGCGGCGCGCAGCGCACCGTTGTGGCCAGCCAGCTGTGCGGCCACCACGTTGGCAGCCCGTGCAGCCTCGGCGTCATGCAGCAACTCGTCAAGCGTCTGAGCCAGCCGACGGCTACGCACCTGTGCAAACGGCACTATGCGACCAACACCTAAGCGCGCGGCGCGCTGCGCATTATCCGGTTGGTCAAAGGCCACGGGCGTTAGCAGTTGGGGACGGCCAGAACGAAGCGCCTGCGACAACGTGCCGATGCCCGCCTGATGCACCACAACCGCGGCACGCTCGAACACCAACGAATACGGTAGATAGTCCACCGCCATGACGCCAGGCGGTAAGGTCGGCAGCCGCCCCGGACCGGTCAGCAACAGAGCCCGGCGACCCAGCTGCTGCGCCGCACTCAGCGCCTCTTGCCAGTAGCGATCTGCAAACCACACTGCAGAGGAGCCCAGCGCAAATACCAGCGGCGGATCGCCAGCATCCAAAAAGCGCTGCACGGTATCTGGCAACTGCGCATCAGCCACCGCGCCGTCATACAGCGGGGTACCGCAGACGGTGGTCAGCGCAGGCCAGTCCGGTTGCGGGCTAGCCAGCACCGCATCAAACAACGCCAGGTTGCCCTGCGGTGAGAACTGCCCCCCCAGTAACATAGGCTCATCGCTGTGCGGCAGGCCAAGCTCACGGCGATAGCGGCGCAGCGGTCGCTCCCACTGCTGCAACGCAAACCGTAACAGGCTGTGCACAACCTGCTGCGCAGCAGGTCCTAGGGTTTGCGCATGCTGCAGGAGATTGGCTCCCGCAAGGCGCGGCGGGTCATAGCGCGATAAAAAGCTCGCTGGTGCCAAAACCGCAGAGAGCCAAGGCTTGTGCTGTTGCTGGGCCACCATCGGCACGGCAAAGCTCAAGGGGTGCGAGACCAGCAAATCACACCGCTGTGCTGCCAGCGCAAGGTCTGCATGCGCCTGCGGCAACCAGGGCAACACCACCTCGGTCAATAGACGCCGCGGCCCCTGTAATGGATGAAACAAACGACGCGCCAGACGCGCTCTATCCCCCATCTGATCAAACGCTGGTCTGATCGGCGCGTGCTGCAGTCCGGCTTGAGCAACTTGCGAAGCGTAATCGGGACTGGTGGCGATGACCGCGTGATGCCCCAGCTGCTGCAGCGCGCGACCGACAGCCAGCATGGGGTGCAGATCGCCCAGCGATCCGACCGCCGCTAGCAGGACGCGCTTCAAGGCAACTGGGGCGGCTGCATCGAATACACGACCATGTCACGCGGTATGCCTGCGGCATTGGGCACAACGATGGCGTGAGACAGCTGTGCACCGATTTTTTCCATGGCACGACGCGAACGCAGGTTGTGTGTGCCGACGTGAAACCACACGCGCTGAGCATGGCCATAGGCATGCTGCAACATCAGCGTCTTGAGCTCGCGATTGGCGGCGCCACCCCAGTGGCTGCGAGCCAGATAGGTATAGCCGATGACCACCTCGGCTTTATCCCGGTTCCACTCGTAAAAACTCGACGAACCAATCACCTGCCCGGTGGTGTTCTCAATCACAGCCAGCGACCCACCGAGCTTCAGGCAAACAGCAAATAACTGCTCAAACACAGAGCGCTGCCACCGATCGGTCTCGGGGTGCAATGCCCACAGCAGCGGATCGTTGGCAACGGCATACAGAGACTCCAGATCATCGGGATGCAACGGCCGCAAAGTCAGCTGCGGACCGGCCAAGGTCGGCTGTAAGGGGAAGGCTGAGTCGACAGCCGAAGCGCTGGGATGGATCACGGCCACAAGATTAACGCACTGCGCGGCGCTGACGCTCGCGCCATATTAACCAGCCGCCTACCAGCAGCACTTTGACCAGAATGAAACCCAACAGCCACCACATGAATCACCAGCCGGTCCGCGCGGCGCTGCAGGCCAGACTGGCCCTGTCACAAGACTAGCAACTGCCGCTACCATCGGGCGACCAATCTAGTGCATTGCACAGGAAAACGGACAGGGTATCCAAATGAGACTCACCAGCACATTTGTAGCAAGTGTCTTCGTCAGTCTGCTGGCAATGGCAGCAAGCGCCGCGGAGTCTCCCGACGCAGTAGGCGACTGGCGCATCACGCTGCTTAAGCCTGCTGATTGTTACACCTGCTCGATGGTCGAAGAATCGCTCAAGCGGCGCGGCGCGATTCGCAGCATTAGCCTTAACGACGGTCGCACGTTTGAAGTCACTGCCGCCATCGAGCGTCGGGCCGGTGGCGAAGTTACGGCTACCGAATACACCGAGCTCACGCAGCTGCCCTATTTCAATGCCACGCTTTGGAAGCTGCAAAAACAGCAAAAGCTGGCGCAAGTGCTGCTCAAGCACGACGGTCACATCGTATCGGCGGGCAGCATTACCGAATCAGCCGACCTGCGTAATGTGCGTATCCCGGACGACATCACACTGCCCGGCCCCAAAGAAACTTACGACGCAGTCAGCAGCGCCTATGCGCGCTTCCAGCAAGAGATGTTCTTGCGGCAGTGGAACCTAGATTGGTTTCTGCAATTAGCGCGGCATCCAGAGCTGGCACAAGAGCGCGGTATGGAGCGCTGGCTGGCGCAGCGACCAGCGCCAACAGCACCGGCTTTGCCGCAAGTCAGCGTCGTGCTTGCCACCACTGCGTCGGGTGCGCTCGACAATCCCATCTTCAATGCGATCCGCAACGAAGAGATCGCCACCACGCTAACCCGTGATCTGGCTGTGCCCGAGAGTCAGCTGCTGCGTTTTTACGGAGCTGGCCAGCAGCCGGGTCCCAACGCTTTAGAGGCAACGCGTACGCAGCTGCGCTTTGTGCAACGTGATCTACCTGGTGCATACACTTTTAACCTTGGCTCACTAGCGGATGTATTTGAGCGCGGACGTACGGTGGCCAACAGTCGTAAGTTAATCGTGTTCATTGGTCATGGCATGCCGGATGGCGCGCCGATGTGGGGGCAGCCTGCACCGCTGGCAGCCACAGAGCTGTCGCTGTTGCATCGTCGCGGGGGCAGCGATGACGTGCTGGTCAGCGGCAACTGCTTTGGTGGCGTTATGGCGCAGGCCGTCAGCTGTGGTTTCTTTGGTGCGCGTCCCGATGTCGTCGCGACGGGCTGTCAGTCCAATGCTGCCGAGGTGGCAGCCAGCAAAGACTATCTGCATGTGTTTTTTGATGGGCTGAGCCGCGCAGGGCAGCGCCACGCCGACGCCGATGGCGACGGCAAGGTGAGCTTCGAGGAAGCGCATTGGTATGCCACGCGCTTGGGCGACGAGCGCAACATCACCTACAGCACGGTCGACTCGCTAGCCGACAACTGGTTTGAGCAACATCCGCAGCAGCTACCGCAAACCATCACGGTGAGCGAATTACAGAAGCTGGCTGCACGAGCCACGGCCGGTGAACGAGTCACGCTGCAATTTTTGTCTGCCGGGCTCGACGGCAGCTACCGCGTGCGCCTGCAGGACCTGGCGGAACAGGCCGAGCGCTGGTCGGCTAACCCGGAAGGGCCGCGACCGATGTTGGGACAACTGGCCAGACGGCTTTTATATACGCAGCGCGACGGGGCCGGTACGCCGGCACTGGCCTTGGTGCGTGCCTGCGGTAACCGGGCCGTGAACGAATTTCTTGGCCATTGAGAATTGTTCACAGCAAGGAGGCTGGGAGTGCCACTACCGGTATCGGGGCTCTCGCTGCACGAAATGCGCGCTGCGCAGGGATTCACTTCGGCGCGGATCGGTATATCCTTAAGCTGTAAACCCCGGGGGGGCGCAGGCTGCAGCCATACGCGCCGAACTTTAATCGAGGAGTCGCAGTCATGTTCAAGCGTTCAGCTATCGTCATCGGTTCGGTGCTGGCCCTGTCGGTCGGTACCGCCTTCGCCCACCACTCGTTCGCAATGTTCGACAATGCCAAAGAGCAGACGCTCGAAGGCACCGTCAAGGACTTCCAGTGGACCAACCCGCACATCTGGATCCAGGTGAACGTCAAGGGCGCAGACGGCAAGGTCACTGAGTGGAGCATCGAGGGCGGCAGCCCCAACGGTCTCAAGCGCAGCGGCTGGAGCAAGAAGTCCATGAATGCTGGCGACAAGGTCGTCATGAAGATTCACCCGCTCAAGGACGGCACGTCGGGCGGCAGCTTCATGAGCGCCACCGTCAATGGCCAAGAGCTGGGTCGTCGCGGCGGCGAGTAATACTCGCGTCGGCATCTAGCTCGGCTTGCTTCATCGTAAGCCCAGCAGCAAAAACCCCGCTACGGCGGGGTTTTTGTTTAAGGCGGCGCTCATCAGCCCATAGTCATTTCAAAGACTGGTACAGAGAATGGGCCTGTCTGTTGTGATGATCAGCGTGTGCTCATATTGCGCACTGAGATTGCCGGCAGGTCCGCGCAGCGTCCAGCCATCAGCAGCCAGTCTTGGACGACGGCTGCGCGTTGATATGAACGGCTCGATGGTGATCACCATGCCGGGCTTGAGCACACGCCGATCGCGTGGATCTGCATAGCCGGCAATAAATCCCGGCGCCTCATGCAACCGACGTCCGATGCCATGACTGCCCAAGGTCTCGACCACGCGCAAGCCGTTGGCTACTGCTATCTGTTCGATGGCAGCACCAATACTGTTGATGCGCGCACCGGCGCGCGCCACCTGCAGTGCAGCTCGCAGCGCTTGTCGCGCCGTACGGCACACGCTGTCTTTTAGCTCTGAGGATGGCGGCACCACACGCGTACCGCCGGTATCAGCGAACCAGCCATCCAGCTCCACCGACACATCAACATTGACCACATCACCAGCACGGATCACCCGTGCGCCGGGAATACCGTGAGCAATTTCTTCGTTGATGCTGATGCAGGTGGCGCCTGGAAAGTTGTATGCCAGACGCGGTGCGCTGCGCACACCTGCGCGTTGCATCAGGCGCTCGCCGAGTTGATCGAGTTCGAGTGTGGTGATGCCCGGTTCAAGTGCTGCCAGCATGCGCTGCAACACCCGGGCGGCGTGGTGGCCGGCGCGCTGCAGCGCCGCCACATCGCTGTCGCTGCGCGCGATCAGCCTTTGATCTTGCGCAGCTTCGCCAGCAGCTTGAGCTGCGCGGCGGCACGCGCCAACTCGGCCAGTGCTTCGGCATGCTCAAGCTTGTCGATCTGGCCGGCCAGCGCCTCTTCGGCGCGCTGCTTAGCAGCCAGTGCAGCAGCCTCATCCAGGTCTTTGGCACGGATGGCAGTGTCGGCCAGTATTGTCACGCGGTTGGGCTGAATCTCGAGCGCACCGCCTCCAACGAACACCGAGGTTTCGCCCTCGACAGTCTTGACGCGTACTTCACCTGGCTTGAGCAGTGTGAGCAGCGCGGCGTGACGGGGCGCAATGCCCAGCTCGCCTTCCTGCGCAGGCACGAACACCATCTCAGCCGGGCCAGAGTAGATCTCGCCCTCGGCGCTGACGATATCGACTTGGATGGAGTTGGCCATGTACTGCTATGCCTCGTGCCGGTTACCGCTGGGCATCAGCCCAGGGTTTTGGCTTTCTCAATAGCTTCTTCGATACCGCCGACCATGTAGAACGCCTGCTCGGGCAGGTGATCGTAGTCGCCGGCGAGGATGCCCTTGAAGCCGCGAATAGTATCGGCCAGCGGGACGATCTTGCCGTCCTGACCGGTGAACACCTTGGCAACGTTGAAGGGCTGCGACAAAAAGCGCTGGATCTTGCGGGCCCGATACACGGTCTGCTTGTCTTCCTGCGACAGCTCGTCCATGCCCAGAATCGCGATGATGTCCTGCAGCTCCTTGTAGCGCTGCAGCACGGCCTGCACGCCGCGGGCTACGCCGTAGTGTTCGTCGCCGATGACCAGCGGGTCGAGCTGACGGCTGGTCGAATCGAGCGGATCCACCGCCGGGTAGATACCCAGGGAGGCAATCTGACGCGACAACACCACGGTGGCATCAAGGTGAGCAAAGGTCGTGGCAGGCGACGGATCGGTGAGATCGTCGGCCGGCACGTACACGGCCTGGATCGAGGTGATCGAACCGGTCTTGGTCGAGGTGATGCGCTCTTGCAGCACGCCCATTTCCTCAGCCAGCGTGGGCTGGTAACCCACTGCCGAAGGCATACGACCCAGCAGTGCCGACACTTCGGTACCGGCCAGCGTGTAGCGATAGATGTTGTCGACGAAGAACAGCACGTCGCGGCCGCGGCCGTTTTCCTGCTTCTCGTCGCGGAAGAACTCGGCCATGGTCAGGCCCGTGAGCGCCACGCGCAGGCGGTTGCCCGGCGGCTCGTTCATCTGGCCGTACACCATCGCCACCTTCGAGTTCTCGAGGTTCTCGGCGTCGATAACGCCCGACTCGATCATCTCGTGATAGAAGTCGTTGCCTTCGCGGGTGCGCTCACCCACGCCGGCGAACACCGACAAGCCCGAATACTGCTTGGCGATGTTGTTGATGAGTTCGAGCATGTTGACGGTCTTGCCCACGCCGGCGCCGCCGAACAAGCCGACCTTACCGCCCTTGGCAAACGGCACCAGCAGGTCGATGACCTTGATGCCAGTGACCAGCAGATCTTGGCCGCCCGCCTGCTCATCAAACGCAGGTGCTGCGCGATGGATAGGCAGCGTGCCTTCAGAGGCAACCGGACCGCGATTGTCCTGCGGCGTGCCCAGCACGTCCATGATGCGACCGAGTGTGGCCTTGCCCACCGGCACGTTGATGGCCTTGCCCGTGGCATTGACCAGCAGACCGCGTTTGAGGCCTTCGGAGGCGCCCATCGCAATGGTGCGCACGACGCCGTCGCCGAGCTGCTGCTGCACTTCAAGCGTGAGGTCTACATCCTGCAGCTTGAGCGCCTCGTACACCGCGGGAATGGAGTCGCGCGGGAACTCGACGTCGATGACGGCGCCGATGATCTGGGTGATCTTGCCTGTGGCCATGTGTGTGCTTCCTTCGGGAATTCGTGCTGCGGTCAAACCGCTGCGGCGCCGCCGACGATCTCGGCAAGCTCCTTGGTGATTGCTGCCTGACGGGCCTTGTTGTAGACGAGCTGCAACTCGCCAATGAGCTTGCCGGCGTTGTCGGTCGCGGCCTTCATGGCCACCATGCGTGCGGCCATCTCGGAGGCGACGTTCTCGACCGCCCCGCGATACACCTGTGACTCGACATATCGCATCAGCAAACCATCGAGTATCTCGGCGGCCGACGGCTCGTAAATGTAGTCCCAATGAGCGGGCAGATCGCCGGCCTTCAACGCCGGTACCGGCAGCAACTGCTCGATATTGGGCTTCTGCGTCATGGTGTTAACGAACTGCGCGTGCACCAAATACAGGCGATCGATGCGGCCCTCGCGGTAGGCATCGAGCATGACTTTGATGGTGCCCACCAGATCGGCGATATGTGGCTTGTCGCCTAGGCCCGATGCGGTGGCCAGCACCGGCAGACCCAGACGACGAAAGAACGCAATGCCCTTGCTACCCATCAGGCACAACTGCACCGGCACGTTCTTGGCCTGCCATTGCTTGAACAGGCCCAGTGCGGCCTTGAACAAGTTGGCATTGAGACCGCCAGCCAGACCGCGATCGGTCGACAGGATGATCACGCCGACATTGCGCACTTCGCGCTCTGCCATGAAGGGGTGACGGTAGTCGGGATTGGCCTGGCTGAGATTGCCGATGACGCTGAGCATCTTGTCGGCATACGGACGCGCCAGCTTCATGCGGTCCTGGGCGCGACGCATTTTACTGGTCGCGACCATCTGCATGGCCTTAGTGATCTTCTGAGTGCTTTTGACACTCGCGATCTTGGTGCGGATTTCCTTGGTGCCGGGCATGTGTGCTTACCGAGTGCCTCAGTAGCTGCCAGTGGCCAAGAAATCTTCGATGACCTTCTTCAGCGCCGCTTCGTTGTCCTTGGACAACTTCGGGTTGGCGTTGACGGTATCGAGTACGTCCTTGTGGCTGGCCTTGGCAAAGCCTTGCAGCGCAGCTTCAAAGTCGACGATCTTGTTGACCGGCACTTTGTCCATGAAGCCGTTGTTGACGGCATAGATGGACAACGCCATCTCGGCCACGGACATCGGCGCGTACTGCTTCTGCTTCATGACCTCGGTGGTGCGCTGGCCGCGCTCGAGCTGGCGACGAGTCGCCTCATCAAGATCCGAAGCGAACTGCGAGAACGCAGCCAACTCACGGTACTGGGCCAGTGCCAGACGGATACCACCGCCGAGCTTCTTGATGATGTCGGTCTGCGCGGCGCCACCGACGCGCGACACCGAGATGCCGGCGTTCATGGCGGGACGGATACCGGCATTGAACAGATCGGACTCGACGAAGATCTGACCGTCGGTGATCGAGATGACGTTGGTCGGCACGAACGCGGTGACGTCGCCGGCCTGGGTCTCGATGATCGGCAGGCCGGTCAGTGAACCGGTCTTACCCTTGACGCGACCGTTGGTGACCATCTCCACGTACTGCTCGTTGACGCGCGCGCTGCGCTCCAGCAAACGGCTGTGAAGATAGAACACGTCGCCGGGATAGGCCTCGCGACCCGGCGGACGGCGCAGCAGCAGCGAGATCTGGCGATAGGCAACGGCCTGCTTGGACAGATCGTCATAGACGATCAGCGCATCTTCGCCGTTGTCCATGAAGTACTCGCCCATGGTCACGCCGGCATAGGCCGACAGGTACTGCAGGGCGGCAGGCGTAGAGGCCGATGCGGCCACCACGATGGTGTGTGCCATGGCGCCATGCTCTTCGAGCTTGCGCACCACGTTGGCGATGGTCGACTGCTTCTGGCCGATAGCGACGTAGACGCACTTAATACCGGAAGACTTCTGATTGATGATGGCGTCGATGGCCATCGCGGTCTTGCCGGTCTGACGATCACCGATGATCAACTCACGCTGCCCGCGGCCGATCGGCACCATGGCGTCGACGGCCTTGTAACCGGTCTGCACCGGCTGGCTGACGCTCTTGCGATAGATGACGCCCGGTGCCACGCGCTCGATAGGCGCAGTGGCCTTAGAGTTGAGCGGGCCCTTGCCGTCGATGGGGTTGCCCAGCGCGTCGACAACGCGGCCCAGCAACTCGGGGCCTACCGGCACTTCGAGGATGCGGCCGGTGGTCTTGACGGTGTCACCCTCGCGGATGCCCTTGTACTCACCCAGCACCACGGCGCCGACCGAGTCCTGCTCAAGGTTGAGCGCGAGGCCAAAGATGTTGCCTCCGAACTCGAGCATTTCACCGTAGCGCGCGTCGGCCAAGCCGTGAACGCGCACGATGCCGTCGGTCACCGAGACGACCGTACCGACGTTGCGGTCCTCGGTGGCGCCGGCGAAGTTCTGGATCCGCTGACCGATCAGGTCGCTGATTTCCGATGCCTTGATAGACATATGCAGGAGTCCTCTTGAATTCTTAGGCGGTCAGCTCGTACGCCATGCGTTCGAGTCGCGATTTGATGGAGCCGTCGATGACCAGATCGCCAGCGCGCACCACAGCGCCGCCGAGCAACGTGGCATCGACCGCGGTTTGCAGACGTACGCGGCGGCCGAAGCGCTTTTCCAGTGAGGCAGTCAGCGCAGCCCGCTCGGCTGGGGCCACTTCGGTGGCTGCCGTGACAGTGACGTCGATGACACCCTCGGCCTCGTCCTTGTAGGCAGCAAACAGACGCGCGATCTCGGGCAAATAGCCCAGACGACGGTTGTCAGCCAGCACCGCCACAAAGCGGCGACCGTTGTCGTCGAGGCCCTTGGCAGCGATTTCGCACAACAGCTGCGTCAGCTGCGCCGGCGTGACGCGCGGGCTGCCGATGAGCGGACGCACCCGCTCGTCTACCACGGCCTGCGCAGTGGCTGCCAGCAGGTCAGACCAGGCAGCCAAGCGGTTGTCAGCGCTTGCGGTCGCAAAAGCGGCCTTGGCGTAGGGACGGGCAATGGTGAGTCTATCTGCCATGGCGCGCGATCAGATCTCGGTAGCGAACTGGTTGAGGAGGTCAGCGTGCTTGGCCGCATCGATCTCGCGACCGATCAGCTTGGACGCAGTGGCCACCGACAGGCGGGCCACGTCACGACGCAGTTCCTCGCGCGCACGGGCCGCATCGAGTTCGATCTGCTGGCGCCCAGTGGCCAGCAAGCGCTCGACTTCCACCGTGGCGGTCTGCTTGGCGGACTCGACCATCTCTGTAGACCGGCGCGCTGCCTGATCGACGATCTGGTTGGCACGCTCGCGTGCCTCGCGGATCACGTCGTTAGCGCGCGCTTGGGCCTCGTCGAGATCCTTCTGGCCACGATCGGCCGCGGCAAGACCCTCGGCGATCTTCTGCTGGCGTGCCGCAATGGGCTTGGCCAGCATCGGCACAACCACGCGGTTGATGAACCAGAGCAGGATCAGGAAGACGATGATCTGCCCGATAAATGTCGCGTTGATATCCATTGCCGCCTCGGAAGGAACTCGTGGGGTCGGGTGGTCTTAACCGCTGAGCTTGGACAGCAGCGGGTTCGCGAAGGCGAACAGCATGGCCAGGCCGACACCGATCAGGAAGGCTGCGTCGATCAGACCGGCCAGCAGGAACATGCTGCTCTGCAGCATCGGGGTCAGCTCAGGCTGACGGGCCGACGACTCAAGGAACTTGCTGCCCATGATGCCGATACCGATGCAAGCGCCAATCGCGCCCAGGCCGATGATGATGCCGATACCCAGTGCCGTGTAGCCCTGAACGATTGCGATCGCTTCCATTGAAAGTCTCCTGGTCTGAAAAGTGTGTGCGCGAAAATAAAAAGCTTAGTGGTGTTGCTCTGCCATCGAGATGTAGACGATGGGCAGCACCATGAAAATATAGGCCTGCAGCAGCACGATAAGGATGTGGAAGATGGCCCAACCCGCACCGAACAGCACCTGCGCGAAGAATGCCGCCGCCGGACCGATGCCCAGCAAGCCCGACAGATGCTCGCCGGCAACCATGCCTAGCAACGCAATCAGCATGAAGAGCAACTCACCAGCAAACATGTTGCCGAACAGTCGCATGCCCAGCGACACCGGCTTGGCCAGCAGCTCAACAGCGTTGAGCACCAGATTGGGAATCCACAGCACCGGATGACCACCGAACGGTGCGGCAATCCATTCGTGCAGATAACCACCCACGCCCTTGGCGCGGATGGCATAGCCGATGACCAAGACCAACACCACGATAGCCATCGCGATGGTGCCGTTGAGATCGGCGGTGGGCAACACGCGCCAGAACGCATGTTCGTGGCCGGAAGCGGCTGCGACAAACGACGGCAGGTCGAGCGGCAGCAGGTCCATAGTGTTCATCGCGATGATCCACGTGAACAGCGTGAAACCCAGCGCCGTAAGAAAGCTGCGGTTGCCGTGATAGATCTCGCCGACCTTGCCGTCGACAAACTCGTAGATGAACTCGACAAAACCCAGCAGGCCAGTGGGCACACCGGTGGTAGCGCGACGTGCACCCAACCAGAGCAGCAAAGCCACGAACGCCGCCGTGACTGCCGACATGACCAGCGTATCGACGTGCCAGGTCCAGAACCCCTGACCCACGCTGTTGTGGGTCATGTGGTGGACGATGTAATCGGTGGGAGACTGCCCGTGCTCGGAAGCCATCGTGATCCGTGTGTCCTGATTAACGCCTGTCAAACTCAACGCTACTTTGCCGCGCTGCCCCGTGACAATGCCGCAACCCAGACCATCATCAATGCCGCCACATAGGCCACCAATAACGGCACCCATGCCACTTGTGCAGTGCGCCCAACCAGCACAAATAGCGCTGCAGTAAGGCCCACCTTGGTCAGTTGCCCGATGATGAGCCTGACCAATGCCCCACCCGCGCTGCGCGTGGGGCGCAACACAGCCAGGGTCATATACAACTGCGCTACCAACCCGATGGCACCGCCCGCTAAGGCAGAATAACCATGCCGGCCACCCCACAGCACAAGGCTTGCGGCGGCCAGAACTGCCGTGCTTGCGGCTTGGGCCAACAGGATCCGCGCGGCGAGGCGCCTGGTTGCAGGGTCGCGCGTCAGGATCAAGGATTGCCCCGGTCAGCTAAGGCGCGCGGAGTATAGGGAAAAGGCGGTTTTTATTCAACCAAAATGCACATGCAACTCAACGAATGTGAGCGAGGATGCCGTCGAGTTCTTCGAGGCTGTTGTACGACACCACCAGCTTGCCCTTGCCACCGCTCGCAGACTGAATCTGCACCTGCGCGCCGAGCTTTTCGCTCAGGTCCTGCTGCAGGCTGGCGATGTTGGGATCCAGTAGCGGCTTGCCGCCACCCTTGCCTGGTGGCGTGACCACTGCCGACTGCAGCATCTGCCGCACTAATGCCTCTGTCTCGCGCACCGTAAGCCCGTCACGCGCCACGCGTGCGCCGGCGTCGGCCTGCTGGCGTCGCTGCGACAGGCCCAGCAGCGCCCGCGCATGGCCCATTTCAAGCTGGCGCTTTTCAAGCAAAGTGGCGACCTCGGGGGCCAACTCCAGCAAGCGCAGCAGATTGCTGACCGCCGCGCGTGAACGGCCCACCGCATCGGCTGCCTGCTGGTGCGTCACCGCAAACTCTTCAATGAGGCGCTGCAAGGCACGCGCTTCTTCCAATGGATTGAGATTCTCGCGCTGAATGTTCTCGATCAGCGCCATCGCGATGGCAGCGTCGTCGGCCACCAGCCGGATCACGGCAGGCACTGCGGTAAGACCGGCAATTTGCGCGGCTCGCCAGCGGCGTTCGCCGGCGATGATCTCGTAGCGCGGTGCGTCGCCGGTGGCTCCGGCCAGCGGTCGCACCACGATCGGTTGGATCACGCCCTGGCTGCGAATCGAGATGGCCAGCTCTTCGAGAGCTTCCTGGCGCATATCGACGCGCGGCTGGTATTTGCCGCGCTGCAACTGGCCCACCGGCAGGCTGGCAAGCTGATCGCCCACCGGCTTGGCCGCCACCTGCGAGACCGGCACGCCAGCGTCGACCGGCACCGCTGCAGCTGGCGCGGGGCGCTGCGAAGCCCTCCCCAGCAGATCAGCCAGGCCACGGCCCAAGGTCGGTTTCTTGCTCATGAGGATTCCTGCTCGCGCCGCAACATCTCACCGGCCAGCGCCAGATAGGCCAGTGCGCCGCGCGAATCCTTGTCGTGCAGCAGCACCGGTTTGCCAAACGAGGGCGCCTCGGCCAAGCGCACATTGCGCGGAATGACAGTGCGAAACACGGTGTCGCCGAAGTGGGTCAGCAGCTGCGCACTGACCTCGTTAGAGAGGTTGTTACGCGGATCAAACATGGTGCGCAAAATGCCCTCCAGGCTCAGGCCCGGATTGGCCGCAGCGCCGATCTGTTCGATCGTCGAGACCAGCGCCGACAGACCCTCGAGCGCGTAGTACTCGCACTGCATGGGCACCAACACGCTGTCAGCGGCCACCAAGGCATTGACCGTGAGCATGTTGAGCGACGGCGGACAGTCGATGAAAATACGGTCGTAGTCGCCGCGCACCGCCTCCAGCGCCTCACGCAGCCGTGACTCGCGGCCCTCATCAGCGGCCAGCAGCCTTACTTCGGCAGAAGTCAGGTCGGCATTGGTGGGCAGGATGTCAAAGCTCGCGCCCTCGACCGCCACGATGGCCTGGCGCGCGGTGCACTCGCCCAGCAGCACTTCGCAGCTGCCCAGTTCGACCGCAGATTTGTCGACACCGCAGCCCATGGTGGCATTGCCCTGCGGATCCAGATCGATCAGCAGCACGCGACGGCCGCTGGCAGCCAGCGACGCGGCAATATTGACGGCGGTGGTGGTCTTGCCGACCCCACCCTTTTGATTGGCTACTGCCACCACACGGTTCATGCTCGGCAGTCTAGCAGCCCCACGGGTGCCAACCACACAGCAGCCATTGCGCAGGCAATGTGGCCGCATGGTAATTTGAGCGACCTAAGTGGGTTCTTTCCAAGCATGAGCAAATTTCTGGGCTTTCTCGGTGGCTTGGCGGTGCTGGTCGCCGTCACCGCCGTCACATTGGGTCTTTGGGCTTGGTACAACCGGCCACTGGACGAGACCCCTTGGCCACGCATCATCCAAGGCTTCTCGTTCTCGCCTTATCAAGAAGGTCAGGATGCGATTCGCAGCGAGCTGCCCAGCGAAGCAGAGATCGACGGTGACCTTAAGCTGCTGGCCGGCAAAACCCACGCCGTGCGCTCTTATTCCACTCAAGGCACGTTGGCGAGGATCGCGCCACTGGCAGCCAAGTACCGCTTGAACGTGGCGCAGGGCATCTGGATCGACCGCGATCCGGAGCGCAATGTGTCCGAGGTACGCACCGGTATCGAACTGGCCCGCAAGCATCGCAACATCGTGCGTGTGGTAGTCGGCAACGAGGTGATGCTGCGCAACGATATTCCGATCGAGGAGCTCTTTGGCATCCTCGACGAGGTGCGTGCCAAAGTGCGCGTACCGGTCAGTACGGCAGAGCCTTGGCACGTGTGGCTGGCCCATCCCGAGCTTGCTGATCACGTCGATTACCTTGCCGTGCACATGTTGCCGTTCTGGGAAGGCGTGCGCGTAGAAGATGCCGTCGAATATGTTGTCGATAAGATGAAGCGTCTGCAGGAGCGCTTCCCCGACAAGAAGATCATCATCGGCGAAGTGGGCTGGCCTTCTGAAGGCCGCACGCGCGAAGGCGCCGTGGCCAGCGTGGCCAATCAGGCGCTATTCCTGCGCCGCTTTCTACATCGCGCGGAAGAAGAGGGCTACATCTATTACGTGATGGAAGCTTTCGATCAGCCGTGGAAGGCATTTAACGAGGGCGGCGTGGGTGCGTACTGGGGCGTATACAACGTTAAGCGCGAACCCAAGTTCCAATTCACTGATGCCATCGTGCGCGTGCCGCAGTGGCATTTGCTGGCCGGCATCTCGGTAGCCATCTCTTTCCTGCTGGCAGCGCTCTTCTATATGAACAGCACCACGCTGCGCACGCGCGGCCGCTTGTTCATCGCACTGGTCATCTATGCCATCGCTACTGCAGCGGTGTACATCGTTTATGACTACTCACAGCAGTACGTGACGCTCAGCACTATTCTGGTGGGCACCTTCCTGCTGCTCGGTTCTCTCGGTGTCATTGCAGTGTTACTGGCCGAGGCACATGAATGGGCTGAAGCACGTTGGGTCAACCGTCGCATGCGGCTCTATACACCAGAGCCCGGCGCCAGCAGCTATCGACCCAAGGTGTCGGTGCATGTGCCGGCCTACAACGAACCGCCAGACATGCTCATCCAGACCATCGATGCGCTGGCCAAACTCGACTACCCCGACTTTGAAGTGCTGGTGATCGACAACAACACTAAGGACGAAGCGGTATGGCGTCCGGTCGAGGCGCATTGCGCCACATTGGGCCCGCGCTTTCGCTTCTTCCATGTGTCGCCACTGGAAGGCTTCAAGGCCGGTGCGCTCAACTTCGCACTGCGCAACACCGATCCAGCTGCAGAGGTGGTGGCTTGCATCGATGCGGACTACATCGTCGATCCGGATTGGCTGAGCGACTTAGTGCCACCGTTTGCCAATTCCAACATGGCCATCGTGCAAGCTCCGCAGGACTACCGCGATGAGCATGAGAACGCATTCAAGGCGATGTGCTACGCCGAGTATCGCGGCTTCTTTCATATCGGCATGGTCACGCGCAACGAGCGCAACGCCATCATCCAGCACGGCACCATGACGTTGGTGCGACGTGACCTGCTGGAGCGGCTAGGCGGCTGGTCCGAGTGGTGCATCACCGAAGATGCCGAGCTGGGCTTGCGCGTGTTCGAGGCAGGCTATCAAGCCACTTACCTGCCCGACAGCTACGGTCGTGGCGTCATGCCCGACACTTTTATCGATTTCAAGAAGCAGCGCTATCGCTGGGCCTATGGCGCGATGCAGATCATGCGGCGTCACTGGGCAGCGATCTGGAGTCCGTTCGACAGCGCCCTCACCACCGGCCAGCGCTATCACTTTTCTGCGGGCTGGCTGCCGTGGATTGCAGACGGCTTCAATCTGAGCTTCAACATCGCTGCACTGTGCTGGTCGGCAGGTATGGTTTACGCACCACTAAAAGTTGATCCGCCGCAGTTGCTGTTCTCGGTGCTGCCGTTGGCGCTGTTCACCTTCAAGCTTGCCAAGCTTGTGCACCTGTACAGCACGCGTGTGGGCGCCAATATGCGCCAGACACTTGCCGCTGCACTAGCAGGCCTGGCGCTATCGCATACCATTGGCATCGCCGTCATGAAGGGCCTGTTCACCAGCGGTGAGCCGTTCTTCCGCACGCCCAAGCGTGCCGAACCACATGCGCTGTTTCGTGCGCTAGCCAGTGCGCGTGAAGAAACCTTGCTGATGGTGACGCTGTGGTTAGCAGCCTGGGGCATCGCCCGCATCCCGCAGGAAATCGGCAGCCCCGACCTCAAGATGTGGATTGCGGTGTTGTTGATCCAGTCGATCCCGTATACCGCATCGCTGCTGGTCTCGCTGGTCAGCGCTTTTCCGATTCCGGCCAGCGTGCTGGGTGCCACCGAAAATGGTTACCGCAGTGCCATCCCGCAGGAACCGACGGTCAAGTCACCCGGCGAAGCGTAAGAATGTGCCGGGCTGCATCCAGGCCCGGCACTGTTACGGCCTGAACCTGCTCCAGCCGCCAGCCGCGCGGTAACGCTCCGGCATCATCAGCATCAGGCAAAGGGGGCCAGCGTCCCTTCATAGCCAGCACACAGGTGTGCGCATCGCACAGCGGAGCCACCCAGTTCAGCAAGCGGGGTAACGGTGCAAACGCCCGCGTCACCACCGTGTCGAATGGCGGCAGTTGCAGCGCCTCAACGCGGGCATGCAGCGATTGCACATTGGTCAACCCCAGTAGTTGCGCAGCGTGATCAACAAAGCGCAGCTTCTTGGCCACGGAGTCGATGAGCGTGAACTGGCGCTGCGACTGCAGCAGAGCCAAGGGCAAGCCCGGAAACCCACCACCGGTACCCACGTCGGCCACACGCGTGCCTTTAATAAATTGCGCGACACTCATGCTGTCTAGCAGGTGATGCGTCAGCACCAGTGCCGGTGTGTCTAGCGCAGTGAGATTGATGTTCTGATTCCACTCGATCAGTTCATCACCCAACTGCAGCAAGCGCGCGGCCTGCTGTGTGTCTAGCGGCACACCCAGTGCCGCAGCACCGTCACACAACTGTTGCACAGCTGAGTACGCGTTCAATGCCGCACCAATGCGGCCACGAAGCGCTGCACGGGCATCTGTATCAAGCGCTCTTCATCATCAAACAGCGCTGCCACAGCGGAGGCATCTTCGGCGGCGACAGTCGCCTGCATCCAAGCTGCAGGCTGCGTTGGCGCAGCGCGCAATTGCCGTATCAAATCACCAACCGTCATGGGTACCTCGCCGCACAACACCGCAGCACGCGCCTGCGCATCGGCCTGCGCCAGCGCTTGCGCCAACTGCAGAGCCGGCGGGTCTGGTGCATCAGGCCAACACAGCAGCAAGGCGATATCCGCCGCAGCCTGCTCTACCGACAATTCAAAACAAGTTCCCGGTACACGCGCACCACCCGGCAACGTCGCGCCCAGTGCACGCGGACCAATGTGCGCGCGACACTGCGGCTGACGCGCAGCCTGCAACACGCGACCCATCGCAGCGCGCAGTCCATCGCTCATCGCAGCAGTCATGCGGACTCAACCACAGCGTTGGGATCGATGCGCACCACGATGCGACCCACATTGCTGCCTTGCAGCAAACCGGCAAACGCAGTGGGCAAGGCTTCAAAAGCAATGGTGTGGGGTGCGATGCGCGACAGATGACGCGGCCGCAGGTCATCACCCAAGCGCCGCCACAGCTCCAGTCGCAGTGCGTGCGGCGTACCCGATGAGCCAATACCCAGCAGATTCACGCCGCGCAAAATAAACGGCATCACCGTCGTGTGCAGCGCTGCGCCACCCGCTTGGCCGATGCTGGCCACGCTGCCACCGGTCATCGTCGCTGACAGCAAACCTGCCAACAAGTCACCGCCCACGTTGTCGATGGCACCGGCCCAATGCGCACGCTCCAACGGCTTGCCGCCAAGACCCAGTTGATCGGGCGAGAGCACTTGGACAGCACCCAGTGATT
>Ga0114974_10000944_pt1 | contig 23317 bp, 24 predicted proteins | sample S_130206_EF_Meta_FD_87318 | JGI IMG/M metagenome (GOLD analysis project Ga0114974, IMG submission 87318) | Freshwater microbial communities from Lake Simoncouche, Canada to study carbon cycling - S_130206_EF_MetaG | ecosystem: Environmental > Aquatic > Freshwater > Lake | place: Lake... | reverse complement strand
TAAACAAAATGGCTGTTATCATGGATTAAGTTTGAATAATCATTTAGATTTAACGCCGTTTACGTTTATCAATCCTTGTGGCTATGCTAATTTACAGATGACACAAGTTGCGGATTTTGGTGTTTTCCTGCCAACGCAAACACTTTGCGAGCACATTGCCGACCATTTTATTAAGACATTATGACAAATTATCAAGCGCCATCACGCAATACACCTCAAACCCATCAGCGTAGCAGTGAAAAACTAGCACGAATACCCGTTAAGGTTGAGCAAAAAGAAACGACGTTGCGCAAACCCGATTGGATACGCGTAAAATTATCGGCAGGGCAGGAAATTAGCAATGTGAAAAAATTGCTGCGTGAAAGTGGATTGCATTCCGTTTGTGAGGAAGCTGCGTGTCCCAATTTGGTGGAATGTTTTCAGCATGGCACCGCTACGTTTATGATTATGGGGGATTTGTGTACACGTCGTTGTCCTTTTTGTGATGTCGCGCACGGAAAGCCTCAAGCGCTTGATGAGAATGAACCACGCCAACTTGCTGAAGCTGTGCATAAATTGGCATTGAAATACGTGGTGATTACCTCGGTGAATCGTGACGATTTGAGAGATGGTGGCGCGGGGCATTTTGCTGCATGTATTCGAGAAATTCGTCAAATTGCACCCAATACGAAAATTGAAGTTCTGGTACCTGATTTTCGTGGTCGCGTTGAAAAAGCGTTGGAAATTCTCTGTAATTTTTCATGCGATGTGTTTAATCACAATTTAGAAACGGTACCGCGTTTGTATGCAAAAGCGCGTCCCGGAGCGGATTATGAAGGTTCACTGGATTTATTTCGACAATTTAGTCTTGCACTACCTAATATACCCACTAAATCAGGTTTAATGCTGGGTATTGGTGAAACTCCCGAGGAAGTGGAAGAGGTAATGCGTGATTTATTGGCGGCAGGCTGTTCAATGCTCACACTTGGGCAATATCTGCAACCAAGTAAAGCGCATCTTGCTGTAGAAGAATATGTGACGCCAGAGCAATTTGAGCGTTATGGTGACATAGCAAGAAATTTAGGATTTAAACAAGTGGCTAGTGCGCCGATGGTGCGCTCATCTTATCATGCTGATTTGCAGGCTAAATCACTACTTTAACCCGCGAACACAATATCAAATTGTGACATAAATGGCGTTATATCTTCTCGAGAAACTTCTTGTACAGGCAACGTTAGCATATCAGCAGACAGGCCGCGCTCAAGAAGTGATTGGGTTTCAACAAAAATAGCGTCAACGTCCATGGTTGGTAGAATAGAGAAAAGCGTAGCTGTATTTTTATACGCACTATTTATTGCATTTTGATGATTTTTTAAATGGAATACAGCATCATCCAAAAGTAATATTGTCACATCTTGTTCAAAAGCGGCTGTGGTTAATATAATATCAATCGTTTCTTGCACATAAAGCCCGCTATAGCTTGATTTTCGCAGTGCGAATAAATATTTTTTCATTATTGTTTAACCAAATACGATGAAGCGATCAGCAAGCAACGTTGCTTCAAGCAATTGTCCAAGACCACCAAGTCGAAATCCTTGTGCGACATTTTCCTCAGCTAACCCGCGTCGCTGTGCGGCAGAAATACAAACCACTAAATCAATATCATTTTGCTGTGCAAGTGTTTGCCATGCACTAAAAATTGAAAATTCATCATCGGGAGGCGTGGCACTTTTTATCGCGTGATAAATGCCGTCATGGTAGAAAAAAATACGGAATATTTCATGCTCTTGTTCAATCACTTCGCAAGCAAAGCGATACGCCGTAAAACTAGTGGATGAATGATAGGGACTGGCGTTAATTTGCAGTGCAAATTTCATTAAGATAATTTTCTCGCAATAAGAGTCGTTAAAGAAACACAAAAAGAAAAGCGTGACAGCAACTAAAAAATCACTGTCACGCATTGTTTCACTTAAATCAAAAAGTACTTACTTTTTGATTTTACTCAGTAGAAAATCCCATGCTTTTTTTAATAAAGGGAGGGCGTTACTTTTGATGTAGTGATAATAAAAATTGATGCTTTTCTTAATTAAGCAAACAATATAGTCAACTGTTTTCCCAAGGGCTTCTGATCTTAAACTATCACGCCACTGCAAATAGTGCATACCAAGTCCGCTCACAAAAACGGGTTTAAATAGCCACATTTCTAGTAGCGAAATCACCCACATATACACAAAAGATGTCCCCATCCCAACGCCGGCGATAATGACGAGCCATGCAAACATAGGGTGGAGTTTTGTCAGCCACCACGATAAAATATCCGCTATGAGGAACACATAAGGCATACCAATGGCAATACATTTATATCTGACGGACGTTGTTTCTTCAAAACTAAAAATAATGCCTACAAACATAAAAATAAAGCTGATCCCAAATAGGTGAATATGGGAAATCCGCGTTAGCGAGGAGAACGTTGCGCCTTCGTCTTGTTTACTGACAGCTAGAATGTTTTCAAATTTATTGAAATCAGGAAGACTGCCAGAATCTTTGTTGTGACACATTACACAGTTGTTTTCAATAATTTTTTTGATGCCATTATCAATATAGTCGTCTTTATCAGCACCATCGCGCACCCATTGAATGATATCAAAGCGCTCTTGGTCGGTTGCTTTATCTTTCATTGAACCATTCAGTTGCGTTTCAAGCACAGTCCCAGAGCGATTGCCATAGTAACTGTACACAATGTCATCCACCGACAAGCCAAATTTTCCATCAGCCATGCCATGTGTAAATAAAATCTGAATAATCGCAAATAAATAGCCAACACCGACGGTACAAAGATAACCGGTAAATAAAACTTTTATCGGAAGGTCATGATCTTTGAGTCCAATATATTTTTGTTTCTGAACTGGAATGTCATCGATTTCTTCTGGAGGTGGAACGTATGGTTGCATAATACTTACACTACATGGTTAAAAGTGAATTTGGGGGAGTGTATTTTAACATTAGTCTTCGAGAGTTACACGGTGAAATTGAGTGAGAAATGATTACGTTATGTTGATACACGCACAACACTGGATTTTTCAAATATCTAAAATAGAGTTTAAGCACAAAAAGGAAAAAAAGACACAGCCATTGTGTCGGCGTAAGACTTATTGATTAAGATCGGTAAGTGTTTAAAGTTAAATCAGCAAGTGACGGATCGTTTTCATTGTTTCGTCGCTAAGTTGAAAATTGACTGTATCCAAATCTTGTTTCATGTGGCTAGTGGAGCAAGTGCCTGTTAAAGGCGTAATGCCGCTTTGAATAAGAAAGCGAAAAAAAAGTTGTGCTGGTGTTTTTTTAATCTCATCCGCTAACGACTTTATAACTGTGCTGGTGAGAATATGAGGATTAGCTGTTAGTGTCCAAAAACTTTGATAAGTGACGCTCTGTTCTATGCAGAATTGACGTAAAGGTTTGTCATAGTGAGTGTCTTTATAAAATCGATTTTGAAGAATAGTGGGTTTCACGCTGACGGTATTAAATATTTTTTCAAATAATGCCAAATCATAGCAATTACTTATTCCAAGACGTTGTATATTGCCCGTATTATGTAATCTTTCCATTTCATGCCAAGCATCAAGGGTAAGCTCAAAAGTAGGCAGGGGGGAATGAAGTAGAAGTGCGTCTAAATAGTCAGTTTGTAAATTATTTAGCGAGGCATTGAATGATTGCTCGACTTGTACGCTTAATATGGCTTTTTTGTCATAGGGCACATTACTTGGGTCTTGACCGGAAAGTGGCGTGAATTTTGTCTGTAAATAGAGGGATGAACGATCTATTCCTTGCTCTTTTAATCGAGCTAGCGCAACCCCGACTCTTTTTTCATCATAATGTTTTGGCTGACAAGCGGTATCGATACCTCTAAATCCGATTTGAATAGCTTGCTCAACTAACGCATCTGTTCGCTCTTTCTTCCAAGCAGTTCCATAAAGAAGATTAGGCATGATCGACTTGGACTGAATCATAAAAAAGCTCCATATATAAAATGTTAGATTATTTACCGGTTTTTTTACACCGTAGGTAAAGTAACATAAGATTTAAGATGGAGCTTTATTTTTTATTTATCACACTGTATACCTTTAAGAGATCCTATTCTTAAGGTAATTTATAATCTTACTTGGATGCCATGTGCTTTAAGACAATTTTAATGGGTTGATATTTTCAATGGCATGCGGGAGAATAATAAAAATTTTCATTTAAAAGGTAATGCGGATGGCAAAAATATTAGTCATTGACGATGAAAATCAATTACGTGATTTGTTGCAAAAATGATTAACGCGTGATGGCCATGAAATATGTCTAGCGCATAATGGGAAAGAGAAAATAGCAAATTTTCATCAATTCAACCTAGATATTGATTACTGACATCATTATGCCAAATATAGATGGTATTGAAGTGATTACGGAACTGCATCAATCAAACTCTAAAGTTCCGATTATCGTAATTTCTGGTGGTCGACGGGCAATGGCCCAAGAATTTAATTTGAATTCAGTTGAAATGTTAGGTGTTAGAGGTATTATATAAAAACCGTTTACATATCAACAATTGCAAGAGGTCGTTAAACTTGCGTTAAGTTAATAAAGAAATTGATTTACAAACCCATAGTGATTAATCCGTCACAATAGATAATAATTATTAATACTTAAAAAATTCATGAACAAAATAACACTCATAGTCTTTTTAACGCTTTTTTCCTCAAACACATTTGCTGAATATCATGCGGAAGGTGAAATTATAGGATATGTCTCAAATAGCCTTGCGAAATATTTTCCAAGCCTTGTCAAAAATGAGCAAAAAATAGTCCATTCGGTTAGGCAGAAAGATGGAAAAGTCTATAAAATGAGACGCATTTTTCAAGACTCAGAAGTTCAGTTGAATGGTCAAGGCGAATGCATTGTCCATCCAGGACATGAGCCGATTCTTTTAAGTCAAACAGAAGATGGGCATTATGAAGAACTTAATGTCAAATACATTAAGTTTTTATGTGTAAAAGAGTAATAGTGCGCTAGGAATATTTGATTTTTTGAAATTAAGTAGCGTTCAATCAAATGGATAGTCGACTCACTTTTTAATGAGTCGATATATATTAGTGAATGGTTTTATAAACTATCAAGCAACCCACTTTGCCGTTCAATATCTTGAACATAGCGCAAAATAGCACCCTCAATAGATTCAGGTATATCCATAAATTCCAAACCAATATGATCCTCAAACTCATTCGCCTCGGGATCCAGTACCGATCGGACAATTGAATTTACCGACATCACTTTAAAAGAAACATATATTTTAAAATGTGGCAAATTAAGTAATTTGTCGTGGTAAAAGGCGCCGCTGGGTAAATAATAGGAAAATTCAGGATCAATATTGATGAGTTGACACCCCGACATACTCACATTGACTAAATTGAAACGCATCACATTCGCTAATTTTGTACTTGGATGTGCTGGATGCGCCTCGAGTTCTTCTTCAAATTTTTGTCGTGCTATATTGGCTTTACTCTTAGAGGATGCCCCCATTTTAGAATAAGCGCGTTGCCAAGCTATTTTTTCATCAGCATATTGAGTTTGAATGTCTGCAACTAATTTTTGTTCAATTCGGGCAATTGCTAATGCGTAAGCCTGTTTTTTTTCTAACGAAGTCTCTTCATTAGGTTCAGTAAGCACAATTTCAATATTCGCCCCATCAAGTGCGGGGCAGGCAACTCGATAATATTCACGTCGATTGTACCAATAAAGTTGGTCGGGGATAGTGATCATAAAACAATCACTTCCCTTATATTTACTTTTTCTTACATGATCAACATGAAAAGAAACCTGAATACCATTAAAAACGGTATTAAAGTGCGGATTTTTAATGTTAACTAATTTTTTGTTTAAATACTCGGAAGAGCCATAATCTAAAACAATGGTGCTTTCTTGGTGATTAATCGAGAGTAAAACGGTTAATAATGTCTCTTTACCGCCTAAGGATACGGATACATTGCATTTATTTTTGACGAGCATAGCGAGGTTGTTCACTATCATTGCTCGGTTGTGGATCATTGCAGAATCTTGAGACATTGTGCATCACCTCTTTTTAAAAATATAAACTGACTTGAGCAGTTGATGCAATGACATTAGCTGATAGCAATTTCACGAGTTCCCGATAGTAAAACAAACAGACTTTTACCGCGATTTTCTTCTGCTTTCCAGCGTACATTGCCAATTTGCACTTCTGTACCAACAAAAACACCTCTATCTACTACAATTCGTGCATTATCAGAGGCAGAAAAATTCTCCGATAATTCATCAATTTCAGTTTTGAGTTGTTTAATGTCAATTTTGATTTTGCTGAGTGTTCGGTGCAATTTTGCGATCATTGTAGTCGTTGTTTTTTCAGGATGATCATCATAGAAGGCGAGAAGCGTGCCGATATATACGAGCTCATCTTGTTTTGCGATTAACTCCTCTTTCATGTCGAGTATGCGTTTTTGGATATAAGGATTGATACCGACTTGAATATGGGTTTTAATACCTGAACGCGCTCCCACCACAGCTGCTTTAAGTTGCAGTAATGCACAACTACTTCCGCCAATAATCGACGATTTATTACTACTGTTTTTTGCACCCGCAAAAATCTTATTACCGGCCATTAATTCAGTATTTAACGCATATTTTGAAATGACGATATCATAGCCTGCTTCAACATGATAATTTTCAACGAACTCCACAACCACCGAGCCACGAGCGACAATTTTTTGTATATTATTTACATTATTTTCATCGCTAGGCTGCTCTGAGCCTTGCACGCCGCTTTTAATGATAATATCCGCATTAGAAAATAATTGACTACTTCCCATTACGCCGCCTTTAATAGTCAGGCCACCCATGGATTTTACCGTTGCACCGATGACATTACCGTGAATAATAACGTCTTCAAGTGCTTCAATAATCATGCCCTCTACCACATCCCCCTTAACAACAACGGATCCATCAAAGTTCACATTGCCTGTTGAAAAATCAACTTTATCGAGCGTTAAGATTGAAGAGACGGTCATTCCATTTGGGACAGGGACGGGTTGTCCAGTTACGGAGGAAAGTAATTGATTTTCGTCGTTAGGGTTAACGTAAACCCCCTTCATATCTTTAGAGAACGGAACATTCTCACCAATCTTTGGTTGAACTACTTCACCAAAAACGGTGCGCCCTTCTTTGCCTTGAATGGCAGGCATGCGTTGCATGACGACCGAATCTTTTCGAACCACTGGAATTTCACCTAATTCACGGTAATTCGCAATGCCATTTGCGTCAATTTTAGGTTTACGCTCATGGGTTTCGGGCATCATGCTTTTAAACTGGGAATCAACCCCATCGACTGCTCTAATACCTTCTGCTATCAAGAAATCAGTACAAAAACCTTTATCCATAATGGCTTCAAGTTTTTCTGTTTCAACTATTCCATAAGTAATTTCTTTTTCTTTGATAGCTTTTTGTATAGCCGAAACAGTAATCTCTTTCCCACCATAATTGGGTGTTACCGTCAAACGTGCGCGTAATTTATCGTCAGATACGGTGATTAATGAATAGGCATCTCGACGTTCACCAATTTCACATTCAAATGCTTCTGCCTTCGGATCACTGTAGCGAACGATTAATTCGGCTATTGTGAGCTCATTTATAAATAAATACGCTAATCCGGCTTCTTCTATCCCTTTTCTAACGACATCAATGGTGAGATTATCAAGCTTATCTGCTGAAGGTGTGAAAACAGCAAGTAATTTGCGCTCACTTTTACTTAACTTAAATTCTAAGCCATTTTGATTTGTCATTTCAGTATCATCTCGTTATGTTTTCATTTATTTATTGCTACACTACTGATATTGTAATGGTTTGCATGTTTATATTCTTTTTAATTTGAGCATTATTCGATTCGAATCATATTATCAAATTATCTATCCCTTTAATTGTCAGTGATAAAATTACTTTTATATTAATGTCGCGTAGCTGCATTCATTTCATTTGCACAGGATTTAAAGCGCAAAAGCACACGTTCACGTTCAATAGCATCATGACTATGGTAATAAAAATAATCATCTACACTCCAAATGAAAATGTGACTCTCTTTAATTAATACCACATCCTTTCCGGTGAGTTGCCCTATTTGCATTTGCTCATAAACGCCTAAATCACGCATCAAAGCGATAATCGTTTCATTCTCGCCTGTTATAAATGTTAATGTTTCAGATAAATTCTCAATCACGCTGCTATCCTTTATTGCATTCAATAGGCATTAGCCATGACGTGCTCGGTTTTATTTCTTTAATGTAATCTGCTACAGGAATTTTTTCACCTGTTAGCGCTTCAATTTCACGCACAGTAACAAGATAGTTATCCAGTTGATCGCGAGTCGCTTCGTTTGAATTAGGGACTATCCATGCGATGGCTTGTTCATCTTGACCACTACCTCGCACAATAACTTTCCAAAAGGCATCGGGGGTTGTTATGCCATGTGATTTTACAAAAAAATCATCTTTAGGATTATTACCCCAAATCACCCCGCCAATGATGTGTAATTCAGAAATGTCACGATAACATTCGGTAATTTCTTCCGTTACCAGCCATGCTCCCCGATTCATGTTAGCGGCTTGTGGCAGAATATTTGTCATATTATTTGTCGCTTTTATGGCTGATGCGGACGAATCCAAATGATTTGCTGGCACTAGATGACCACGATCATAATGATGTCCATACGCATGAGTTGACATTTGCTGGCAATTTTTGGTCACTTGGGCGTCTAGTGAAAATTTATTCGCACGCGGAAAATGGCCAGTGTCGTGTTGCGCGTTATATTGAAATTTAATTGCTCCGTGTCTTTGGCAGTCTAGCCATACACTAAAACCTTCGTAATCGACTTTTATTGTATTATTGTATAATTTATTATTATTCAACTGCTTACAGTTATTTTTTGGGTGATTTTTACGCCCGTTTTTACAAGTTAGTCGACTGTTTTCACACTTATCAATACCTTCGTTTTGCCCATTGCAAGGTTGACTGATTGCAATATGACTAAATGAGAGCAATATAAAAAGGTATAAAATTTTAGTCATGACCATTTCGATGTAGCACATTCATTAAAGACAGACTAGATTTTATCAAAATCACGCAATTAAATTATTAATTTATTTCATTTTATTGATGACTAATCTGACATAATAGACTTCATACAAACATAACCATAAAATAATGACGCCTATTAAGGCGGATTTAGGTGAAAATTAGAGCTGACGACGACACCATTAGTTTTTTGCAATAATGTGATAAATTTTTAGCATATCCGTTTTGCCTTTCAGTAAGCATTCGCCTACCACTTCAGTTTGATAGTTATCTTGAACATAATGGTGAGTTAAATTACCGATGAGAATGCGACAAGGATGATCGCGTGTAGGTGCGGCGATCGTTTTATCAAAACTTTCCAGACGGGATGCTGTATTCACGGTGTCACCGATAACGGTGTATTCCATGCGCTGTGAACTACCAAAACTTCCTGCTACCACCGTCCCCGTAAAAATACCGGTGCGCATGGTGACTGTTGGAAGACCTTGTGCTTCCCATTTTTGATTGAGCTCGCCTAGTTTGTGACCAAACTCAATAGCGCACGCAACCGCTTGTTTTGCATCGTTTGCGATGGCTTCTTCGGTTTCACGTTTAACGGGAACACCGAAAATAGCCATAATTGCATCACCGATATATTTATCAATCATGCCACCGTGCGCCATTACTAATTGACTCATTTCTTCCATATATTCATTGAGCCAGTTCATTAATACTAATGGCTCCATGTGTTCTGAAATAGTGGTGAAATTAGATAAATCGGTAAATAAAATAGTTGCGGTTACCGTATCGGGTTGAATACCATCTTTACTGAAAAATTGGTCACGTACTTCCCATAAATGTGAAGCAACTTCCGCTGAAACGTGACGTTCAAATAATTTCATTAATTGACCACGTTCTGCTCGCGTTTGTGTGAAAAAATAAAACACACTGACAAACAAAGCACAAATCCAACCAAGTAAGGGGGCAATGAGTGGTAACCACCATCCTTGATTGAGTAAGAATATATTACTGCCTAGAAGGACAGTCAATTCAATTAGCATTAAAACGAAGAAAAGAATGCCCCCTCGATACAGTCCTGCAAATGAGCCAATTAAACACCAAAATAATAACCATCCATATTCTGCATTATCCGAAATGGCGCGTAGAGGTTGTTTTTGTTTCGTCGCCATATTCAGAATTTGGCTAATAAAATAGCCATGATATTCAATTCCAAAGCGAGTAACTTCATTTGGTAAAAGCCAATAATCTTGAAGACTGGGCGCCATAGCACCCAATAAAACGATTTTATCTTTTAATGCATCCACCGGGACTTTATTATCAAGCAAATCCGATAAGGTATAAATGCTAAATGACTGAGGAAGCGCGGGATAGTCGAGCATAATTTGGTATCCGCCTGTATCCGACTCATGATACCCCCCAAAATTTGAGTCAATTTTTGGAACACTTATTCCATTGATATTAAGTGTTTGCTGATCATCTAATTGCACAGCTATATTCTCATTAGCCAGATAGTAAACAGATAACAATAGCGGAAAAGAATAGTAGCTCGTGCCATTGACATCTGAAAACAAAAGACCCCGACGGGCAACACCATCGGGATCTTCAAGAATATTATTGAAGGCTGTTCGTGCAATACTTCCTTCTAGTGCAGCAGGTGCAGCAACAAAATTCTGTTTTTGATCACCGCCAAAAAATATCCAGACAATATTTTCATATTGTTTTAAAACATTACTTAAATTATCTGAACCAGGTGGCGTAGGGATATCTCTATATTTATCTACTCCTATCACCCGAGCACCAGCGTCTTCTGCTTTTTGCAGAGCGTCAGCAAACACCTGATCAGAAAGAGGATGCCCAAAACGACGAATATCAGGTTCGGTTTCACTAATGATTACAATACGGTTATCAATCATTTCCGAAGGTCGCTGAGATAAAAATTTATCAAAAACGCGTAATTCTAACCCCTCTACGATATCAAGTGATTGCAGTCCAATAATGAGTAAAAACGAAACAAGTCCTAACGATGAGCAAACAACGATAGGATGATTTAGCCATTTATTATTTGCCACCTAGTGTAATTCCTGCTTGTTTTAAAAGATCCTGCACTTGAGAGGATTTATTTTCAGTAACATATTGCAGTGTATCGTACCAAAAACCAGCTTGCGCTAATTTAGCACCATCATTTAGGTCAATTGTGGTCGGATTTCTTCGAATAGGGACACTGATAAGAATATCTTTTCCGCGCTGTGTTGGATCAATTACCAGCGCAATTGACCAAAGATAGTCAGATCCTTCGGTTAGTTGTGCATTGAAGCTATTGAGTTTAATGGTTTGAATGCCGGCTTTTGTCACTGGAGGCAATGTTTCTTCTGCAATAATTTCGCCGGTACTTTCGACAGAAAGTGAGAATTCAACGCTATAAGGCGCCGCTTCAGAGACGAACCAGTACAAATTAGGAGAGGCTTGCGCAGTTAATCCCACTTGCCCAGTTGGGACCAATGCTTGAAGTTGAATTGACGTATTGCTAATGCCTCGTGTTCCTCCGCCTCGTTGCGTGGTGGGCGCACCAGTTGTTGGTGGTTTAAATAGAATAGGGGTGTCAGCTAAAACGGCTGTTGATAAGAAAAAGCTAGATAGTAAAAGTATAATTTTAGACATGGCTTTTTTAAGTGTTAGGATTGAATAAATAAAACCATTTTAATGTAATGGCTAATAATTAAACCACTATGTTTTTTTAATAATCATAGTTCGAGTTTTTGTTCGCTATTCTGATACTGACATTTCATTCTGTCAAATATTACGTTTTTAAAAGCATAAATTAATGTTGCTTTCAATACTGGAAGTGACGAAATCATAGTAAACTGTTAAAAAAAATTAGTTTCATTGGAAATGTAATGTACAGTTTCAAAAAAATTGTGATCTGAATACACTGTACTTAATGTGTTATTGGTTGATTTAAGCGTTAAGATTTGGAATAAGGTTGCATTGCTATGAATCTATAAAATGTGATTCATAGCTTGAAAATGCTTTAATTGATGTTGAATTGCTGATTTTATTTTCAGCGAAGGAGTAGGGCGAGTAATGAAAAAATCTATTTTGATGATTGCATTTTGTGGTTGTATTTTAGTAGGTCTATCCTATGAAATAATGAATGATAAACATGAATCCATCCCAACCGACGAGAATGTAAAGCAAACTCAAGAGCAAGTCGCGCAGAAACAAGTTAGTGAAGAGGTTCAACGTCAGAGTAAACCCAGTATTGCAGATAAAAATTCAGATGAATTCATTGATAACAAAAATGGAACGGTTACATTTAAAAACAACGGTTTGATGTGGCAGCGTTGCGCTGTCGGTCAAGCTTGGAATGGATTTACTTGCGATGGAGATGCAGAAAAATTCACATGGTATAGCGCAATGAAATTAACAAGTCATTTTGCGGGCTATGATAATTGGCGTTTACCCACACAAATGGAGTTAATGACGCTGGTACTTTGCGTTGATGGGCAATATGACACGAAAAAAGCCAAGTGTTTAAGTGATGCGCCAGTGAAAAAACCTAGCATGAATACAATAGTATTTTCCAATACGCAAAGTTTGTGGTTTTGGTCGTCTTCACCCTATGTTTATAGCAATCATTACGCTTGGTATGTTGATTTCAATCAAGGTCATACCAATTACAATGATAAAAATGCTTTTATGAATGTTCGATTGGTTAGATAACGCAGATATCATGCACATTTGAAATTATATTTTCAAAATGCAATCAACTATCGCGTCCTATATTAACATCCATGCCTTCCACACTAGTCTACGCCGCTTTAGGCATAATCTCTTTTTCAAAATTTAGCTATAATATTTAAACTCATTTATAATAGGGTATTGATGTCGCCATAAGTTACTATTTATGTCTGAATTTTGAATGCTTTTTACATGGTTAATCAAAATAAACCCTCTTAAAGTTGGATATTTAGATTAAATAATAAGAAATTAGTGACTTATCGTGTACTTAAATTAAAGTATATTTTATATTCAAGAGAGGGATGGTCATGCGTTTAACAAGTCGAAGTCGCTATGCAGTAACGGCTATGTTGGATTTAGCAATAAATACGAAAGAAGAGGATACAATCACATTGGCGGTCATTGCTAGTAGGCATGAAATTTCATTGTCATACTTAGAACAGTTATTTGCACTTTTACGTAAAGCAAATTTGGTTGTCGGGGTACGTGGGCCAGGTGGTGGATATAAATTACAGCGATTTGCAGAAAAAATAACGATTTCTATGATTATTCATGCCGTCAATGAGCCAATTGATTCAACTAACTGTGGGGGAAAAGCCAATTGTCTTCATGATGGTCCTTGTATAGCTCATTATTTATGGATGGATTTGAATGATGAGGTTGAAGGCTATTTCTCAAAAATTACACTTGCTGATGCAATAGCGCAACGCGATGAAGTGCGTAAGATGAAAAAAGATAATGAACATACTTTGGTTTTTACACAAATAATTCAAAATAGCTAATCAATTGCTGTTACATAGTTATTTTTTGAAAAGTTTAGAAAATAGGGGTTATTAAAATTTTACAATTCTCGTATCTTATTCATTCTTAAATGCCAACACATAAATATCAGTGGATAAAACAACAAGTGAAGTCGGCTAGTGAAAACCTACAAATGAACACGTTATTTGGAGGGCGACGCATTGTGGATTGGTCAGTTGGTGAGAAATTACCGCGTATTTGTCGATGTTAGGAAAAGAAATTCGAGTTCGAGGAATTGTTCAAGGTGTTGGTTTTAGACCAGCTATTTGGCATCTTGCCAAAAAATTTCAGTTGGCCGGTGAAGTGTGGAATGATGGTCTAGGTGTTGTTATTCAAGTCGTGGGAGAGAAAGATAATATTGATGCCTTTATAGACCAAATTCCACTTCAACTTCCCCCGCTTGCAAAAGTGGACAGTATCGAGGTTCAAGCATTTCTTCAAAAACGCCACATAGAAGGCTTTCACATTGTTGCTAGTCAACATAATCGCATTGAAACATCTATCGCTGCTGATGCGGCGACTTGCAAAGATTGTTTAGCAGAAATTGCTGATCCACATAATCGTCGTTATCGCTATCCATTTACGAATTGTACGCATTGCGGTCCACGTCTATCGATAATCCAAGATCTACCCTACGATCGCGCTAGTACGAGCATGGCCACATTTACCATGTGCTTGCCATGCCAACAAGAATATGAGGATCCAAGCAATCGTCGTTTTCATGCGCAGGCTAATGGGTGTTCAAATTGTGGACCTAAAGTGTGGCTAGAAGATAACCAAGGGCAACCATTAGCGTGTGGCGATTTGTTTAAACATGCTGCTGAATTGATTAAAAATGGCTATATCGTTGCTATTAAAGGCATTGGCGGTTTTCATCTTGCTTGTCTTGCAACGGATGAAAATGCAGTTAGCAGACTACGTGAAAGAAAACACCGCTACGCTAAACCCTTTGCTTTGATGGCAAGGGATGAAGAAGTCATTTCTCGTTATGCATATATGAGTGAATTAGAAAAAAAAGCGTTGCATGATAAAAGTGCACCTATTGTATTACTCACCGCGCAAGGTAATGATTTAGCACCAAACATTGCTCTAAACGATAACAACTTCGGTTTTATCCTACCTTATACGCCGCTACACACTATATTAATGCAGTATTTTGATACGCCTATTGTTTTTACATCAGGCAATATCAGTGATGAATCTCAATGTATAGATAATCATGATGCACGCGACAAGCTTGCTACTATTGCTGATTTCTTCCTTTTTCACGACCGAGATATTATTAATCGACTTGACGATTCAATTCTTCGAGAAATGGCGGGCAGTATGCATATACTCCGTCGTGGACGAGGTTATGCACCTGAAAGTCTTTCTTTGCCTCCCGGTTTTGAGAATGCAAATAAGGTGTTCGCTATGGGGGCGGAACTTAAGAACAGTTTTTGTTTAATACAAAATGGCAAAGCAATCGTTTCCGCGTATATGGGGGATTTAGAAAAAGCCACAGTTCAACATGATTATCGTCATGCGATTGATTTTTATAAAAAACTATACCAATTTAAACCTGAAACCATTGCAACCGACTATCATTTAAACTATTTATCTACGCAATATGGCCAGTTATTGGCTGAATTAGGCGAATTGCCAGTCATTCAAGTTCAGCATCATCATGCACATTTAGCCGCATGTTTAGCAGAATGGAATATACCTTTGAATGCTCCACCTATGTTAGCAGCCATTTTTGATGGTTTGGGCGTCAATAGTGATAATGCGTTATGGGGTGGGGAGTTTTTAGTGGGAGATTATCGATCGTTTAGGCGGCTAGGGCATTTTCAAAATATTGCTTTACCTGGCGGTACACAAGCCATGCGAGAACCTTGGCGAAATACCTATGCACAATTACAGCATTATTTTGATATGGATCTATTACTGACCGATTATTCAGATTTAAACATTATTGAGCTTCTGAAAACAAAGCCTCTAGCGACTTTAGAAAAAATGATTCTCCAAAATATTAATTCGCCATTGAGTAGTTCTTGTGGCCGCTGGTTTGATGCATTTGCCGCTGCACTGGGTTTACATAGTGAAAAAATTCAATATGAAGGTGAGGCAGCAATGGCAATTGAAGTGCTTGCTACACCCGTATTTTCAAATGAGCAATCTTATTCACGCGCATGGGCAATTGAGCACAATGACAACTTGTTAGTATTAAATTGGAAGGGACTATGGACGTCAGTACTAATAGATATCAAAAACGGTGTTGATAAAGGCAATATTGCCGCACGTATTCATCATAGTCTTGTTGATGCAACCGTTGAGGTTTTAACTACGCTTAGTCTTAAAACTGGCATAGATAATATCGTTTTAAGTGGTGGTGTATTTCAAAATAAATTGATATTGGAATCGGTTTCTTTGAAATTGCGGAAATGTAATAAAAACGTATTCTATCCTAAACATTATCCAATGAATGATGGTGGTTTAGCATTAGGGCAAGCAGTTATTGCTGCGGCCTTAGGTATTCATTAATCAAAATACTCAATAATGTATAACGTTAATTAGAGTGGTTCGACACATGTCTCCCATATTAAAGAAAAAACGCCGGTCTTTAAACCGGCGTTTTTGTTGAAACCTAAAACGCGAGTGTTTAATCAGCTAACTGTTGAATGCCATCCAGTATCCAATTTGATTGAAAACCGGATTTTGATTTTACAAAATGCCAAACTTCACGTACTTGATTTGGGTGATCATCTTCAGCTTCACGCATAATGGTGTCAAATAAAACCACCGCTTCAAATTCGTTTGTTAATTCACGTACTTCTAAAATTTCAGCTTCCAATTTCAAAATATCGGTTTTATTTACTTCAGTTGAACTTTTTAGTTGATCCTGAATTTCAGCAAATACTTTATCGGATGTTAAACCGCGAATTTCAGCAAAATCGCGTTCATCCCATGCTTTTTGTAATAGAGAGTAACGGGTTTTTACATCGTGTAAAAACGCACCATTATCAAATCCAGCGGGAACATTCGTCGGTGTTGATTTTGCTAAATCTACGGTTGAAGAAGAGACACTCGACTCGCCTTTTCTGAATAATAAATCCGTATCAAATCCTGCAGAACCGCTTTCATTTGCAGATGAAGTCGCGTAATGAGGCTCATTATTTGTGTGTGGATAGGGCGTATAATCGGGTGTGGTCGTTTTTTTATTTGCAGAAAAATAACGATATGCGCCATACCCTAAACCGGCAATCAATAACCAACCAAACCAGCCAAATCCACCTGAATTGTGTGGCACTCCATTATTGCTATACCCTTGATTCATTGCAGGCGCATATCCTTGAGGTTGTTGCATAGGTGCTTGCTGATAATCTTGATTTTGAGGTTGTTGCGCGTAGCCTTGTTGATTTTGAATAGGAACTTGATGTTGTTCTGATCCATTATTCATCATTGAACCCACAAGACCGCCTACAGCTAACCCTGCTGCTGCACCCATTGCACGATCTTTCCATGCAGAGCCACTGTTTTGTGCTGGTGCTGGTTGTTGATAAACCGGAGCAGGGTGACTAGGTGTTACAGGGGCAGGTGAAGCAGCTCGACTTGGTGTAGAGGGTGCAGCAGATCGACTATAAGGGGCACTATGAGAAGGTTTACTGCCAAAAGAATTGCCACCGCCAAGACGTTTTGCCTCTGCAGTCGAAACAGCGCCCAATGCGAGCGAAATCAAAACGAGACTATTCACAAAAATACGGGTTTTATTGGTCATAAAATTATTGGATTCCATTATTAAGTAAACTAAATTTGGTGCGAAAAATTCGCAAGGTTCACAGCGTAAATCTTACGCCATTTTTGTTTTTAATCCAACGAAATGCCGTAGGCTAAATCGATTTCCGTATAAAACTCAGCAGCAATCCACAAATTGCCTACTGCAGCTAATTTATCATTTAAGTAAATCAAGGGCATAACTTCACGCTGCCATGGGGGAATAGTGGCGTCTTGGAATAGCTTTTTCAAGTCGTGATGACCTTGGCGATTGGGTAAGCGTATTTTCTCACCACCTAGACGTGTTTTTATCGTAATTCGTGCATTATCCCAGTACATTTTTGAGATACCTTTCGTTTGGGGTGTTAGACTTAACGTCGTGTTATTTGAAAGAATTAGAACCTGATTATTATGTGGCCATTCGCATGGTTTAAATATGTGAAACTCGTTATATATAGCCATTAGTTTTCCTCGATAACGGCGCAACGTAACGTACCTGAGTTTGATTTGTGGGGAACTAGTTTCTTTTGCGCCAATCATTTCGCAAATAATGCGCTCAAGAATATTTTGTGAGGGCATTTTCATGCCAAGCAACTCAAACCATTCACGCAATATCCAGTGTTGCTCTCTAAGGGGGTATTGTTGGAGTAATTGTATATCAATTGAATTATCCGTTTTATTTAAAACACATTGAAAATTTGCTTTAGCCATTGAGGAAATAAATTCTTCAGATTGTGCACAATGCGCAGCAGATCGAGAAACGGTTTTATCAAGTGAAGGCCAGCGTGTTTTTAAAGCGGGAATAATTTCTTTTCGCAAAAAATTGCGATCATAAACGGTATCTTGATTACTTGGATCTTCAATCCAGGTGAGATTATGTTTTAGCGCATAAGCGTTGATGGCTTGTTTGCTGACTTGGAGGAGTGGGCGCAGCATCAAGCCCGCACTAAATTCAATTTTTTCAGGCATCCCAGCAAGCCCTCGTAAACCACTCCCACGAAAGAGTTGCAATAACACGGTTTCAAGTTGATCTTCTTGATGTTGCGCGAGAAGCATCACGTCATTTTCATTTATTAATTGCTTAAATGCAGCGTATCGTGCATTTCGGGCTGCTTCTTCGGGACTTTCTCCTAAACTGGGTGCCGCATTCACCGCGTACATGACAAATTTTAACCTTAAATCCTCGGTTATTTTTTGACAATGCTCCGCCCACGAATCGGCTTGCGCTTGCAATCCATGATGAATATATACAGCGATAATTTTTGGCTTTATATCAGGCAACATGGCACACGCGTGAAGTAAAACGTGTGAATCTACCCCTCCGCTATAGCCAATATATATATTGTTTGAACTATGAGGTAATTGCGTAAATGCGGAGATAACGTGTTGCTGTACCAAACATTTTGCATTTTTCAATTTATTCTCCTCCGTCTTATCTTGAGATTTGCGTAGTGTGGAACGATAATACCCTTTTTGAACGCTTTAGAAAAATGGAGAGTATATGCGTAGTCGAGCCATTATTTGGTTTTTTAGTCTATTTTTGTTAAGTTTTTTTAATTTGCAAGCATTTGCACAGTTGCCTGATTTTACCGAAATGGTAAAAACAAATGGGGGTGCGGTGGTCAATATTAGTACCACGCAAAAAGCGCCGCCTGCTGGGGCGGACAATGGGGCAGAAATGCCTGCTTTTCCCGAAGGTTCAATGCCTCCCGAATTAGAAGAGTTATTTCGCCGATTCAATGAGCAGCAACAACAGCAAGGTCAAGGTGGAGGCGGTGGCTATACACCTAAAGAGGCACGCTCATTGGGATCAGGTTTTATTATTTCATCAGATGGTTATGTACTCACTAATTACCATGTCGTCAAAGATGCAGATGAAATTGTGGTTAAACTCTCTGATCGTCGTGAATTAAATGCGAAATTGATTGGATCGGACGCGCGTACTGACGTCGCTGTGTTGAAAATTGAAGCTCATGATCTACCTGTTGTGACTATTGGTGCACCTGATAAATTGCAAGTGGGAGAATGGGTGCTTGCCATTGGTTCACCATTTGGTTTTGAACAATCGGTGACTGCGGGAATTGTGAGTGCGAAAGGGCGTAGTTTGCCTGGTGGAAATTATGTTCCATTTATTCAAACTGATGTTGCGATTAATCCTGGAAATTCAGGTGGTCCTTTGTTTAATATGGACGGCAAAGTGGTTGGGATTAACTCTCAAATTTATAGCCGTACTGGTGGGTTTATGGGATTGTCGTTTGCGATACCCATGGATGTTGTGATGAATATTGTTGAGCAAATTAAACTCAAAGGTAAAGCTACGCACGGCTGGCTTGGGGTTCAAATTCAAGATGTGACGCGTGAGCTCGCTGAATCATTTAATATGAAAAAACCGCAAGGTGCGTTAGTGGCAAAAGTTATTCCTGCTGGACCTGCGGAGCAAGCGGGTGTCCAAATTGGTGATGTCATTACGGAATTTAATGGTCAAATTATCGATCATTCAGCTGATTTACCACCAATGGTTGGCATCACACCGATTAATGAATCCGCTACCATAAAATTGATTCGTCAAGGAGAAGTTCGCACACTGCATTTCACAGTAGGCGCATTACCTGAAGAAGATGATAAATTGGCTTTAGCAAAAAGTCCTTCTGCTAAATCACCAGTCAATCAATTAGGTATTTCGGTTTCTGATTTAACAGCTGAACAGCGTCAAATATTACAAATACCGCGTTACGGTGTATTAATTCAAGAAGTCGGCAAAGGGGCTGCTCGTGAAGCAGGTATGCAACGTGGAGATGTGATTTTACGTGTTCAAAATAACGTCGTTCATGATTCGTCTGATTTTGAGCGAATTGTGAAAAAAATGCCCACAGGCGTTTCGATTTCGTTACTGGTGCAACGTCAAGGAAATCCCGTTTTCATTGCGTTGAAGTTAAAATAATTCGCCATCGATAGTGAAAACAAAAAAAAGGGCAATCTTTCATGGTTGCCCTTTTTTATTCTTAACTCTTTTTAATTTATTATGAAAACACGATTTTATTCTCTTTTACTTATTGGTTTGACGTCAACTTTATTGAGTTCATATGCGTTAGCGGTAAAAAAAGCAACCGTTTCAACGCTTGCAAATCAAACTATTTCTATTGCGTATTTAACGCAATTACAAACGCAGCCAACAGAGATGCTGTCAAATTTAGATCTTTTTATAAATGAAAAAGGATCAATAGGTGCACAGCTTGCCATTTCAGATAACAATACAACCGGTCAATTTACCCATCAACAATTTACCCTGCAGACGTTTATTGTGCCTGAGGAAGAGGATGTGGCTGATATATTTACTAAGCAAATTGCCACAAAGTTTAATTATGTTGTGACAAATTTGAATGCGAAAAATACACTCGCAATTTCTAATTTAGCAGCAGATAAGCCGATTTTGTTTTTCGATGCCGGTACTACAGATGATGCGTTGCGTGGTGAGCAATGCAAAAGGAATATACTGCACCTACTTCCTAGTCGAGCCATGAAAGCGGATGCACTGGCGCAATATTTATTGAAAAAACGTTGGACAAAATGGTTTTTAGTGAGCGGGACTGCACCTGAAGATGTGTTATTTGTGAACGCATTGAAGCGAGCAGCAAAACGCTTTGGCACTAAAATTGTTTTAGAGAAAAAATGGGAGCATACCTTTGACGCACGAAAAAGTGCTCAATCGGATGTTGCTGTATTTTCGCAAGCTGATGATTATGATGTCTTGGTGGTGGCTGATGAGCAAGGGTTGTTTGGTGAATATTTAGAGTATCGAACATGGTTAGCAAGACCCGTTGTTGGAACGCAAGGATTGATAGCGAGTGCATGGCATAAAACACATGAGCAATGGGGAGCTACGCAAATTCAAAATCGTTTTCAGGCGCTTGCAAAACGTTCAATGGAAGAACAAGACTATGGCGCGTATTTGGCAGTTCGTGCAATAGGTGAAGCGGCAACGCGCACAAAATCTAATGAATTGGATACGATAAGCAGTTATCTGCGTAGTCCTCAATTCACACTTCAAGGCTATAAAGGCAATCCCCTTTCATTTCGGTCATGGGATGGTCAATTACGGCAGTCTATTTTACTTGTCGCACCTCGTTCATTTGTGGCTTCTGCACCCATTGAAGGCTTTTTACATCCCAAAACAGAGTTGGATACGCTTGGCTTTGATCAAAATGAATCTATGTGTCATTTTTAATCAACAAGTTTAAAAATAGAAAGCCTTGAATGCATTAAATACAATCAAGGCTTTAAACATAAATCATTAACTTAAGCTGAAGCGCTAAATGCTCCACCACATGAAGCGCAATCGCCCGCAGCACTCACACTACCCGCAGACGAAGAGCCTGTATTTGCTGCTTCAAGATTTGCTGTGCCAACATTAAAATTCACTGGCTGTGGATTGTTTATTACACGAAGAACTTGTGCAATCGTTGGAATACCTAAGCCTAAACCACTACTAATCATATCAATCCCCTTTTAGGTTTGGAAAATAAACACGTTTATTTTGTCATTTGCCTCAATATTACGCAAGCAGATACTGTCGTTATTTAGGTAAAATTATCTGTAATTCAATGTATATCATTGCAAAGAAAAGTATATCAATAATTAAAAACGTTTTATCATGAAAACTTTAGAAAATATAGGGTCACATTGATAAAATAACCTACGACATATTTAACATGTCATATTAAATTATTTTACAAGAAACCGTCACGTGCTTATCGGTCATTATATGGAAAAGTTAAATTTTTTGGCATATAAAACGCATAAAATAATGGTATTGTGAAAAACGACCCTTTACCTTAGAGTTAAAACGGGTAAAATGCAAAAGCACTCATACTTGGTGTGTAGTAAAAAATAAAAATAACAATAACAAAGCAAATCTAATTGAGGATGAACCATGAGTAGAAAAAAAGTTAGTCAAACTGTTGCTAAACAACCGGTAAAAAAGACACCTGCTAAAATACCTAAAAGTCAACAAGTTACTGAAATCACGCATGAAGAACCAATTCTAACTTCCGTTGTTCATGAAGAGCCAATTCTAACTTCTGTTGTTCATGAAGAGCCAATTCTAACTTCTGTTGTTCATGAAGAGCCAATTCTAACTTCTGTTGTTCATGAAGAGCCAGTCGAAATGGCTCAAGAAGAAGTGACTCTCAGTGTAGAGCATGAAGAAAATGTTGTTATTGCTCATGAAGAAGCGACTGAGGTTCATCATGATGAACCTAACGAATCGGTCGAATCATCAAAAGGGATTGTCCAATCCATTATTGCGTTCAAAGAAAGTAACGAAACTCAATTTTACGGCATAGTTGCAATTGCGATTTTTGTTTTGATTATCATACTCTAAGTGATGCAGGGCATTGCGAATCGTAGATTAGTGAGTAGTGCCCTGAAGTCGACTGTACTGTCATTTTTATCGACATAAAATTGGATGTCAATGGACATTCTAGGCAATAAAAAACCCGCTGAACCTTATGATTCGCGGGTTTAATGTATGGTGTAAAATATTGCTAAATGTGTTTCCTAACGATCAAACACCATTTGGGAAATCGTAGCTGTAGTGTTTACGCAAAGGTTTAACAACTTCCCATTGACTATCAAGTCCTGCGTGAAACGACACTAAATCACCTGGCACAATGCGAACAGGTTCACCGTCTGTAGGTGTCACTAAAATTTCACCTTCAAGGATATACGCGCACTCTGTTTCATCGAAATCGATAGGGAATGTTGAAATTTCTTTTTCCCAAATTTCCCAACCAGCAACGCCTAATTCTTTCAGACGATCTTCACTTGGGTTGTGTTCAATTGTAATTTTGCTCATATTTTTCCTTAACGATAAAATAAATGGTTTTGAAGCCTAATTTTAACAGTCAAGCAC
>Ga0114974_10000943_pt1 | contig 23342 bp, 23 predicted proteins | sample S_130206_EF_Meta_FD_87318 | JGI IMG/M metagenome (GOLD analysis project Ga0114974, IMG submission 87318) | Freshwater microbial communities from Lake Simoncouche, Canada to study carbon cycling - S_130206_EF_MetaG | ecosystem: Environmental > Aquatic > Freshwater > Lake | place: Lake... | reverse complement strand
CTCGCATTTCAAAGTCTCCCTATTATTGTAAAAGTCGTTGACTCATTTAGTTTTATACACTACATATCGACATTTACCGCAGCCGCCCCGAAGATATCCATAGAGTACGGTGAGAGCCTCTGTAATTTCGTTTAACGGGTGGATCCAGGCATGGTAAGAACCCGAATCATTTGCGACTCCTTCTCTGGTGCGTGATAGATAGAAATCTTATCAAGTCCATTTGCAATAATAGGTTTTTTAGCCTCTCCATCATGAAACTTCTTCCTGTACTCGGTTAAGACAACCTCAGGAATATCTGGTGCAACCTCGCCTACACGCGCAAGCTTATCACGCACTTCCTCCAAAAGCCTTACAGGGGCCATTCTCTGCTCAATAGGAAGACTCAATTCAATCTCAATCTTCTTATAGATTTTGAGATAGAGTTGCGCACACATCCGATGGGCTTCTGCGCGCGCAGAGAATTTATAATAGGACAGAAGCGTGGAAAGGATTCCTGTAAATACAGAGACGGCCCCCAGTGCTAACGGTGGTACCATACCGCCTGTCGCAGAAAGAAAACCAGTAAGGGTCTGTAAAATGATACTTGGAATATTTATGACATCGTTGTTAAAAGTTGCAGCGACTGATGAGCGGTTGTGCATCCAAAAAAAACTTTGGGATTCTTCGCCCTCTTTACGTAACACTTCCTCTAGTCCGGGACCCCATTGTATTATAGTATCATCATTCTGTTGATTAACTGTGCTCATTCCTACTAAGGATCCACAGAATTCTTCCTATTTGCTGGCTTCTTATAGGTTAAAATCCGTTTCGGCTGCTCGCCCTTAATAACTCCCGCAATCTTAATACCATTCTTCGTTTTACGCGTAAAACCCTTATAGAGTTGCTTATAGTCATCCGGAAAATCGCACGAAGGGCAGCCAGCCTTCTTATGCTGCGATGTATTTGAATCAATTGTCCGCGCCCCATCCTTGCGAAAGAATTCGAAATGAACATCCGCATGCTGTAGTATCTTAAAATCCTTTATGAGTGATGCGCTCGTCATGTAATATTCAATATGCATTTCAACCGGATATGGCTCTTCTAAGAGCTTTTTTGCCGCGGCCCTTGTAACAATATAGGCATGAGCCGCAGTAAAGTTATATACTTGAGACCATTTTGACTTTTCTATGGGGTCAATAATGAGATTTGGCAAATAGCATCCCAAAATCCAGATTCCACACTCCTTAGGAAGATTCGGCAAAATCTTATTCACTGCATGAATCTGTACTTCCGAGAGAATCACATCATCTTCAAACACGACACACATCGGCGCACCAGATGCGATAAATTTCTTCCATATGCCAATATGACTCATCGAAGATCCTATTGCGCCCAGAGTTGCGATCTCATAGTGGCTTCTCCGATAGTTGCGTGATATATTTACGCGAGTCTTCAATGAAATACGGGGGTCCCTCTTATAGTTGAGGCGCTTTCCATTGACGGCGGGGAATCTCTTAATATTCTTAAACTGAAAAAGAGCACTGTGTTCTGTAAAGCGCTTCCATCTATCGGGGCGCTCATTCATATTTATAACATATGCGGGAAGATCATATATTGTCTTCGCGCTTTTTCGCGTTTTACCGCGATTCATCCTATTTAGCCTCCCGTTTTTTCTGAAAGGCCTGGCCTCTCGCCTTTCCTTGAATATCCGTCTGATACATCTTTACAAGTGCCTCCTGCGTCAAGGTTTTCGGGTCAACACCCGCAGGAATAGAGACGAATTTTCTCGACTTTCCTGTAAGCGCCGGTTTGAACATGAACATGCCGTATTGTCCTGTGCGAATCTCAAAAGGACCTACCGTATGGCTGACAGTCTGTTTCTTTGCTTCGAATTTCTTCTGTAGGGTCTCCTCCGTATCTTCAGGCGCCCACGGGACATTCACAGCACCGCATTGCGCATATGTACCGAAAGGCCCCGACTTCTTCAGAATAGGGGCGCCCTCATAGGTGCCAATCGAGGCCCCACCCGTCTGCTTCGTTTTGATGAACGCAGCCACATCCGCCTCCGTAATCTTTTGAAATGTAATCCCTTCTGGCCAGCCGTAGAAGATTGCGCCATCCTCCTTTGTTGCGCCCTCCTTTAGAAGTAGCGGCCCCTTCTTACTCTGTACAGCCTTGATGCCACCCTCGAACATCCGCTCCCTTGAGGGCGCAGCAGCCACCGTCGACTTCCCATCCTTCAGGGTAGCGTACTTCTCACTGTAGGTGGCCCATGTATCGCGACAGAGGACCTTCCACGGCTCGGCCCCCGTCGCAATGCCATCAAGGCGCGTCTCCATATTCTTGGTGAATTCGTACGCAAAGAGGGGCTCAAATTCTCGTAGGCAGAACTCCAGCGCCGAGTTGCCCAGTGCCGTCGGAACCACCTTATTCTTCTCGCCACCGACCTTCTTAGTCTCCTTCTTCTCCGTAAGAGGCCAGGCGCTAGGAGTCATGCGCAGTGTCACAATTTCAACATCTTTTGCGGGCATATCCCGCTTCTCCACATAGTTCTTTGTATGTAGAGTGTTGACGAGCGAGGCAAAGGTCGAGGGACGACCAATCCCCTTTCTCTCCAGCTCTCGGACCAGCGTCGCCTCCGTAAAACGCGCGGGAGGGCGCGCGTCATGCGGCGCAGCCTCAAGAGCCAGCCAGTTGATTGTATCATCGGCGGTCAAGGAAGTCGCAGCAGCCCATGTAGCCTCCGCAGCCATCACCTCCGTCGCCACATCCTCCGTATCCAAATCCGTCGCCGCCGCGCCAATCTTCTTCCACCCCGCAAACAACTCCCGCTTCCATACCGCCGACCAGATAAACTCCATAGGGTCCGACCACGCCACGAATTTCACAGTGTGCTTCTCGCCCTTCGCGGCGGCCATAACACTCTGCGTGGCGCGATTCCAAATCAGCGTATACAGCTTACGGTCCGTCGCGGACCAATCCTCATCCGCCGGCAGAATCCGGGCCTCAAAATGCGTGGGGCGAATCGCTTCATGCGCCTCCTGGGGAGGCGGATTTGCGGAGGAAGCTTGCTTCCGAGGCTCATGCGCCTCCTGGGGCGGGGGCGCGGCGTCCTTCCGGGTGGCCTGTGCTCCAGTTTTCTTCTTCGGGGGCGTCCCCACAGCAACATACTCTTTACCAAAGGTCTCAGTCACCCAGGCGCGCGCAGCCGTAACCGCCTCCTCGCACAGCACTTCGGAGTCCGTGCGCATATAGGTGATATGTCCCGCCTCATAAAGACGCTGGGCGATTTTCATTGTAGAGGTTGGTTGAATGCCCATACTCGCAGAAGCCTCTTGCTGTAGGGTGCTGGTAATCAGCGGGCGCGGCGGAGACTCCGTCGTTGGTACCGTGACCGACTCTTTTACTGTGCCAAGCGTCTCATCGCGCAAATTCTCCAAATAGTTTTCAGCAGATTCTCTATCCTCGAGCTCCTCCACCATGTGCGCATCAAAGGTTGTTTCCCCGGTACTCCAACTGCCCTTCACCTTCCATGTAGTGCTCGCCGTGAAGCCGCGGATAGCATTCTCTTTATCAGCGAGCAGCCTGAGCGCGGGAGTCTGGCACCTACCGGCCGAGAGACTCTGTGCGACATACTTCCACAAAAGAGGAGAGATTGTGAATCCCACCATCATGTCAAGGACAGCCCGGGCCTGCTGCGCATTCACGCGATTCATGTCAAGGCGACGAGGATTCTTCACCGCATTGAGAACAGCATCCTTCGTGATTTCCCGGAACACTGCGCGAGGTGTAGTAGCAGGGTCGAGCTTCAAGAGAACAGCCACCGAATAGGAAATCGCCTCGCCCTCTCGGTCATCGTCCGACGCCAAATAGACGGTTGTTCCTTTGGCACAGACATCTTTGATCTGTTGGATGGCCTTCGACTTCTCCTTCAGAAACTGATAGCGCGGTTCAAAATCCCTGTCAAGGCCCACTGCGTCCAAGGTATCATCCAGGGCCCGAATATGGCCCATTGTCGCAATGACCTTCCAGCCAGGGCCAAGAAAGCCCTGGATTTTCGAGCATTTCGCTGGCGATTCGACGATAAGTACGGATGACATTTAAGTACTACCCTATACCTTGCGCGCGATAACAATTTTATCGTAGCCAATGCTAGAATGGCTGGGACACGGCGCAGAAAAATGCGTGGAGGCGATGAACGCAATAGAAATAGAGCGCGCCTAGAAGGATACACTAAGAAGCAGCAGCAAGAGGCGGCACTTGTGCGCGCCCTCACTAGAAGAGATTACAAGGCTGCCGGCTTGAAGAAGGAGCGCGCCCTGGATGTCGCACAAGCCGCTGTGAAAGATATTGAAAAATTTGCGAATGAGCAGAAGAATATTATAGATGAAGAACTCACCAGGCTGAAGCATGAGCCTACAAGACGCGGCTGGTTCTGGTAAGTTTCTGCGCATTCATATACTCGTCCGTAGTCCAATAGAAGCCGTGCTTCTTGTACCATGGCACGACATGCTTTAAAGGGTATAGATGTATTCCTGTTCTTGTTAGGCGTGTCTTGGCCAGCAAATGCTCCATAAGACAGTCTCCATAGCCACAGCCTCTGTACTTGGAATGGACGGCAATATAATCAACATAGCGATTCCCCATATTTCTTTTACAAAAGGAAACAATGGCGAACCCTACAAGCTCTTCTTGCTCAAAGATGCCGATACTTTCTTCACGCGACCTGTTGCGCCAAGAAGATGCGAAATCCTTCTTGACCGTGAACTTTTCTCGAAGAAAGGAATCCTCCCAGATGTCTCGCACGGATCGGGCGTGGTCGCTGCGCAAGCGCTGTATTCTCATGGGGGCCGTAGGGTTTAGCAGGGTAAAAATGATATCAATTTTACGGGAACTCACTGCTCCTGCGACAGCATCCGCATAGCCGCCGCAGTTCGGCGTTGAATGCCTGGCACCATAGGGCTCTGAACGCCCTGGCTCGCCACAGAATATGTCCGAGGGTCATCATTCTCATCACGCCAGTTCACGCGCGCATTACGCCGCCGAATCGGATTCGTAACACCACCGCCAGAAGATGAGAAGGCCTCGTGCTGGACCAGATGAGAGAACAGCACGCTCGGCGTCGTCCCACCATTATCGTCAATCTCTCCAATCGCCGCCTCCATCGATTCCACCTCGCCATTCAACATGGCTGTAATGGGATTGCCCGCCAGAAAGGCATCCGCCAACTTCTCCTTGAACGCCGCAATATCAGCCAGAATGCGGCGACGAGCATCCCCACTGAGCACCGCCCGCCGAATATCTCTGAAGAGGTCCGAACACGTGTATCGGAGTCGGGTCAGCTCCACCTCGGCATTTCGCTCAAAGGTCGCGGCACATTCCTCAGGAATCTCCGTACGAAAGGGTTCCAAAAGAGGAAGAGTAGCGCCGGCGAGAAAGCAGGGCCCAGGCTTCTTCTTGAGAAGCAGAAACACCTTCGAATCCGCATACAGGTCGCCCAGAATAATACGGTCGTCAACCAGCTTATAGGGGCCCTCGATCTTCGTGCCCTTCGGGACCTCTACAACCACATTCTGCGCAACACAGGAGATGATTCCGCCGAGCGCATTCCCCGTTGCTAGTGCCGCAGATTCTAGGCTCTCCACAATACTGTAGGTGCCGCGTGTCTCATCCGAAAGAGTCTTTAGCAGCTCCGCATTGTGGTCCGTCCCATAGGCAAGAAAGGAATAGGAGAGAGTCGGAAACAGCTCAACAAGGCGCTTTACAATGGCCGTCAGCTCCCGCGAACTAAAGGCGCCCGTATTCGCATGCCCATCCGTCAGAAGAAGCAGGCCAGTCTTCAAGGGCGAGTCGCGCGCACCCTCCAGCACCTCTCGCACTGACCCGAGGCCCGCCGACAGATTCGTATATAAATCCGTCTTAATGCTCTCAATAGCACGCTGAATGCGAGGCAGCTCGGACTCCACCGTCTTGACCCGATTCACAAGAATCTGGCTGCTCTCGCCAAAGGTCACGATAGAAATCTCATCGAGGGGGCTCATGAATTTCAACAGGAGGGTCATACAGTGTTTCGCGTGCTGGAGCTTGTCATCCTGATTCATTGAGTCGCTGATGTCGAGAAGCGCAATGAAATGGGACGGCGTGCGTGTGTCGGATGCAGGCACCTGAATCTTCAAAGATACAGAGGTGGCTGAATCGGTAGGGGCTTCCAGGTATGTGAGGGTAGTCTGCATAGTGTATGTTGGCATTTGCTGCGCAGCGTAACATCAATTTTTAATATGCAAGCGCATTTCTTAATGTAGTTCGATTCCGATTCCGATTGCGTCTAGTAGTTCGATAGCGTCTAGTAGTTCTCAGATGTTTCTTTTGATTATAATGAATACTATTACTTATATTTGTAGGTGAATCCTCTTTCTCTACCATAAGTTTAATATTCAATAGCGCCTCGGTCAATATAGTGACTAGTTCAGGATCAATAGGATAGCAAGAATCATTTATACATAATGTATTATCATTTGATCCACCGCGTAATCCAGGCTTTATTTTCGCAGTCCTACTCATTTTACTCTTCCTTCGTAAATACATCACTACATAGTTAAATATAATAGTCATCGCAAGCGTCGCAGAAAATATATATGTATTTCTCCAATCTGGCCGCACTACCATTTCCGCCCAACCAGCTGGAACGGCTTCCCCATCTGGCACACCATCTGGAAATGCGCGCCGGTATGCAAACATATCCATATGTGCAAGGTATATTTTTCGTAAAATTTCGCCAGTGATAATAGCGGAAGTAGCGTTAATAGTTAATACTACATTCGGCCATGCAATAAGAGGTAGTGCTTGAACTTGCTCAATATTTACTAAATCCTGTATATCGCGACTGCAGGTTGGACATCTAAAGATGCCTCCCTTCTTAGATATTGCCGTTTCAAACCATGCATTTATACATTTGTCGTGATATATGTGTTTCCATCCATCTCCCTTACATAGTACCGAGTAAGGCTCTTCATCATTTAGTTCAATCATACAAATGCGGCACATGTTCTCTGGTTCGCCGTCCATTTTATTTAACTACATATTTTAATACGCAAACATCATACCGCCACGCGCACCATACACTCTGAAAATATTGTAGGTCTCCGCCCAGACATGAATAAGATAGCGCGGCACCGTATTGGTCCCTGGAAAGGGTTTGAGACCCAGCCGCAGATTAATATTTACGATTTTATCGAGATTCGCCTCCCCGCAATGCTGACTCGGCGCCAGCAGCCCCGATTGAAACGCAAACGGCAGATTGTACATGTAGCGATGAAGCCACGGGGTCTTTCGCATTTCTAAGCCAGGTATCAGGCTCCGGAAAATAGACGGCGACCCTGTCACATACCGATACAAAGACCCTTCATAGACGAGCTGAACCTCCGAAATGGGTTCCGAATCTCTATACACATATCCAGGCGTGAATTCCGAGTAGACGCGCGTCCCAATCTGCGACGCATTCGGCCACCAGGGCGCAATAGGCGCATCATCCCCCGATAAATCCCCCGTCGCCAAATGCGGCGCATTAAACATCGGCGCCTCATAACGCTGCGCATAGAAAAAGAGGTTCCGCGTCGGATTCGGTACCCTCAAATAACAGTTCGCCGTTAGCCCACCAACTGTATCGACCGGGTCAAAGGCGTAATGCTGTAGTATCGGCACCTGAATGTCCGCCAGACGAAATCTGTTCGCCTCCGCGCGGTCGAGGTAAACATACTCGGCCATCAGATAAGTATCCCCCAGATTCTGGAGCAGCTGCGCCGTCGGCATTGTGATGCCGGGCACGACCGACACCCGGGTGGTTTGCCCCGGATTTCCGGCAAGCCCGGAGATGTCGCTACCCGTCTGGTCCACATAGTAAAAGGGTGAACTTGCGAGAGGAAAATAGGCCTCGCCACCGGCAGGTGTAGTCTTTAACATTGCCGTAGACTGCTGGGCCGTGCTGACAAAGAGAGTATTGAGAGCTGCGAAGCTGAGGCGAAGCTTCACCGGGTCGGACTGAAGCGCATCGATAGGAAGGAAGGTGCCCGCATCACCGCAGCTAAACCAAAAAGGAAGTGGCGTCGTGGCCTGGATAACTGTGTCTCGGCCGAACAGGCCCGGATGAAAGTTGCTAGAATCTCTCGGGAGAAGTTTATCCATCAGCGACACCTTTTCCAGTGGCGTGTAGAATTCATCTAGGGTCTCCAGAAGTTGTCCGTCGATTTGTTCTACACGCGTGCCTCCGATTTCCAGAGTCGCCTGCTGTAAAAGGGCGTGCCCTACAGAGTTTGTCCAACCAAAGGTAGGCCCGGCAAAAGTCTTACCATTCGCTGTACACCATGCCATAGCCGTCTGCTGCGGCGCAGAAATATCCGGCATGTTCGTAACGAGATACAGGCGGGAAAGGAGTTGACCCTTGTTCGGAAGAGTGATAGTCGCAGTTGTCCCGAGCGTGGGGCGCGTGTCAAAATCTAGGCGCACCCATTGCGTTGTGAAGCGCCCTGCGCGCACAAAGGCCTTGACAAAGAAGCTAATATTTGGCCGACCCTTTTGACAAATAAATTTGGAATCTTGTAAGCCTCCGTAGACCACTCGCAAGAGTGCAGCTACCATCTCTTTTTAGGGGTTAGAGGGAAACCTTAGGTGTAAATATCGCTTGTTTTCGCATGACCTTATACCGCCAAGTACCAAAGTTAAGCACCCGAGAGGGTACTTAACTTTGTGGCTACTTGCCTACAGTGGTGTTGTAGGCTAAAATAAGTACCCCCTCGGGGGAGTACTTATTTTTAGCACAACACGGTAGGATGGAGACCATACATCAAATATGGATAGGAGATAATCCTCTCCCAACAGAATGGATAGATACTGTAAAAGAGTTTGCGAAAAAATATGATTATAAATATAAACTCTGGACCGATGATTCTGTGAAGGATATCAATATGGACGAGATTTCTGGGCTGAAGGCCTTATACAAGTCCTTTGGGGGTGAACTGGCCGGCCGCGCAGATATTCTCCGCCTCCTCATTCTCTACAAGTTCGGTGGCGTCTATATTGACGCTGACACTGTGGTTATGAAGCCAGGAAAGTTTGACCGTTTCCTGAAAAAGAATACAAAGGGAATGTTTTTCGCATGGGAGAATCTGGACGCTGCTCGCACACGAAAGATGGGTATGGGAAAGATACGACGCCTTGTTGCCAATGGCACGATTGGCGCAGAGGCAGGGCATCCATTCCTGAAAGCTCTTCTCGAGGGAATCGTAGAGAATTCAAAGAAGGTGTCCGGAAAGGAGGCGTGGAAGGCGGTTGGACCCCTCTATGTTACAAAGATGTACTTGGCCCTGAAAAAGAAGTTCCCCGACGTCCATGTATTTCCCATGCGCTATTTTTACCCGAGAGCCTGGATGGGAATCACTGACCCTGAACTCCATACAAAGGTGAAGATTCCTGGATCCAGTATGCTCTTCCAATACGGCTACTCGACAAATCATTTTGATAAGATTTTCGCTAAAAAGAAGGGGGCTACACGCAAGAAGAGAGATTAAAAGTAGCCGCGCACTGTATGGGGATGCTCAATAATGACTGGCTGATTCAGAAAGTAGACGAAGCTGGCCAGGAGCATGCCGCCTAAGACAAGGATAGAGCCCATTTCAACGACCCCAGCGCTTGCGTCAAAGTCATCAAGCTTCTCCTCCTCGGACTCGGACTCCGTCTCAACATCCTTCTCTGTAGGTGGTTGAGTCGCAGTAGGCTCAGTCGCAGTAGGCTCAGTCGCAGTAGGCTCAGTCGCAGTAGGACTCTCAGACGACTTCTGAAGGAACTCGCCCGAAAGATCCTCATAGTCAACCAAGCTCACGCTCGCACTCGGGGTACGGTCACCCATGCGCGACTTAGGAACTTGGTCAACAGGGGTATCAGACATGTTTGTAGTGCGTGTTTTACGAGGGCCACCCCGCCTCAATTTTTAATCCTCAAACATCGGATTCGCCAGCCCGTTCTCGAAGCGCAGCCAGTTCATCCCAATACAGAAGACTTTCACTTCCCACAGGTCCCCTCCAGGCGGCTTCACATCCAACACAAGACGCAGAGAGTTCACACGACTAGCATTTAGAGATCCACTCGGTTGATGTTCACCCGGCGTCTTCGCAAACGAATATCCATAGATGAAGCGTGAAAAGGCCGCAAAGCCGCCCCGGTGCGCATAGGCCGCATGTTCCCTGTAAAACTGCTCCTCAGCATCACATATCACAGTCCCATTCACCTGTAGGATAGCATTCTGTAGGAGGGGTGTGGGAGCTCTTGTATTCCACTCCCTCTCCACAAGACTACTGTAGTTTGTCCACTCATTGTTAATGGAAGCCCCCTTCCGTCGAACAAACCAGAGAATCTCTTCAATCGGATGATTCGCCTCTAGAGGAAGTTGGATGCGAATCGTATCAGCATCTGCGCGCTTTCCTACAGCGTACTTCATAGGCTCGTCGAAAGAGAATGTCTGAACCTGCCGGTGAAGAATCTCGAACGGGTCGCGCAACATCTTTCTACGAAAAGCCCCGTCTACAATGGCACCATAGACAAGAAGTTGAACAGCCTTAAACGGGGGTGCGGCGACACTCCAATCACCGACCTTTGATTCCCACGCCGCACTACCATAGGTCAAATTAAACTGTGGCGCGCCTTTGAAGAGTCCTCCGCCCCGCCATGCCTGTGGCGCATTATCCCAATAATACCAATCAGTCCCCCTTGGATAAGCAATATTGAAGGGAGGCGGGGAAGGAGCCCAAGATGAGCCAATTGCTGTCCACGAATAAGAACTCGCTACACTAAAGTTCAAAATAGGCAGGGGGCTCACCCAGTTTCCTCGCCGCAGTTCTATACTAAAGTTCCATTCGTATGTTTCCCCGCCCAAGACAATCGTAAAACTGTATTGAGGAGGGACATCCCACGATCCAGATTTTAAGATATCAACATATGTCCATTTCGATCCAGAAGGAAGTAGTTCTATAGAGGTGGGTGGGGGCACCGAGGTACAGGTATCCCTATAGCCACGCATTTGCCGCACACATTCACTAAAGGGTCTCAGTGTAATATTAATCTTCACATGGCCCTCTCGAATCGCAATCATTGGCAGGGCCTCCTTCAGACGAGTCCGCATGAAAAAGAAGGGGAGAATACAGTTCAGATTTCCATTCTCTATAGGGTATATCGAGGGGCGCCGCAGCGGGTCGGTGAGACGCCGAATGGAGACCTGGCCAAGATGGTCGTAGGCGAGTCCCACCTGCGTATTATAGTCCGGAAACAGGCACGCAAACACATGAATGAAATCGCCATCAATCGTTTCAATCGTCTTGCCGTCGATTTCAAGCTCCGCCTGTTGAATAATAGAGGTTCCAAGGCTGTTTGCGTATTCCCAGGCCGTGGGCCGGCTTTGCTGCGGGTAGGCGAGCTTTCCTGCCTGATACATATTCACTGTCTGTGCGTCGAGCCAATGGTCAAGCTCTATTTGAAGAGCAGTTCCAAGAAGGAGGTCCCCCACAACAATAGACCCGAGATCAAAGGTGAAACGCTGGCCAAAGGCCCCAGGACCACGTAGGGCGATTTCTTGGATAATCGGTGTGAAAGAGAGTGTTCTTCTCTCCGTGTCACGCGCAAACCACGTGACTTCTGTGCGAAGAGGAAAAAGGTCATTTTCTTGCTGGTCTCGATTCACAAGGTCAAGCAGGGTTGTAATCGGGCCATTTGCGCGCGGCTCGTCGTTGATTGATGCAGAATATGTAATAGCATCAATATCCGTCGATTTTTGAATGCCTTTTGCCTCATCCGTGGTGATAGGAGTATTTACACCGGATCCCTGGCCTTTAAACATCCAATCCGTCGTTTCGCCGGATCCCGTATACTGGGATCCGGATGTGCGCGGATATGTGCGGGCGGGTGGTTCAGGGGCGGATCCATAGGTATAGCTTCCAGATCCAGAACCAGGTAACATTTGGTCCGTACTCCCCGCCGAAAGATAGGGGCGAATGCGTGAAAGCCACTTTGTATTAGCAGATGCGGCCGCTTGGGCCGCAAGTTGCGCATAGGTAAGTTGAGCAACAGGCCCTGATCTGCTCAGTAATCCGGTAAGATAGTTGCTGACATCATTCAGTGACGGCGTGCTAGTTTGTGGAATGGGTAATGCTGAACCGCTCGACGGTAAAGGCGGTGGGGTAGCAGTTTGTTGACCAGTCATAGAGTTCGTATATATGGATCCCGCGCGCAACCAGTTCGGCACAGGAATCACTTGGCCAGAAACAGCATCCCTATAGAATACCTGCCCGTTTGAGTTTGCGTCAACAATCCAGTTCGTGGATCCACTTACTGGCCCGGACTGGCGTATTCCAGCAAGATAGTTCTGTTGCGCAGTCTGAGCCGCCGTAGCCGCCTGTTGAAAGCGAACATCTGCAGTTGTAGGCGGTGCAGAAGAACCCGAGGTGTTCAACCCCTGAATCATACTTCCCCATGAGGGCGGGTAAGTGCCGGATGCTATATACTGGGCGGCCGCCGCCTGGTACTGTGCATCTGTAAAGGTGGTGCCGCTGCCACTCATACTCTTTTAAGAGTATCGGCTTTATGTTAGTTGCCATATTTGAGCACGCCACGGTCCGCCTCAATAGAATACAGCCCCCAAGTATCTACAAGCGCAGTCATTTCGGTACTCGGCGCCCCCAGAATCGTATCATTCGGTGCGGCGCTCAACGATGTATAGAGAGTGGGCCGGTCAGCTGTAGTGAAGTTAATCGTCCCTTCAGGCTGCCTATCCCACGGCGCCCTGCGCCCCCGAATATCTCCAAGGTCCCACGACATTTCTCCAATACCATATCCAGGATCCCGATCCTCTTTTGCATGATGCGTGAGAAAGTTCCAAGTATACGGAGTGAACGAAGTCTCTCGGTCCCTTGACGCAATAATCAGCGACTGTGAAACATAATATTCGCCCCCTGACACATCTGCCTCGAATTTCCAACGCCGATTTGCCCGTAAATCATTCTGTGTACGCGAATACCAGATAAGGCGAGAAGCCGGATGCTGCGCATCTACACGACGGGTAATATAGGCTGCAACCCCTTTCACGACAGGTGCGTACTCAGCAGGACTAATCACAAAGCTGTTTTCATAGGGACGCGCATACGGGATTTCCAGTGTAGTAGAGCGGAGCGCGAGCTGTGTCTCACCGTCGACATAACTGTGACGAGTTTCAAGTTGAAGGACAGGGGATGCCATCTGAGTGCGATTCAGGGCGACGAAGGTGCTTGTTCCATCCGTAAAGGTTGCGCCCCACGGCTTCGGGGCCGTCGTGGCCGCCGGGTCGGAGGACTCAATCAGCTCCTCCAGCGGCCGTATCTCCAGTCGCAGTTTGAACGTCTGCTTGCGCATTGCAATGCTCGGGAAGCCGTTTCGTCCTCCGATAAAGGGAAGTTCCAGACGAATCCGCGCCGGAGTTGCATTCGCCGCAATAGAAGATAGGGTGCCATTGTTAAACCCGGCCAGCGTGTTTTCCATATAGGCGGAGTTCAGCGAGCCCCGCGCAGCCCTTAGCGCAAACAGAGAGTCGCCGGTAAGTTCCTGAAGCAGAAGTTTATCTTGGAAAATCTGAATCTTCCGGAACATGAAGTATCCGATTCCATTTGTGTAGCCGTAGGCATTTCCGCTTGTTTGTTCCGTGAAGCGCGAGGAAGGGTTCTGGGCGGCCGCAGAGGGTGGATACCACGAAGGGAGGTCTATGAGAACTGTCGGGCGTAGAAAGATATCCCCCGCCGTATCGAATTCGAATTCACAACTACGGCCAAACTCGGCTCCGTTAAGAGGAGGAATCCGGCGAAGTTCTTCCAGATTCGGAGGAATCCGGTCATAGCGATTCTCAAATGGATTGATTGCCTTCTCGGGATTATCTTCAAAGAAGAAGGTGTCCTTGTTTCCACGCGCAATGGATTCATATAGACCACCTTCTGTTTTCAGGCCAGCACGGGTGGAGGCCATTCTGAAGAAGGAGAAGAGACTCGGCTATAAGCGCCAGCGGCCATAAGCGCCAGCGGCCATAAGCGCCAGCGGCCATAAGCGCCAGCGGCCTAATCCAAATCATTCTCCTGAACAACTTTCAGCGCAATCGTTGCGGGCTTGTCGGAACTCTTCGGTAAAGAAACATGCGCAATACGGTTCTGTCGAAAAAGGTCTATCCGGGCCTCGACTGCCTCGCCATCCTCTACCCACTTGGTCATCACATCCCTGATTTCCCGGTAGCCGCTATTGGCCTCCCCGAGGCCATTGGCCTTTAGGCCCTTTAAAAGGCGAATCGTCTCTTTTACCCGTTCCTCCTTTGGCTTATCCGGAATAGAGGACATTCTAAACGGATTCCTCCTAAGATGTTTAGATGTCTATTGAACTTTCCTTCCAGTCCGATCCAGTTCCTATTCTCGCGCAGCTGCGCGAAGCCCCCGGAACACGGATTCGGTGTCCACGGCCAACTTGCGCCGCCGAGGAAAACTACTTGCTCCTCTTCGAAGAGTTGTCCCCGGAGTTCGAGTGGATTCCTTCAGGTCCTCCCGGGAGCTACGATGTTCAGCGCCTAGCCATTCCTACGGCCCCCATCCTTCCGGTTACAGGAGAGTTTCTCCAGAGTTTATGCGACTATACTGTTTTGGATCGGGCCAAGGCAGTTGAAGAGCATGTATGGGTGGATGTAGTATGTCCGGCCGAGCGGCAACTTCTTATAGAGGAAGCCTGGCCGGCGGAAGTGTTCGAAGCTCAGAGTCTCTTTATCTACCCGGTCGGCGACAGCTCTACGAGCAATCATGTCTTTTCGAAACGGTGGCCACAACTCCGACTGATTGTCTTTCACAACAGCGATTTCTCGGTAGACTACAAGGTCATTGCGCAGTTTTTGGAGTCGCATCCTGCCGTGTATGTCTGGGCGGAAAACTCTATCCGGTGGCATCCGCGTATTCGGTGCGTGCCGCTTGGAGAAGAGAATCGTATTTGGCGCAGTGGTAAAAAGGACGATGACTCGCCGATAACGATTTCTCGTCGGGCTGAGAGACCTATAGAGGTTTGTTTGCCGCATTGGGGTCTCACGCACCAGATTCGGCTTGACTGGCGGACCGAGGCGGAGAGTCTGAGCTGTGCGAAACTCTATAAGGCTAGCAAAATGCCAAAGGACGAATATTTAGAGTTTATCACTTCGTGTCGAGCAATGGTATGTCCCCGGGGGAATGGGCTCGATACGCACCGGGTATGGGAGTGTCTAGCAAAGGGTACATGGCCTATCGTACAAGATAACGCACATACACAGTTGTTGCTGAGACAGTATCCCTCTTTAGGGCTGTTAGCGATTGATAGTCCTGAGGATATAGAGAGCTTGGATGTGCCCGAGGGGCCCGCGCCGTTCCATCCCATGTTGCTCCGAGAGTACTGGAGAATCCTATTCGACAGCCACATGGTTTAGGGCACGCCACGAGGCGGGGAAGCGCTCCTGGATGAGCTTCGACAGGGCCGCAGCATAGACCTGAATCTCGGCCTGGGCGTGCGGGTCTAGACGAAGAGCGCACAGCCTCGCATAGGCAGAAAGACTGCCTGTCTCAATGAATTCCGTATACATTGACTGCGGAAGAACACCACGCGCCACTTCGGGAGCCACCTTTTGCTCAAGAAGAGACTCGTATGTGACAATAGCGTGGTCCTGGAACGCCTTGATAATATGATGAACCGCCTCCGCATTTTCAATAGGGGTTGGCTTGGATCCCTGCTTCTTATTCGCGTCCCGCTCCCTCAGCGACTCCGGCGGCGGCAAGTAGCATTCCGGCTTGTCATCGACATATCGGCGACTGACTTCATTGCGCGCAAAGCCAATCGTGTGACGAAACCACTCGCGGGCCACATAGATTGGCATCTTAAGACGAAACCGGAGCTGTGGGTGAAAAAAGGGCGTAATATGATTGTGATCCGCAAGATACTTGATAAGTTTCTCATCCTTCGGCTCGAGAGCCACGGACTCCTTTGCGAAACTCACACGCGCAGCATTGACAACCGTGAGATCATCACCAAAGGTGTCCAGCAACTCGACAAAACCGAGGCCATCAAGAAGCTTGGACATTCTATATAGGTGTGTTCACAGTCGTTTAGATTAGGCGCAGCCGCAGCCAGTATTCGAGCAAGAGTTACAGGTCTGAGAGCCCGTGATGAACTGTTGATGCTCTTCATAGGACGGAAAGGTGGTTACGCAGGCCTGAAGACTGGTACAGGCGAGCGAGTTCGTAATACAGGAGGTGGACCCATAGAAGGTAGGAAATGTTGTGAAGGTGCCTGTCCAGGTGATGGCGCTGCCTCCCGAAGTTGCTGAAAACTGGAATGTATTTGTGGTTACTGCTATGATATAATAGAGAGTATTCAGCGCAGGAGTCGCGCTCCATGTTACGCCAGCGCCAATTCGGCCAAAGACGATATCATCGCCTACCTGAAGCCCATGGTTAGTAAAGGTCAGATTTGGCGATGTAGCCGCCGTGACCGTATTGAGACCACTGCTGTTAAAGACAGTGGCCTTATAGAATCCGTAGACGGTCTGCGCCTGCTTCTTTCTCAAGATGTCGCTGGAGTCCATCTAATCTAAAGATGTCATACATATTCTCTATAGGAAATGTGTGGTATCTTTTTTTACACGCGCGGAGTCGCGGAGGCTACACGACTGAAGCGCGCAATGGATACCCTCGAGCCGAGAGGGCCCGAGGGCCAGTGTGTGAAGGTCATTGAGGGCTACGGGACGCTCGGATTTACGCGCCTGGCGATTAATGGACTGAATGAGTACGCCATGCAGCCGATGACGCAGGAGGACCGTACATGGATTTGTAACGGTGAAATTTACAACTGGGAGCATCTCGCCATGCAGCATGACCTGCGCACCGACACGGGCTCCGACTGCGAGATACTGGGCGGCCTGTATGAGAAGTTCTGTCATTCTGGGATCTCTCTCGATGCGTATTTTAACAGTCTTGATGGCGTGTTTGCGATGGTGTTAGTCGACGAGGGTCGCCAGCAAATCGTGGTTGCTCGGGATCCCTATGGTGTGCGGCCACTCTATAAGGGCATTTGCCGTCAGACGACGCAGCCGGTATTCGCCTCCGAGATTAAGGCGCTCCTTCCCTTTTGTGATAATATCCAGCCATTTCCGCCGGGCCATTACCAGGTAATCCATATTCAGGGGGCGCAGCTTCAGGTGGATGCGCCGAAGGCGTATTATAAAATCCCGACTGTGAAGCAGCCCTATTATAGCGGCACCAAGGAAGCCGCAGGCGCAGTGAAGGCGGCCCTTGTGGCCGCAGTAGAGAAGCGTGTTGCGAATTCTCAGCGCGTGCCCGCCTGCCTTTTAAGCGGTGGCCTCGACAGTAGTCTGATTGCTGCGCTTGTGGCGAAGCATTTGGCGGTGCAGGGGCGGCCTCCTCTCCAAACCTTCAGTATCGGGATGGCGGAGAGCAGCGACTTACGGCATGCGCGCATGGTAGCTGACCACATTGGTTCAAACCATACGGAGGTCATCGTTACGGCCGAGGAGCTGTTTGCGGCCGTGCCAGATGTGATTCGGGCCATCGAGTCCTATGACACAACGACGGTGCGCGCCTCCGTGCCGAATACTCTGCTGGCCAAGAAGATTCGGGAGACATCCGACTGCAAGGTGATTTTCAACGGAGACGGCTCAGACGAGGTATGGGGCTCCTATCTCTATTTTTATAACTCGCCTTCCGAGGTAGCATATGAGGATGAGTGTAAGCGGCTGCTTACCGACATTCATATGTTTGATGTCCTCCGTTCCGACAGAAGTATTTCCTCAAATGGGCTGGAGCCTAGGACACCCTACCTCGACAGGGAGTTTGTTGCGACGGCGCTTGGGGTTGCGACATGGTTTCGGCGCCCAACTGTGGGTGGCCTATGTGAGAAATGGCTCCTACGAAAGGCGTTTGACGATGGTACACTGCCCCCGAAGGTTCTTTGGCGGCGCAAGGAGGCCTTTTCGGACGGTGTGAGCGGCGAGAAGTCGTGGTATGAGTCGGCAAAAGAGATGGCAGGGGCGATGGTGACTGCGGAGGATATGGAGGCCTTGGGGGCCAAGACGGCGGAGCAGGCCTATTATAAGATGTGCTACATCGACGCGTTTGGGACATCGACGCTTCATACGAATGTTCCGTATTATTGGATGCCTAGGTGGTCGCCTGGGACCACGGACCCTTCCGCAAGAACTCTGAGCCTATATTAGCTGGGATGAAGATTGTGAAATATAGTATCGTATGTGTTATACTTGCCATTCTAGTATATCATATACTGTACATTCTACCATTACGCTACTGTACATTTACCTGTACGACCTTTTTCGATTTCAAGGCAGGAGACCGGTGGGATCGCTTCTGCGCGGCCATGGACTCTTTGGCACGGTATCATACGCGCGCAACTCTTTCTCGGATTGGGCGATGGGTCATTATCAATGAATACTCTCCGAACAGTACTGTAGATTGGTGTGGGCGGGTGAAGGAGCGCTATCCGTGGATGGAATGTATTCAAAAGGGGGCCTCGCAGAAGGGCCAGGCAGCCAGTATGAATCTGTGTCTCGATATTATTGCGGGCAGCCGTTTCTGGATACATTGGGAGGAGGCATGGGAGACGCGCGCGACTTTCTTGGATGACGCATTTGCGGCGATGGAGACCACGGATATTACCCAACTCCAGTTTACTTATAATGAAGGTACGGTGAACTGGCTGGATGTGGGTCACGAGCGCGTTCATTGCGGCGAGCGTGTCTGTAGGATTGATGCGGCGGCCGATACGGCCGAGCAGGTGAAAAGGAGTGCGTATGAGATGGACAAGGAGAAGTTGAAGGCGTGGCCGCTGTATTCGCTGCTGCCGAGTATCAACCGAGTTCGGGATTATCTGTGGCTGGGAGAGTTTTCGGAGGAGGCGGCCTTGTGGCCTGTGAAATTCGAATGGGATTATGCGCGGCGCTGGTGGGCCCGAGGAAACAAGAAGGCCGTGCTATCGGATGGGCCCGTGTATAGGCCCGGTAAACATGTGAGCACCTATGCGTAGGGGCTAAAGCATAAAATTTGTATTTACTACAGGCCCGCTAAGTATCACCCGAATGACAGAAGAACTTCACGCAACACATCGCGGTATTCTGGATCACTTTCTGGAAGATCCAAAAACATTCAATAAGCGTTTTGTACATACTGCTGAGCTCCATCTTGCGGTACTTATCAAGCGGGGACGAGTTATAGCTAGCGCAATGAATCGCTATGGAACTCGGAGCAGGGGGTCAGGGTTTTCGACATCGTCGCTACATGCGGAAAAAAGTGTGGTGAAGGAGCTGGGCGATATCTCGCAACTACGAGGATGTGATATGTTTGTTATGCGCTTCTCGCGGAATGAGTCTCTAAATGGTCATGAGCGCTTCCTTGGGTCAAAGCCATGTCATGGGTGCGACATATTTCTGGAGAAGTGTATTCAAGAATATGGGCTGAAGCGGGTCTATTACACGGATAGCTGTTAGTCGGTATCATGAAGCTCTGCGCCGCAGACGCTAATAAGACCGCTCGCCAGAAAGAAGAAGAAGGAGTAGGCGGTAATAAGCATGGTTTGCTCTGCGTTGCCAACGACCATATAGTTGAGGGGGGCGCCGATAAAGAGTAGGATACCAGTACAGAAGAGAGTGCTTGAAACAGAATAGGTGCTGCGCGCAATAGGGTACTTAGAATCATCAATCTGGTCCATGGCTGTACTTGGGCTTAGGGCGACGGGGGTGTAAAATTTATTTTCGCGGGGTGCGCACTGCTCATTACAATGCCGGCCGCACAGTGTCTTGGGCGCCTTGTGCGTGACACACCAAAGGGCGTGAACATGCTGGAGTTTGAGCAGGGAGGGCTCTTTCATATTCCGATTCGGTGCGAGACTATGGCAAAGAATGGGGATTTATGTGATTCGTGTTATGCGAAAGAGAGGAAGACACAGAGCCAGGTTCGAGAGATTACAGGGACCACTATTAAGGGCATGCTTCCTTCCTATCTGATGGGTCGCATCACGGAGCCGATTCCATTTTGGAGTCGGCTCTATGACGGCGCATGGTACCGTTTAAAGATAGAATCCGGTTGTACAATTAGTGAGGCGACGATGGCAAAGGCAAAGAAGGCTGTCGCGGCTGTATATGAGGGTGTTACGCCGGTTGAGCCGCAGCCAATGCCTAATGGTGCGCGAAAGACAAAGGCAAAGAAGGCTCCTGTTGTAGCGCCTGTAGAAGTAGTAGCGCCTGTAGAAGTAGTAGCGCCTGTTGCCGCGCCTGTAGCCCCAAAGAAGCGGCAACCAAAAAAGGTCGCAGCTATTGCGGCCCCCACCGGTTCACCCGTGGCGCTCATACCGAATCCGGCCCAAGAACTCCCTGTAGAGAATGTGAGAGAAATCAAGGTGCGGAAGCGAGAGATTGATGGGCGCAGCCTCTATGTGGGCCCCAAGGATAAGGTCTATGATCTCAAGTTCAAATATCTCGGGCGTGTCAAAGATGATAAGGTTGTCGCATTTCCTGATTCGGATGAGGGGATATAGATGCAATAAATCTAATTATATCCGCGACATATTGGCATCGGAACTGTTCGAAGAACTTTTTCCCTATATTTATAGTTGATCGGGTGAAATATTCGCCCCCCTATTTCATTCCACTCGATAGGGTAACTGCTTTTTTCAGCACAATCTTGAGGATGAATGGCTGGATGTGCTTTCAATTGTTCAAGTTTTCTATTTAACAAATCTGTAACTCCTGCATACCAGGCTTCTGTGAGCGGAGTCTGCGGTTTACAAATAAAGCCACCGTTTCCAATAAGGCTAGGCCATAGATCCGCACAGGAAGGTACTGCGCCACCTTCCAGTTCCGGATAGCCATTCATCCACGCATCTGACTCCTCTAAGTCGTTAAAGGCTCCCCTCCAACTTCCAGAAGGTCTTTTAATATCTGCATATCCTCCTCCATGAACATGCATAAGATAGGCTCTCAGATAGTCTGCCTTTTGCGTTTCGGACAAATACTGATATCCGGGGTGCAGCGGATATCCATCTACAATATAAGATGCGACATCATCCTTATAGATACATACCACATCGCAGTCTGTAAAATGCTTAAGATAGTCTAAACATTCTTCCCGCTGATATGACATTTTATTATCTCCAGTCCATGAGCAATAAATCACATGCTTCATCTATCTGAATGCAAGGGAAATTTTGTTACCATTTGTCGCAGCCCGATATTTTAACGGCACTAAGAAATGCTCGGCATGAAGCCCTGGATATCCAATGGGCCCTATAGAATAACTCCTCTTCCCTATCTACCTCTCCAACCCCTTCCTAAAAAATTGAATAAGCTCGTCGCTAAACCTTTACCAACACCATGCCAGTTACATTCTTCAACCGTAACGTGGACGATTTTATGAAGCAGTATCCGCCCTGCGGGTCAAAGGACCTTCGCCTCATACTCTGGGCCGGCGACGGGAAACATGGCGATCTCACCGATGTTCGGCGTCTACCTGGGTATGATGTCTATTTATGCGCGGGCTCCCAGAAGTACCTTCAGGAGAATATTGACGCGCTCGCCGATGACCAAACCCTGTGTATCCTCGATGTTGAAAATGAAACGCAGCTTGCCCTCTTTCACCAAGTGTATGACGGCTGTTTTGCGAAGATTGATTCGGATTATTACGGAAACACGCCCTCCCTTTCTCTAGTCGATTATATAGGGCTTCTTCAAGGCGGAGGCATCGCGCGGCATATCGAGGGTATTAATGGGATGATTATGCCATATGAAAATCTGTACGGCTTACTGGAAATCTTTGCGCCAATCCTGCCCGATGAGCTTCTCCTGAAGCGCCGTTGGTGTGTAGATGTCATGAATCTCTCAAAGCGAGAGGATCTACATCCAGCAATGCTATGGGCGTCGCCGGATTTACAGCATCCCTATTATGCGTATGTGAAGCAAAATCAGAACAGCTTTGAGGCCCAGCAAAAACAGAGGGCCGCCGCATGGCCTCATCGCGAAACCACACTCTTTGACCATTGGTCGACGCTTAGTACGGCGCTTCTTATCTCTCCTATTGAGCTCAGTACGATTCCTGAGGGCGCCAATATTATTAAGCAGGTAACCCCACATATGACGCAGTTTAGCGAGTTTCTCAGCTACAAGATTGAGTCCCTTCTTGCTGCGAAGAATGTTACGCTGAATCGCCGAGACTATTCCAATGAACTCGATATTCTCGATTATGACATTCTACGTGTGGTTCGCTTGAAGCAATCCGTACTTACAATGCTTATGATTGGTATTCCTTATGGGTTGACCGCTACAATCGGCTGGTACGACGATACGAGGCTGCCAGAGAAGCCTATGGAGTTTGGGCTCACTGTGAGACGAGTTTCTGGGTCAGTTTCCACATTCCTTCGATAGAGGAGTTCCGCTTCCACCAATCGCGGCACGCCACCGACATGACCATCCAGCGGTCAGGAGTGATTTTTTCCAGCGCAGCAGCGGCCGCCGGCTCCGTGAAGCGGAGATAGTGGAGCCCCTCGACCGGCGGCTCAGCATAGTTAGCCATATCAACCTCGGGGCCTACAACAGGAACGCAGCCCATGGCCATACACTCAATCTCTCGGTGGCACTTGAACCCGTACCCCGCGAGACAGAGACCAAAGCGCGCATTGGACAGGAGTTCCAGATACTCTATATGAGTGTATGGGTATGGCGCAGAACCCTGAATATGTACGAAATCATCGCAGACGGTTGACCAGTCCGCAGCGGAGCGATGCGCCTTCTGTACAGAGTTCTCAGACTTGCCGTAAAAGACAAGAGTCTTCGTGCGAGCTTCCCACGACTTCAGCGGCAAACCCTTTTCTACAAGCTCTTCCACAAGAAGCGGGCGACGAGGCCAGAAAGTCCAGGGCTGCGCGCGCTCGGGCGGCGCAGGATTTCCAAAGAGAGCCTTCTTCCATGTGGTCTCCTTCGGGGGCGCGCGCATGAGCCACTCCGTCGTAGGCCGGTCATACAAAAGAATCTCGCCGACGCTTCCTAGCCAAATATTTGCGCAAGAAGACTTCTTACAGATGACATAGCCACGACGACCCCATTCCTCCGCCACTTCCCGAAAGGAGTCGCCCGCATGCGCAAAGAAGCCCGCATGGCCGCTCGGCAAAAGAAGGATTGGCTGGGCTACAGCTACTGCCACGCCCTCGGCCAGAATCGCTCCCGTCAGCTTTGTAGCAAGCCCCGTCAGATCCTTTTCCGTTGGAGTACCCTTTGGAACAATGGT
>Ga0114974_10000938_pt1 | contig 23404 bp, 33 predicted proteins | sample S_130206_EF_Meta_FD_87318 | JGI IMG/M metagenome (GOLD analysis project Ga0114974, IMG submission 87318) | Freshwater microbial communities from Lake Simoncouche, Canada to study carbon cycling - S_130206_EF_MetaG | ecosystem: Environmental > Aquatic > Freshwater > Lake | place: Lake... | reverse complement strand
GTATACACAGAGTTCGCTCTACGCTTTAGTCACTGCTGTCCCCCAGTAGAAGGAAAGTTACGTGCTGACTAACCGTTATTTCTGTCTCGTTACCAATCCTGCCTACATACAGTTACTAGTATGGTTAAAAGTCAACGGCATCCATCCCGAAGACGGTCTAGATCGTGTGCGTTTTCTAGTGCCTCCTGAACTAGAACAAGAGTTCTTAGCAAAGTTCGTAAACTCGTGTCCTATGGACATACAGCCACATCAGGCGTCAGTTCCACCGCCCCCTAGTCTAGGCAGCATACGCTACGGCTGATCCCACAGTCAAAAAGAAAGGCACTGCATAACAGTGCCCGGGAACAGTAGATCTAAAGTCTAGCCAGTGATTACTGCTGTACTAGGATCTATATACTCGATCTTTCCAACCCAATCAGTTGTGTTTAAAAAGCTGTCACGGTTCAACCGGCCAGCGAATGCACTTGCGGTCTGTTCTGCATACCGTTCATCCGTGATCATCTTCATACCTGGTTCTAGGTTGAGTTCACGTTGTGTTTGATTAAGTTTATAGCTGAATGCTAGTATAGCGTACATTTGATTACTCCCAGTGATTACGTATTTACCCTGTCAGTTACTTTTGCGTTAAAGTTTAACACTGCTCTATACTGGCTAGTTCTAGGTGGCTGGCCAGCGTGACGTATTCTACAGGGGAAATACGCCATTGTACCACGACGAGGCTGTATTCTAAACAGTTCTTCCATTCCATCTGTGTACCATACAGTATCACCGTCTGAGTCATTTATATAGTAGATGGCGGTTATGCAATCCTTTTGTGCAACGTCTATGTGTGCAGGATAGTGATCTAATGGGCCGAATGAGTTGTCCTGACTGTTTACGTTGAGTTTGACACGCAGGGGACGGCAGTCACGATCTAACTGTCGTTCTAGTTCGAACCAAAGCGGAGCTACTCTAGGCCAAAAGGTGCTGACTATTTCGCCTGTGTGTACGAAACTGTGTATGTACTGTGGATGCTCTCGGGTATAGCCGTCTTTCCACTGTGGCATATCCTGTGTCACACGTTCTAGCTGATCTGTGGGCACCGCAGTACCTGAATCTCTGTATAGGGGGAAATCGTTGCCTAAGAGGAACCGTTCTAGTGTTTCTTGATAGCCTCTGTTGATAAAATTCTCTACTACTGTGATGTCGTTTCTTGTATACATAAAGTGCTCTGTTAACTCTCTCTAAAAAATCTGCGCTTAACGCTTCGCGCTAGTAATCTGCGCTCCGGCTTCGCCTGCATCTGGCCTATAGAATAACCTGGCCAAAGGCACAGCACTCACTGTACTGATCAAGCTCATTATGACCACTGCCGCAAACATATTGCCCGAAATAATCGAAGCTTTGAGCAGCACAGTGGCTAGGAAGATTTCCATCAGACCTTTGTTCTGTAGTACCGCAGTTTTAAACAGCACTTGATTGAGGCCTTCTTCGCGATAGGCCAACCAAACACCCACGAACTTAGTAGCCACTGCGATCAGGTACATAGCTAAGGCTGCTAGTAGGATAACATCTAGGCCAGCGGTCCATTGTACTTTAAGTCCAGTCCAGATAAAGAACACTGGCATCAACCAATACATCTGATGTTCTGCCATTCCGCCTAACCACCCTGTGGTGTGTCTAGGTATGATCATACCCGCAAAGAACGCTCCTAATACATAGTGCAGGCCCGCCCAGTGGCTAAATGCTGCCCAGGACAATACCAAGGCAACTGTCAGTGTAGGCCAAGCTGCTTGATCACAACTAGCCATCAGTCTAGGCCATAGGTGATAGAGCGCAAAGGTTGCGATCAAGAATAAGCTGCTCAGCATCATTGTTTCGCCAAAGGCCACGATCAAGCTCACTGTGATCCACAGTATTAGGTCATCAAATGTTACCAAAGCTAACAGTCTACGATAGAGATCTGTTCCGTAGATACCTAGGCTTTTTGAAGCGATAACCAACATTGGCATAGCAGTGATACAGGTAGCCACGCCCATAGCCCAGATATACTTCCAGATATTGCCCTCAGGATTATGCCATTGCGGATGATCAAAGAACAGCCAAAAAGCACCAGCAGCCAGGAAGATAGGTACCAGTATGACCTGGAAGGCCTTGGTCCATAGGGTGTTGCCTTCTTGTGCTAGAACTTCTCGTGGTTTCAGTTCAAGTCCTGCTATAAACGCAAAGATCACAATGGCCAGAGTCTGTATTGTGTCTAAACTGGCTCGTACTCCTGGAGTGAATATGGCTGCAAACAGGTCAGGGTAAAAAGCTCCCAGTGCCGAAGGTCCTAGCAGTATGCCGCAGAAAATCTGGAACATAGGCAGGGGAATCCAAGGCTCCAATCGTAGGGTTCGAAGCGCCAGCCAAGGTACAAATACCATTGTGGCCATAATCAGTAGTGTAGAAATCATTTAAAGTTCCTTTATCCAAAGTTCGTAATAGGGGTCATAACGATAACCCGCAGGTGGGTCTAGTGGGTCAAATTGTTCGGGGTGTGTAAATGGTGTAGGACCTTGGCAATACCTAGCCCGATAGTCTCGTGTGATACGATCTCGTAGCTCGGGTGTGGTATAATAGTCAGCGTACCATCCTTCGATAAGAGGATCTGACCAGTCGTGATCTTGTCTGGCCCACCACTGTTTTAATCTGCGAATTAACATAGTACATTACTTATACTATAAAATTGTCAGTTATTGCTGATTCTGGCTGTAGAGGTAATTCACAGTGTCTGCGTTTTCACGATAGGTAGTAGCACCGTTCTTGTGGTGAAAGCGTCGAGCCATTTCGGTTTTTGGACTGAGTGTAACGTAGGTAGTTACTTCTGGCTGTTCACGTTTAATTTCTGCAGTGGCTTCTTCGATCAGTCGTTTGCCAGCACCTGCTGCATATGACCAAATGGTGTAGAACACTGCGGTGTTAGTGTTTACCACTGTGTCTGTAAGTTCGTTAACCGAAGCAGGAATGTCTGCTAGGAATTTAACACAGGTCACTGCCAAAGGCACATTGTCAGCGTCTTTCAGCACAAATATGCGACTGTTGGTGTTCACCCGTTCTTCTGCAGGGATTTCGGGACGAACTGGGTCGTCTTTGATTAATCGGAGGAATTGGTCTTCTAGATTGTTTATGATGTGTAACATAGTCGTGCTCGCAGTATAGTGTAATTATATGCGTATTTATCTTCTATGTCAAATTTCTACTTTCCAATGATAATTCTCTGTCTTCAAGGTCACGGATCTTGTCTGTCAGCTGATCTATGATGCCGATGTTGCGTAGCTGCTTGAATACTAGATTTTCCACTGACCATTCACCAGCACGTTCAAGTCCTGCTTTACGCATCGTGGTAATGCGTTCTTTGGCAGCTTCGATCTTTTTAAGATTGCCTGAAGCAATAGCGGCGGCAACATCGTGTGTAACTGATTCCAGTTTACGCTGTACATTACCATCGTCTACATCAGGTTTGGTTTTCTTAGGCTGTTCTAGCCATTTTTGATGCATAACACTATAAACACCTGTTGAGTGATGAGGTTCCGCAGATCCCTGTACATAACACTCTACAGGAATGCCCTTGATCGTGATATCGTGATGCTCTGCCCAGAGTGCCTTTTTGGCATTAAACAGTTCACGATATTCTTCGCTGACTTCGCCATTGACTAGCACGTGAAGATCGAGATCTGAAAATTTTGTCCAAGTGTAGTTGGCGTTGGAACCTGTGAGTGTATAGTCTATGACATCCAGGTCTACATTTAGGAATTCTTGAAATTTTTCTGCTATCTTTAACAGCTTGGCTTCTACTGCGGGATCTAGTTCTGTGCCCTGCCAAATCTTGGGATTGAGAACACGATTTACTGTAACGAAATAGCTACCGGTGAATTCACGACTGCGCATCTTATACTCCGTACCTATTTCTTTTTACGTTTGCTACAGGACCACTTTTACTGTCTACTGTAGAACTTTCTTGGCTTTTCTTGCTGCTAAGTGCTTTGCCCTTAACACCCATAATTTTATTGGCTTTATTGATAATTTCGGCGTCACCGTCTGTGTAGGCCAGCGTGACCATCTTGCTCTGTGTTGGGCCAAGTCGATCCATTGACTCGTCGGGACTACCAGCTAGAGCGATTCCGAATCTGTATGAATCGTAAGGACTACTGTTGTCTAATGCAGGATAGAATTGAGCATCCGGAATAGCAGCTTCTGCACTTCGTCTTAATTTAGTTTCGGAAATAATATCTTTAATCTTCACTTCAAACCCCGTAACGATTCTTTTTAACCTTGGCCACTGGGCTAGTAATATTTCTGCCCGTTCCTTCACGGCTGGCATTGTCAGTAATGCGTGTAGGTTTCACACCCATCAATTTTGAAGCTAATTGTATAGTTTCTTCATCTTCCGGAGCATACATAACCTGTGCTAGATTTTCAGCCCAGGCGCTTTCTTGTTCGAATTCTACATCACCTGCTTTGTGAGCTCGAGCTGCTGCAACTGCTAGGCCATAACGATACTGCATATAAGGATCAGTATTTCTTAACTGGCGCTGAACAAACACCCCAGGAAGGGCAGCATCTTTAGCCGCGGCAACGGCACTTGGGCGGCCGTTAGTTTTGGAGTTGAACTCTAGGATTACTTCTTTTATGCGCATCCATTATTTAGCCCACATTAAATGATATGCTGTTAGAAGTTTCTCATCGTAAAATTCTGCTACTAAACGGCAGTAGGTATCGTTTTGCATCACTACTAATTGACACTTATCTTCGGGCTGATTGATTAACCAATTGGTGTGATCTAACCCTATAGTTTTATGTACTTTGGGCCAATTTATTTCGATGTATTCGCTTTCTTCGGGCAACCACTTCAACAACTCTACTGCATTATTCTTCATTGTCACCCATACTGTTTAAAATCTCTCGTAGTTTTGTGGATTCTACGTTTGCACGTACTTTACCAACGCTTACACCCTCGTTGGGTTCTTCGCGCTGCGTGACTTCTGTTTTACGTTTAATACTGTCGATAATTGAACTTGTGCCGCGGCTAGTAGCACCACCGTGATCTTGTTCGTCCTCTGGTAGATCTGAGATTCTAAGACTTTCTAGATTAAACTCTAGATCAATCTTTGTGCCAACACCGCTTGATGAACGTGTCTTCATCAACTGTAATTGATAGCGTCCACGCTCACGCATAGCACGGCTAGTGAAGATACCAAACACATTGTCTGCTGTTTGAATCTTACTTAGTCCACCTGAAATATGACTGTGGTCAAACTCTACTTCTTCAACAGCACCACGATTCAACTGGGCGGCAGTAACAAATACACAGTTCTTTTCAACTGCTAGATTACGCAATTCTTCTGACACATATTTGTCTTTGATAAACAAGTCTGCTGGTGAAATCTTCTTACTCACTGGCATTAGCAAGTCCAAATAGTCTACTAACAACACGTCTACTTTCTTGCCTACTTTGATTTCATATTCTTTTAAGTATGCACGAATGTCATTGGCTGTTTTACCACTTGGCATATACTTGACCTGTAGCATACCCGATTTTCTACCAATCATCTTGACTTTCATTTCAACATCGTCTAAGTCTTTAAAGATGTCTTTGGTTGCAATACCTGTCAACATTGCATCAATACGCATTGATACTAGTGCTTCTGAAAGTTCTAGTGTTAGATAAACTACATTTAAACCAGCAAGTGCAAAGTTTACACCCAGGTTAGCAAGAAATAAAGACTTGCCAGCCCCTGATCCACCTGCAAAAATATTAAGCTCTCCACGATTAAATCCTCCAAATAGTCTACGATCCATTGACGGCCAACCTGTTGAAACCTGTCCGTTCTTGTCTTTAATGCCTAACAATCGGCCACGAGGATCGGCAAAGTAGTCAGTACCCATATCACGTGCAAGACCAATCTGTACTGCTTCTTTGATCAGTAGTTCAACTGCACCATAGTCGTGTTTTTCTAAAAGATCTGCTGAACTAATGATTGCACGTTCAAGTGCTTTATGCTGAGTAAATTTTTCAAACTCATCCATAAACCAATCCATATGACCTTCTTTAAGATCTTCTGGTCTAACTAGATCTGTTCTACAGGTTGCGTTAACCATATTGTAGTCTGGCAACACATTATACTCTTTGGCATAAACGTGCATAAACTCTGCCGCATCTTGTAGTTTGCGATCAAATAGAGTGTGGTCAAAAATACCTTGACAGCGTACAAATGTCTCAGCATCTGACAGCATTATTTCAAGATATAGTTTCTGTACTTCCGGTCCGTAATCTTTAATCATACTTTATATTATACACTCTAGTTAAACACTTTAACACCATATAGGCTTTCAAAAGTCATAGAATCAGTGATGTTGTTTACCATAGGCTTACCCTTGATATTAAGGCTGGTATTCAACAGCATAGGGCATCCACTAGCTTCATACCAAAGCTCTAACAGCTTTCTAGTTGGACTGCCATCATTGGGAACTGTCTGAACACGACTGGTCTGGTCGTGATGAATAATCGCCGGATACAGTTTTGGGGTCTTACAAACCACGGCGTATTGCATATACAACGCGGTTTTTGCTGGCATTTTAAAGTGTGTTTTTGCGAATTCTTCTAAAACCATCGGAGCAAAGGGCCTGAACTGCTCTCGTTGCTTTATCTGGTTAATTAAGACCCGTATTTTTGGATCACGTGGATCTCCTAGTAAACTACGGTTGCCTAGGGCTCTAGGACCAAACTCTGCAGGACCGCGAGCAACACCACATACTTTGTGTTCCAAAAGATGTGCTACAATTTCTTCATTGCTGGAATGATAGCCCATATCAAATCCTAGATAAGGACCCGGCCAAACAATGTGTTTCTTTTTCTGTGCTAGTACTGCGCCAATGGCGCTGCCGTCGTCACCTGGCGCCGGCATAATCCAAACATTATCAAAGTATTTGTAGGCCAACGGATTAGCAGCACAGTTCAAAGCACAACCTCCCATCAGTACTAGGTTGCGGCTTCCTGTTTTCTGTTTGGCTGACTGTAGCACACGCTCAAACATCATTTCATAAACAGATTGGGTGGCAGCGGCGATATCGTATAGGTCTTGTTGCGTATTCAGTTCAGGCCGCCACCAGTTACATCCCCTATGGAGATTTTGTCTAAGACGGAACGGATTCTGATAATCGTCATTAGGAAACTCTACAAATTCTTCAAGTAGATCTTTACTAAAGCGATTAGCATCGCCATATGCTGCCATACCCATAAGGATATATTCTTCTTCAATGGGCTTGAGCCCCACTCTCTGTGTCATTGCACTATAAAACAATCCAGCACTATGAGGATAGGCTAAGTCGTTAATAAAGTGTATCTTTTCACCTTCTGCAGACCACAGACTGTATGTTGTAAATTCACCAATTGCATCTAATACAATAACCGTAGCTTCATCAAATGGGCTGGTGTAGTAGCCGGCGGCTGCGTGACTGAAGTGATGATCGCAGGTCTTTATCGGAGCGACAACACCGAACCTATTCATATAGAGTTTTGGATTTTCAAGTTCCCAATTCTTATTGGCTGTTAATTTTCTAAAGGCCTTCTTCCAGGGTTTCTCATACCAACAGACTAGATTAGGATTGCCGTATTTTTCTCTCGAGTAATCAACTAATTCTTGACAAAGATCCGGGTCGTTCTTAACGCCACTGAATCGTTCTGACGAACTAGCGAACACGAGTGTGTCGTCATCAAACACAGACAAAGCTGCATTATGTGCTCCTGCTGAAACTCCCCAGGTAATCATTTGTAGATAAAGGGATCACGCTTACGCATTTCTGCCAGCTTCTTTTTAAAAGCCCTTTCCTCTCGATAGTTTTTAATAAATTCAATCAGTTTTCTAATCATCTTTTTAATCTCTGTTCTAACTGCTTTAAAGCCATTGTGAGTTTAATCTCGCCCTTTTGTGCTGTCTTGATAGCATCTACTGTTACAAACAGTCTACCATATCGCTGTACAGCATCAGCACAGTCTTTCACATCACTATCCCAATTTGGAAATGCTACTGCCCAATCACATTCCATTGCTCGCTTGATCAACATAAGACCAGCTTCATCTTGATCCGGGATAACAATTACTTCACTGCCTAGACTATTAATTATTCTTTCTTGTTGTTCTGCTATATCGTTAGTGAGAAGTGCAACACCGCCCATCGCAAGTGCATCAAATGGCCCTTCACAAACAAATACATATTTCTGTTCTTCTTTTTGTTCATCTACATTGAATACAAAATGCGGATGTTGATCTGACAGATATTTAGGTTTTCCGTCCTTGATTTTACGAGCAGTACTGCCTACAATTTTATCTTCGTAGGTGAAGGCGATAATAACCCTCTCATTATATCCTGCTGCAGGGGACCAGTATAGTTGTTTACTGTTTGGATCAAATCCTCTGTTGATGACATATTGAATAGTGTCTATTAGATTTTGTCTTAGATCTTCAGTAAGACTCATTGGATCACAAGCCCATTCCCATAATGTTTTAGAGTCTTCAGGCAATTCTTTAGGCTCAAACGCTACCTTAGCTTCTTCAATCTTATGCTCGTATTCCGGACTTTCTGTTTTAAGTGCTTCAAATATTAACTGCTTGATATCATCTTCACTACCACCTAGCCAACGACACAGACTTTGGAATTTACCCGATACTGGTCGACCTGGTAACCAACTTGCTGTGAATTTACAATTGAAACAGTTATAGACAATACCTTGATCAAAACGTAGTCCAGCACGTTTGCGAGTATCTTGACTGTGTCCTCTATGGTGACAACAGGGAGCATTAAAGCTAGTCCATCCAGAAGGACTTGATTTAGCTCGAGGTGGGATTAGTGTTCGAAATTTGTCAACAACTAGAGTCATATAACAAGTATACTATCTATATAGTATCTTGTCAATGGTTCCGGCGGTTGGAATGTGTTTAATTCTAAACCAATTGTATTTTCCTACTACATTGGTATATTTTACGTTGGAGTTTACCACTGTAATCGGTGATCCAATATCTGCCCAAGCACCTGCTCCCGGAGTTGGACTGTTGCTGATACTGCCTTGGATTTGAACTGTTCCGCTGTATGCAGTTGAGTAAATTTGGAAAGTGTGTAGACTCTGTGCTGTCGCCAATTGTGGACTTGCATCTATTAGACTGCTGGTATAAAAAGCAGAACCTACAGTACCAGTAGTCGCTGGATTAGTAAAAGAAAATATGTCAACTACTAGACTAGATTCTACATTGCCAGAGATATCACCCGATACTTCCAGTGTGCTTATTGTACCGTATTGGCTGTCGACATATAACGGAGTGCGAGAAATTACCTTGTATTCCGTTGCATTGATTGTTTCTCTAATTTCTTGAGTGATACTGTAGTTGTAAAAGCCGTTTTCTAAATCTAATAAGTCAGCTTGACTAAATGTTACATAGACTTTTCCTGTTGTGTTACTTACAGTTACACAGTCTTTCTGTTTCACTAAGTCACGGGTCTCTCTGGCAACAATGTTAAATACCAAATAGGAGCCAGTGATGTCACTTGATTTTTGGTCTGAATTACGAACTTGCAAATCAATGCGATTGTTAACCCCCCGATACATCTTTAAGTTTCGATTATACACTCTGCGATACCTCTCTAGTTGCCAGGACGCCAACGCATTTGTGAATACGTCTATCTTATTTGGATATAAATAAACTGAATTAAATTGCATACATTAACGGACCTTTATAGCAATATTTATCAATGAGAATAACAGATAACCTACAAGAAAACTTCCCCTTCATCAGCGTTATAAACCACGTAGACAAAGAGTATGTTGGAATCATAATTAATCAGGATGCTGCAATAACCAGTATCTACGACTATACCGCTATCAAGACAGAAGATGAAAAGCGTAAGTTTTTAGAGCTTGGCGAGGTATGGTGGTGGGAATCAAACCGTCAAATACCTATCAATATATTTTTGTTACGTGACATTGTTCAATTTAGATATGCTATACGAAACTTCAGCACCAAAGATGTTAAACTGATGTTTGGACCGTGTACAAGTCTAAACGATATTATTGTTAAGCGTATCAAACGTAAGAGCATTACGTTGGTACGAAAAGCTACTTAACTATATTCGTAGCTGATACCTTCACAGATTAAATTCATCTGTACTACAATGGCAGTTGCATAGGCAATTGCGTGACTCTTCTTAAAATAATACTCATCAGTCGTTGGCTTCGTCCAGACTGCCTCGTGAACTTCTGTCCACGATTTTCCTAGTAGATATTTCTTGGCTGGTCTTATGATTGCTAGACAGGCCGCGAGCGATTCTATATCTTTCGGTTTCATTGTCTTCAATACGTGCCCGTGACCATTCACGTGAAAGAGTAGATTCGAGAAGTCGTCTTGTTCCAGTAGATCCCATAGTGGTTCTGTCCCCATTAATTGATCGAGATGTGCTTCGTCTCGTACACCTTTATAGATACTAACATTAAGAAAATCTATTTTAAAATATTTACGATCTTCTGCGGTCTCGTAGGGTACTGCACATAATCCAGTGACAGCATTGATTGGGACTTCGTGTAGATACACACCAGTATTGTGTTTGACTAACTGATTGTCTTCTTTTCTACTGGCTCGTATGTGTTTGAACAAACTTAATGCCTGTTCTCTATCAACGAAGTCTATATCAATATCAGGCATCTGGTTTCCAATTTACACTGTCTTGGGTTTTCTTCCAATCGTGTTTTCCCTCGGTAGTATATCCAGTATACACTTCTCCGGTCTCTGTGTCAATCAACATCCACTTCTCTGGACATTTAGTATAGACTTTCAAAGTAACTGATTCTTCTAATTCTGTAACGGATGTTCCGTCTAGTAATTTTCTAGTGGTCATTAATTAAACCTTGTCGTTTCAAATAACAATAATGGCAATGTTTCTGCTAGAAACTGTGCATATTCTTCGGCGTCTTCATCATCTTCAAACCCAGAAAACTTAACATATACATCGTTGGTATCGTTAGCAACAACTACTTCAATATCAATATCGTCTCTAGAAATAAATTCTTCATTCTCAGCTAATTCTTCTTCTACTACCGGTTCTTCTTTAGGTCTTTTTGACATTATAAAATTTTCGCCTCGCGGATTATATCTTTAACAAGTTCTATGTCAGCAGGCAATGCTTTGAATTTACGCATCCAAAACTGTGGATCGATTACTGGTCCCACAATCTCTAGTTGCTCATCATTCATTCGCTGTAATAGTTCCTTTCCAGACTTGGTATTTAACAATATCCACGGCGACACTAGACCTTCTTTAATATCGTGTGTTGCACGATTTAAATTAACATACTGAAAATAATGTTCCCAAGGCGCAGCATTTACATCAGCCCATTCCATCATTGTTTTAATCGTACGTTGTATAGCACCATCCGCAGGCTCTTTCTTAATTAGATCAGCAAGGTATTGATCGTATAATTCATCACGGCACCAATGATCTAATTTTACACCACTCTTCACTACAAAGTCAATAAACATTTCAGGATATATCGGGGCAGTATTAACCATAAAACTCCCAAATTTCACAAAGGCTGTGTAGTAGGGACTGTCAACAAAATCATCAAACGACTTAGGATGTTTTCCTTTATTGGTGAAATCATAAAACCGTTGGAATGTCTGCAATCCCATCTGAACGTGCTTTTCGCTCTTGCTTAGATATCTACGTTTTTGTTCACAGATGTGTACGACCAAAGTTTTTTCTTTGGCAAACATCTTTTTACAGTATTCGCATTTATAGCTTAATTGCATTGATCTGTTTTTTATCCCAACCAAGTTTCTCACAGTACGCCTTTACTTCTTTGTCTGTTGTAATTGCTGCCATTGTTTCGATGTCAGCCATTTTCATATCTGGAAATAGATTAGCTAGGAATTCTTCCTTCTTGTTCTTTTGCTTTTTAAGTGGGATCCATTCGTGGAAGAATGTTTTCTTAGTTTCGTGACTGCATAAACACAGAGTCTGCCAAACAAGTTTTGGATGCTTCTGGATATCATTCCAATGCTTGTTATAGTAAAGATTTGTAGTCAATACAAAGTGTTCTTGAAGTTCTCTGTTGCTAGATTTCACATTGCTGATATAACGAGTTAGGTTAAAGAAATCGCCTTTGATTTCTTTCCGACCCTCATCAGTTGCGGCATCCCATAATTCTTTGAGACCCATATCAACTGCTGGAATCATATCCTTAAAAAGGTCTACGTGTTTATTCTGTCCCATCTTTTTTACTCAAATGATATATTAGTATAGCACGTTCTAGTGCATCTTGTAAAGTGGGATTTGTCTTTGCTTCTCTTCGAATATCACCCCACAGCTTCGAATCCATTATGTGACTGTGCAATGATCTACCGTCTGATGTTCGTGGATCAAAATTAGGATGTGTAGGATCATAATTCCATCCTATAGCTTCTCTTGTGCTAGGCTCAGCACCAAACTCTCGAGCATAGGTCACGCCGTCTGCTCGTTCATAAATGTACTTTGCACCTGGTTTAAGTTGTCCCATATTACAAAATCTTATCTAGTTGAAGGACCTCACTTTGACGACTTACTTCTTTAACAAAATAAGCACAAGGAGGACTTGGACCGTCGTGTAACGGTACTGTTAGCAATTGGCCGTTTTTCATTTTAGGAAAATACCATTTAACATCTTGGAAAATATTTACAATCTCGATACTCATAAATTCACACTTAAATCCGTTAATCGGATTAAAGATAAATGCATCGAACCCACGCTCATTAATGCTGGTCAATGGCAATACCTCTGGATCAAGACCGCATTCTTTATCACCTACTACCATACACCAATCTAGTGGCATCTGAACTTGGTATCCACCAATATTTAAAAGAATCGCAGGACTGTTAAATGATTCCAAAAATATCAAAGGCATAAAAAAGAAGTCAGGTTCACTCGGATTGCTGTTGTCTAATACTGAAAATCTTGTATCTTCATCTACCTCTTCCGGTAGTTCGTTTAAATCGAACGACCTGTTGTTTAATGTTAAAATTCTCATATTGTTACCTTGGTTATTGTGAAAGGATACTTTGCATCCTTGTAAAACTTTTTGCGTTCTGTTAAATGACGCTTACTGTATTTGCACTGACTGGTTATGTCCCAGATCTGTACGAAGTCCTTGTCTTCTGCTTTTCGAATACCTCGTCCAATTGATTGTATAACGCGGACAAAGCTCTTTCCGGGTTCCAAAAGAACCAAATTAAAAATCCTAGGGATATTAATACCAACAGCGGCCACACCGTAAGTCGCCACAATAATCTTGTCATCGCTCGTTTTAATTTCGTCATATTCTTCTTTCCTGTCGTCAAGTTTCATACCGCCACTGACAAATACTGCTTCAGGTAATCTCTCAATCAATTTCTTTCCAGTGTCAATTCTATTGATCAGTACCAGTGTATTTCCCGATAAAGATAGTTCTTTAATCTTATTGCCGATCCAAGTTAGTCTAGAATCATCTGTGACTAAAAACGCATACTCATCAGCAAAACTTCTAAATACTTCCACTTCGTTTGTTTGCAAAATGTTAATCTGCAAGTTTGCTAACACACCTTTTTCTTGAAGATCGTGTGCTGACACTTGATTAATCACTGGACCAATACTAGCAAGGATGCCTTGAAATTCCCAAGCTTCTTTAGGAACAGTTCCTGTTAATCCCCAACGAATTGCACAGTTCTTAAAGTTCTGAGTGAGCAGTTTTGTCAACACTTCTGCTTTGGCCTGATGCACTTCGTCAATGATAATTGCACATACACCTTCGCAGAATTCAGCCAGGGTCAGCGTGTCATTATCATAACTTTTCTTGTCTAACACATTAAGACTCTGCCACGTACAAATCGTATGTGTCTTACCTAGTTCTTTTCGATCACCAAAGTATACACCGACATCAAGCCCTAAATTAAGGTAATCTTCTTCAGTTTGTACAACCAATGACTTGTTAGGCACAATGACCATTGTTCGACCATAGGGCTCACACAGATGTGACAATGTAGCAGTGGTGATAGTTTTGCCTGCACCAGTCGCCACCTCTTGTAATGCCTGTGGATTTTCTAAAAACTTGTTTACAACATCAAATTGATAGTCACGTAGTATAATAGGATCGCCAGCATTGGGATGTCCTTTAGGCCAGGTCTTACCTTGATCAGCCCAATAATTTTCTGTAACAGGAGTAAACGTAAAGTCGTGTGTCTGGCGATGATCTTCAACTTCTATTTCATATCCAGCGTCTGTTATAATAGGAAGAATAACATCTAAGTGAGCAAGAAATCCTGTGCCACCGATACCGAAATAGGTTTTTGTACCATCCCATCTACCTAGTTTGTAAGCGGGCATATGACGTGCATACGGCAATTCGTATTTTAGTTTGTTAACAATCTTTCGTCTGGTTTCAACCGATAGACCGTCTACCTTAATGTTAACTTCGTCTTTAATTACAAGTTTACAACTCGACAATTTTCTTATTCCTCAATTCAGTTGGTTTATGTTCGCTATAATAAATCACGCAGGGGTGACTATCAAACCAATCTTTTGTAACAGGTCCAGACTGCGGATAAACATTGTTACTAGCTAATAGTATAACAGATTCTTTATCTTTAAACAACCACTTTGCTGGTTTATTATTAAAAATTAAAAACTTTCCTTCTTCGACAGGACCATTCGCACCTATCTCTTTTATCCATCGATTGAAGTGGTTTTTATCGTCGTCTTTTGCCAATCTAAAACAAACACAGATGTCTTCAATTGACAGCCCGTTGTTTAATAGATTATCCACAAGTTCTCTTGCAGTTGCTTCAACATCGCTGGCTCGATCTATAACAAATGCGACCTTTCCCGACTTGATCGCTAGTTTACAGAGTTCTGCAAATTTATCGATTTCCTTGATCCAAAAGTGATTTGATTCACTAGCCGCTATTTTTTCTACTGTTGAAACTGGCTTGTCAGTGTAGGGGTACCCCATACTCTTAGCCAACAATAGATCACTTTCGTAGTTGTTGGTACTGTGTGCCTTCCACCATTCTTGTGTTTCTTCACTGGTATTGAGTAAGGTTACCCAATTAGCACACAGACAAGATGTTGGCAAAATTTCGTCTTGATTTTGCCAAATTTCTTCAACCTCACCAACTGCAATTAAAAATGTATCATCAATTTCAAAATTGTGTTTAGTGGCAAACTCAAAAACCTGTATCAAATTTGTCGAGTATACAGGCAATACTCTAACTTTCTTTTCAGGATCCCAAACAGACGAAGAAAAGTCGTTTTTTGCGATCTCATCTTCGAATTCTTTCTTCAGTTGATAGGGAAACTTTAGACAGACATTAATTGATCCTTCACTGTCTTTCTCGACATAGACCTTCTTGCTAAAGTCAATAACACGAAATGCGTTTTTCCATTGAGGGGAATTAGCAATAATAGTACGATAGTCAAAACCAGCGGCTGCTGCCACGTTTTTATGCTTTTCTAGAATCTTTAATAGATAGCTACCTTGTGCTTCGGTCAAGGGTTTATCGTCAGTTAAGAGGTTGTGAAAATTAGTTGCTGCACCTTGGTCTTGATAATTTATTGAGATACCCTTTTGATCGGCAACATTCAAAAATTCAAGAAAAACGTCTTCGATGTATTGAGATTTTAACATACTTTCAGTATAGCATAGGCAATACTGGATGTCAACCGTTAAAGTATTTTTCTAATCTTTTAATTGGTATGCCACTGGCAATTTCTTCAACGGTCCATTCAGTGTGACATAATTTCAAAAACCATTCATCTCTGTCGGGTAGTGAAATTTCCTCAATTTTCTCCATTTTTCCACTCAAAATTCCAGCCAGACTTGATGAGTCACATATCACTGGTACGCCTTGTATGGCAGCTTGGATACAGGGGCCACTATTGTGGTTGATCACACAATGATAGTTATAGTCAATGTCAAAGTCGTCATATGAGTCGTGTACACGCTGTGGCTGTATCACGGTAAAATCTTGGTTTTGTAAGGGTAAAGATGAGCGAGGATGTGGTCTAACTACAATGTGTCTATCAGTGTGAGATTTTATTTCTTTTATCAAGTCTAGTACCCAATTACTGGTAGACGGCATACCGTCCCACTGGAGGCTGCGTTCGTGTTGGCAGGCAATAAGTATTTCTTGTCGGCGCATACTCACTGGTTCTTTCAGTGAAATTCCTAATTTTTGTGGTCTATCAATATCTAGGTCAATGTTGTTGCCAAACTCACCAAGACCGTTAATATGGTTAATGCAGACCTTCCAAGTCTGCCCTCTTTTTAGTGTGCCAACTTCAAGAATCAATACCGGCTTGCCTGCGGCACGAGCTGCTTCATAGATAAATTTATTAGCATTCATTCGGCCATTCCATAATATAGACCAAATTACTGGAATATCTTCATTGCTGTCAACAATCTCGTGGCCTTGCTTTTTTAATCCTTCTTCGAGGGCATCAAAAATAGGAACACTGTTTAATGCACCGTGTTCTCGATATAATTTAATCTTCATCAGGAGCTGCAATGTTTATTTTAATGTTATTCATTATGGATTCGTTTGTTCTACTATCTTTTGCGCCAGCTTTATAATGCTGTATGTATGGTGCGATTACACTTCTTGGAATCGGAGTTCGATAACGATGTCCTGGATTTAAATCCATTAAGGCTGCACCTTTTTGTTCCATCTCAGCAACAACGGCTCCGTATACTTCACCGTCATAAAATCTTCGAATATTTTCAGTGATGTCTCTGCAGTAATAATCTCTATATCTATCTCGCATCTCTGGAAACATAGGATGTTTCTTATTGAAAATAAGGAATCCTGTTTCACAACTAAAGGCAGTTCTGTCAGGATTATCGTCTGTAGGCCACGGATGTACAACACCAAAGTGTGTACTCAACACATTGGGTGGGCTAATTAGAGATAACAACTGTTCTGGTATAGGAGATACACTAGCGCAGTCGGCATCAAGCCATATTATACGATCATAGCCCAACTTGTCCATTGCGTGTATGATCGAAAATGCTTTTTTTGCAAATGTAATAACTTTGCTCTCGTGGCTGTGTCTCTCACAAAATTTCGTAAATTCATTATCTAACACTTTCCAATCTAGATAGTGAACCTGTTTATATTTTGGAGGTTTTTTCATATCCTCATTATAGACCATCAGGTCTATACCAGGCGGCCAATTGCGAGCAAATGTTTCTATACAGGCTTTCCCGCAATGATCAAAATATTTTTGATCCATCGAAGTAATACATACGTAACTGGTCATTGTACACTCCAATACGGCTCAGTTCTTGGTGTTAATAGATCACGTTGATGTGAGCGTCCGGCATCTTTTCTTGCACCTTTTAAGTGATCGAGATATGCTCCCCAAGGAGTATTAATTAACGGATGGCCTTCACCTGTGATTAAGCCGTCACTCCAATTTAGTGATTTTAAAGAAGGAAATTTTACTCGAACAGCGTCAAATACATAGCTGTCGTGCCATTCTTCTAGTTCAAAAATGCCAGACTCTGCTTGGTCGTACATTCTTTGAAATTCATTTAAAAAAGTTCTAGTCATAGGTGATGTTAAATTCATAGAGTATAATCCACACTCACTGAATTTACGTTTTCTTCCAAGAAAACACAATTCTTGCTCAGGCGGACAGAATCTATCAATAGTGTCGATATGAATTTCTGTGTGGCATACCATATCAGCATCCATCCACAATAACACATCAGTGTTACAGTTTTTTGCGCAGTCAAATATGGCATATACTTTGTGTGCGAATCTAACAGCGTCCCATTTGAAGCCTTTTCCGGAGTCTTTTCGTTGGCTTCTGCGTGGATCGTTACTAACATCGCCATTAGCTTTAGGAATGTCTTTCCATCTTTCTTTAAAAGCTACTAGGTCTGATAAATCTCTTTCACAACTTTTTACAATTAGGTTATCGGCAGTTTCCTCAACTGTGCAATTTTCTGCGTAGACATATAATGTGACCTCTTTTGGCCAAGTTGCTAAAAAACTATTGATCATTCGCTGACCATATTTTTTATAACCTTTTTCATTGAACGTTGTGCATACTGCAAACTTTCTCATAGATATTCCTTTATAACTTTCCAAGCCTCACCCGATGCAAGGTCGTTAAAACTAAAATGACTCATACTAATCTTCCTAATCCATTGTTCTCTATCCGGGTATTGTGGGCTTTCTATTTCGTATAAACTGGTATTTGCAACATCATAAGCCTGACTGTTTTTAGGGATAGGGTCTGTTACAAATACAGGTACGCCTTCGATAGCACTAGCCACTCCCGGCGAACTATTGTATGTTACTGTGGCCCAGGCATTTTTTAAATCGTCGAGTATACTAGGGTTGCCACTGATCCATACCTTTGGTAAATTTAACTGTAGATAATCTTTGGCCCGTCGATCACCTGGATGAGCTCGTACAACTATTCTTCTTTTACTGACTTGTCGAATAGTAGAAATAGTATCGTGCAACCATTGCATAACATCAACACCTTTCATTGACCAACCACCGTTGCGTTGTAGACAAATTAAAATATGTCCGTCATCATTAGTCCAAGGTTTTAATTCTATACCGAGATCTTTTCTAATTTTATTCCACTGTATGTCATTTACCACATCGTTAAAATAACAGCCAGTAGTCGGAAATACATCGTCTAAACTAAAACGTAAGTAGGTTTTTGTGTTGCCTGGATCTCTGTATAAAAATAAATTGCTATCAATTGCCAGGGTATGTTTTCCTGCTTTACGCTGTTCTAAAATTACGTGTCTACGGAAATTTAAATGTGGAGCACTTTGACTATCTTCGTGAACCCATCCTTGTATTACTGCTAGATCTGTTGGATAAAATGTTGCTGACTTTTCTTCAATCAAAGTATCACCGCTGGGCTTTACACCCGTGGCAAAATTACTTAACACTAAAACTTTTTCTGTTTTAGTATTCTTTGCAGGAACCGAAGCGTAGTATACTGCTACACTTTTATTCATCAAGTAATCTCCTCATCGCAGTGCCGTCTCTCATTTCACTTATATGGAATTGACCATAGGCTAAATGACAGGCCCAGGCATATAATTTATCCTTATCTGCGTAGTAGGGATTTTCTATCTGAGAAAGATCTTGTAAACTGACTGGACTTGCAGCATTTGCAGGAGCTAGTGTAAATGCTGGTATACCGTGAAAAATTGACTCAACCGCGGCAACACTGTTAAATGTTACTAATGCAAACACATCATCGTCTAATGCCGTTTGTAGTGTGTCGTTGGCTATCCTATCTATTCTTTTTGGAGCACGTTCACGTACAACCACAGAACGATCGGTATATTCTTTTATAGTATTGACTGTGTTAAGTAGCCAATGATTCAAATTAATATCGTAAAATTTACAGGGTTTTACATCCGGTATTGCCACAAGAATTTTACTGCCAGACTTCTTCCAAGGTTTAAATTCGCGATCAAATAATTTAAATCTATCATCGGGTCTAGGAATTATTTCTCCGTGTTGCAGATTATTTTTAACAATACGATGCCAATACTTCCAACCATTAGGATTGTTTAATGTTTTTTCATTGCCAAAATAACCAGTATCTACGTAGTAAAAATCTCTTTTATCTTCCCAACACTGCTGCATTATTTTGTGTTTGAGTATTCCTCGAAGAACAATAGGATCTGTGCTATCGGAGTAATTAAACTCATCGGTAGAGATCGGTTGGTAACCCATTCCTCTGGCGAGAGAGTTGATGTATTGGTCTTGTCCGTCTTTACTTAGAAATATCATTCTGTTGACAATACTCTGTAAATATTCTTTCTCTATGCCATTCTTCGGACTGCGGAGTGTCGGCAAACTCGTGAAAGCTAGGAGTACCTAGAGTATAGTGTAATAGTTTAGCATCTGTATTTGGACCAAATTCATCTGGTAGCCAATTCCATTCAATTGGCAACTCTCCGATACGTTCATTGTCTAGCCAACTGAATCGATGTAGGAAAGATCCTGGTTGGCTCTGTACAAATTCAGGTGTTAGTTTACGATTGGGGAAACTATTACAGTTCCACACAATAACGCTAGACCAATTCTTACGAGGATAATCTTCGTTCTTTGAACCAAGATATTTTGTTTTCATTTTAGTCTTGTAGTCGTGCTTGACAACCATAACATCTTTAGAAATGTCACGCAAATCCCACAGCTCAGCAATGTCGCCACGCACAATCATATCACCGTCGATGAATATAGCACTGCCAGTCCACGACATTAGATAAGGGACTAAAAATCGTGTGTAGATAAAATGATTGCTACCGTCAGTGTGCGTTTCGCTGTAATCTTTAAAAAGGTTTAATGCTACCGGAATGATACTTACAGGTCTGCTAGAATTTCTAATAATACTATTTGCACACACGTGAAAGGCAATCGCTTCTCGCGGATCATAGCCTATAAAAACTGGAATTATATCTTTCATTTACGTTCTATGTCCTCTTCTACACACTGTTCGCCATATTGTATTTCAACAACTTTAACAGGAACCTCGTACGGATTTGTTAATTGATGCCATTCCTTTGTAGGAACCTTATATTCGATATGCTGTCGTAAATGCACTGATGGTAATGAATATCCGCTTTCCATTTGTCTATTAACTATTGCTTCGCCTTCGCTAACAATCCAATATTCCGAACGCAAATTGTGTCGTTGCATTGATAAAGACTGCCCCGGATTAACTGTAAGTTCTTTTACTTTCATCCCCGGGACTTCGTGTAGCACACGATAGTAACCCCAAGGGCGTTCAGTCTTAGGTGCCTTCCATTCTTGTAGTATCCAAGAACTAGAATTTTGTTTATCAAATCCGCCAACTCCAAATGCAAATGACAAATTAGCATCTTCGATATCCATTTCTGGAATATTGATGTGAGTTCGATCTCCGCCGTTAGCAAAAACAATTTTGTCACTAGGATAACTTTGTCTTACCATCCATATGGCGTGTTTTGCACTGTCGTCATCATCGTTAAAATCTATAACAAAGTCTACTCCGGCAAGTGCGCGAACAACCGCTGCACGTTCTTTATAAGGCATAAATGGAGAGCCTTTCTTTCTAGTAAGCCAAGCATTACTGTTGACACCAACAACTAAAATGTCTCCTAGAGTTTTTGCTTCTTTGATATAGGAAACGTGTCCGCTATGTAAAGGATCAAACCCACCTGTGATTAAAACTATTGTCTTCATATTTTCTTCCATAGGAAATCAACGTGTTGTTGTAATATACATTCGTAACCTAAGCTGATCATAAAATCTCTATAAGTTGTGTCGCCGTGTTGCGCTTGATTGTCTTCTAAACAAATGTATGTAATTGTAGTGTTTGCCCAGTCTACACATTTTAAAATTGGAATCTCAGAGCCTTCGGTATCAATTTGTAAGTAGTCTATATGATTAGGTAATTCTAAACTTGCCCAAGATCTACAAGGAATTTTTTGAACTATTGCTGGAGCAGATTCTCTACTCTTAAGTTGAGGATTTTTACTTTCAAGCAACTTCTGATGTAGTTCATCATATGTTTCTATAATACCATTCCATTCGGGTCTGTCTGGAAACATCGCATAATCAACTTCACCATCGTGATCATATACCGCAACATTTAAGCAACGGCATTTTCTATTTTGAATCAATACTTCATAGCTAGGTGGTGATGCTTCAACACAAACACCGTCCCAGCCGGCCTGTTCCAACATAAAAGTACTGTTCTTCTTACGTCCGTCCCACGCTCCGATTTCGATATAGAATCCCTTCTTACCTTCGGGCCATATGGATGTAAAGAACTGATAGGTCATCCTTGGGATTTTTGGTATTCTTTGTATTTTCATATTGTTCCTTGTGTAGCTAACCAACTTTGGTCGCCTACGTTGTGTGATAATTTTTTAGTCATTTTTGAGCTTATTCTTGTTATAGTTGGAGTGATAACAGTGTATGGAGTATACCAATGATTAACTACCATATCCCCAGGCAACCATCCTCGAGTGTGAACACTATCGATTAATTGTTTTGCACCTAAAGGTTTTAAAATGTAACCGTGCGCACCTCGAGCGAAGTGATGTTTTAATAATCCCCATCTAAAATTTTCCCAAGGAACTAACGGATATTCTGTAATACTTGCTGTTTCGTTTTTTAATCTTTCTTCGTAGACTGCGTAAGGATCATCAACTTGATATGGGTGTGCGTATGCATCTAATACCAATCTGTGAGTGAATATGTCTAATACATTTTCCGGCAAAGTCCTAATCATTACAGCATCGTGCTCAAATATTAAACAAGGTTCATCCAGCTCAAGACATTTAAGCCACAGCATATAATGACTTAGAAAACACCCAAGTTGGCTGATGTTGTCTTTATATATCTGCTTCATTCCCGGGTAAGGAACCATTCCAAGTTTAGATAATAAGTCTACTTGATTGCTGTATACACCAGCAAATTTTTCAACAGTAATTCCAAAAGATGCAGACGAACTAATGCACTCATTGGCAAAGTTCTCCGAAATTTCATCACCTTGTTTTCTTATAACGAACGCTTTCATACGACTCCTTGGCCTTCTATTTATGTGCGCATTTAATTGTATAAATACAAAAAGGAGATCTGTATGAAGCTGTTAGTTACCGGGGGTGCAGGGTTTATTGGTTCACATATCGTGGATAAATTGATTGATCTAGGGCACGAAGTTGTGGTTATAGACAATGAATCATCACAGTCACATTACCAATTTTACTTTAATCCAAAAGCTGCCTATCATAAACTAGACATCGTAGATTATGAAAATACAAGACCGTTGTATGACGGAGTTGACTATGTTTTTCATTGTGCTGCAGAAGCAAGAATACAATCTACCCTAAAGAAACCAGTGCAGACTGCACAGACTAATGTCGTTGGAACTACGTCGGTATTACAATGTTCGTTAGAAGCAGGAGTTAAGAAGGTAATTTATTCTTCCACATCATCTGCATACGGATTGAAAAATACTCCACCATTACAAGAGTCAATGGTTGAAGACTGCCTTAATGTATATTCAGTTTCAAAAGTTACAGCAGAAAAGATCTGTACATTGTATACTAAATTATACGGACTTGATACTGTTATTTTTAGATACTTCAATGTCTACGGAGACCGTGAGCCAATCCGCGGGCCGTATGCTTTAGTTGTGGGTAAATTTCTAAATCAATTTAGAAGTGGGGAGTCGTTAACTATTGTACCAGACGGTACTCAACGTAGAGACTTCGCGCACATCGATGATGTAGTAACTGCCAATATGTTAGCAATGACAGTAGACCACAGTCGATATGGTGAAGTGTTTAATATTGGATC
>Ga0114974_10000937_pt1 | contig 23408 bp, 20 predicted proteins | sample S_130206_EF_Meta_FD_87318 | JGI IMG/M metagenome (GOLD analysis project Ga0114974, IMG submission 87318) | Freshwater microbial communities from Lake Simoncouche, Canada to study carbon cycling - S_130206_EF_MetaG | ecosystem: Environmental > Aquatic > Freshwater > Lake | place: Lake... | reverse complement strand
CTGATAATCAAAATGGCGGATGGGGAGGGATTCGAACCCTCGGTACCCTTTTGAGGTACACACGCTTTCCAGGCGAGCCCGTTCGACCACTCCGGCACCCATCCGTTCTTGAAAAGAGTCGCGCATACTCGTGGGGCTCTCCTAATTGTGCAAGCCAGAACCGCGACAATGTCGCAGAACAGCTCTCCGGCTAGGCGGCCAGACTGGCGCTTTGAAGGCAGGTATGCGTCTCTGAAAGCAAAGCAAATAATTGGAGACAAGTTATTTGTAGAATATAAGCGCCTTCAAAATCGGCGCAAACGTCACTCGGCGGTCCTCCACCGGTCCCGAAGCGTTTCCAGGGTTTGGCGCTGGGCCGTTGCCGTGAGGAGTTCGGATGCCTCAGAAAACGAACTCAGCCACTCCAATGTCTCCCGCGTGCCCACCCAACGCAAAACTTGAAGCGCCTCGATCTTTTCGCGAACGCTGCTGGTGGCCTCTTGGAAGAGGGCTCGCGCAATCGGTTCTGCCCCCGCTGCTCGAGATTGACCGAGAATTTGGAGAGCGATCGAGCGCGAGAGCGGATGCGTCAGCCGAGAGGCGGCCAGGTGTAGCCCGTGGTGATGGATCCACGCCGTCTCCTGAGGGCCGAAACTGCTGCGGAAGAGTGCAGAAAGGGCGATACCCGAGAGAGGGGAGGCTTCTTCGGCGAGGGAGACGTTTTTCAACGTTTCTTTGACAACGCAGCTGGGCGAGTGTTCTTCAGCCCAAACGCCCAGGTGTTGCAGGGCATACTCACGCAAAGACGAGGGGAGTTTTTCCTCCAGGGCGAGACCGATGAGACCGTTTTCGATCTCAGAGGCGGCCTGGTCCGCCCCGCGCAGCCAACTGAGGGCTTCGTCGGCTCCGAGAAACCACTCCCCTTCCTTCCCTGGAATGAGCCCTTCAAGCCGCTGCAAAAACGCCCAGACCGGGGCGCGGTCCTCCCTCTGGGTGCCGCGAGGGTCCGTCCTTAAGATTTCCGCGACCTCTTTTGGCGCGCGATCGTGGGAGGGTTCCTCCTCCGGCTGTTTTGCTGTGGAGGCCACCACTTCCCGGTCCCTTACCGGACGTTTGAGAAATTCGTGCGTCCCGCCCCCGGCAAACGAGGCCTCTTTGCGCCGCGCTCCCGCGAGCCAAACAAGAAAACCCGTGAAACAGGCCACGGGTAGAGCGCATTTTTTTCGGTTGCGAAACCACCAAGACAGAAATAGGCCGGTCATTTTTCATGTGCCGCAGCGCCGCCGGGAAAACGGAATGTTGGGCGAATTGGCCCCCCAAAAGGGCGGATTTCTCCTCCGTAACAGTCCGTCTGACCCGGAAAACGGACCCGCAGTCGCTTTCCTCCGGATGTATCGCATCCCGAGAGTTCAAGCGGTGCGTTTTTTGGAATCCCGCCGGCGGCAAGGCGCTCCAAGAGCGTGTGCGGTCGCGAGATGGAATATCGGCCGGAATTAAACGGGTTCTGAGGCGCCGCTGGGAAGACGCACCTGCAAAAGGACCGTGGCTGGAGTTTCTGGGGCAAACTCGAGAAGGCGGGCTTGAAGTGGCAGGAGAAACCAGTCGCCCATACAGAAGGTCCTTGAACCCACGGAAACGCTTCCTGAGAGGACGCAAAAAATGGCGCCGCCGGCGTGGGGTTGGGCTGCTTTTTGAAGAAGTTGAATTTCTTTAAGGTCGAAAAATTCACAGGAAAAAGGAGTTCCCCGGAGTGGATCCGCGAGGCTGGGGGTCACGTCAGAGAAGTTCATACACGCGAGGGACTCCTCGCGGTGGAGCGCGCGCGCGCGGCCTTCGGAGTCTCTGCGGTTCCAGTCAAAGACCCGGAAGGTGGTGTCGCTGTTTTGCTGGACTTCCGCAATCAGGCAGCCGCCTCCAATGGCATGGCAGCGGCCACCCGGCACATAAATGGAGTCGCCTTCTCTGACCGGAATCGTGTGGAGAAGGGATTCCAGGGATCCGTCCGAAAGGGCGGCTTCAAACGCCGCTTGCGAGAGGGGTGCGTTGAACCCGGCGAAAACCGCGGCGGCGGGTTCTGCGCCCAGAATGTACCACCATTCATTTTTCGGTTCGCCAAGCGGCGGCCCCTTTTCTTTTCCCGAGGGATGCACCTGGACGGAGAGGTGCTCTCGTGCGTCCAAAAGTTTGACCAGCAGGGGAAAACGGTCTGCGTCGTGCAGGGTCGCGCCAAAAACGGCTTCGCGGTGGTTGGTCCAGAGGGAATGTAACGAGGTCCCCTCAAGGGGGCCGGCGCTTACCAGGCTCTGGGCATCCGGACGGTCCACAAATTCCCAGGACTCGCCGATACACTTTTCGGCGGGGAGGGTACGGCCCAGTTTGTGTTCGAACGTGCGGCCGCCCCAGGGGCGCTTCTGGTAAATGGGAGTGAAGGAAAGGGGCTCAGGGAAGTGCATGGAGACGGTTGCAAAATCGCGACTTTCAAAAACGGGGCAGGGGTCCAAAAAAACGGGCTTCGGGGGAGAAACGTTTTTCCGCCCTCGATCTGCGTTGGTTTTCGCCGCAGAAAGATGTTTTCATAGCCTCTTCAAAGACAGCCCCGAAGTCCAAACCCGTTCCTTCCCCATTGAAAATTTCATGAAAGCCCTCGTTCTCACCGATTATCGTAAACTGGAACTCCAAGACCTTCCCAAACCAAACCCGGGCCCGGGCGAGGTGCTGATCCGGGTGGAGGCTTGCGGCGTATGTGGGAGCGACGTCCACGGGTACGATGGAAGTACGGGCCGGCGTATCCCACCCTTGGTGATGGGGCACGAGGCGGCCGGTATTGTGGCGGACGTGGGTGTCGGCGTGACGCGCTTTCAGGCTGGCCAGCGGGTCACTTTTGATTCCACCGTTTCCTGCGGGCAGTGCTTTTTTTGCAAACGGGGCGATGTGAACCTCTGCGACGCCAGGCAGGTGCTGGGGGTTTCGTGCGGCGAGTATCGGCGTGCGGGGGCGTTCGCCGAGTTTGTCACCGTGCCTGACAGGATTCTTTACCCTTTGCCCGATGGCCTATCCTTTCAGAAAGCGGCGATGATTGAGGCGATTTCCGTCGCTGTTCATGCGGTGGCGATCACGCCGGTGGCCTTGAACGACACGGCCGTGGTCGTCGGCGTCGGCATGATCGGCCTGCTCACGCTTCAGGCCGCCAAACTCGCTGGGTGCCGCCGCATCATCGCCGTGGACGTGGACGAGGGCCGGTTGAACACGGCCCGGGGTCTGGGGGCGACAGAGACTATTCTGGCTAAAAACACCGACGTGCCCGCCGCTGTGCGTGAACTCACCGGCGGCCGCGGTGCCGACGTCGCCTTTGAGTGTGTGGGCACCACCGTGACCGTGCAGAGCTCCATCGAAAGCACCCGCAAAGGGGGAATGGTGACACTGGTGGGCAACATCGCGCCCCGCATTGAATTGGCGCTACAATCGGTGGTGACCCGCCAGATCCGGCTACAGGGCTCCTGCGCGTCCGCGGGCGAAATCCCCGCTTGCATCGACTTGCTTGCCGCGGGGCTGATTCAGGTGGAACCGATGCTGAGCGCTTTTGTCCCGATTGATGAGGGGCCGCAGTGGTTTGAGCGCCTCTACAACCACGAGGCTGGCTTGATGAAAGTGGTACTGCACCCCTAACCCCCTTCCTTTCCAATGCAATTATTTGATCTTACCGGTCGGGTGGCCCTCGTAACGGGCACGAGTCGTGGGTTGGGCCAGTACTTCGCCCGCGCACTGGCCCTCGCGGGCGCGGATATCGCGATGACGAGCCGAAACGTCGAAGCGCTCCGGCCTTTTCAAAAGGAAATCGAGGCGCTCGGGCGGCGGACCTTCGCCACGGCTCTGGACGTGCGCGATCATGCGTCCATCCAAAAAGCGGTGGCCGAGGTCGAGCAGGCTTTTGGCAAAATCGACATCCTTGTGAACAATGCGGGCTGCAACGTGCGGAAACCCGCGCTCGAAGTCACCTGGGACGATTGGAACCTGATTTTGGATACGAATTTGCGCGGGACTTTCTTCACCTCCCAAGCGGCCGCCCCCGGCATGATCCGCCAGGGATACGGGCGCATCATCAACGTGGGGTCGGTCACCTGCGTGGCGGGTTACGCCGGGCTGGCTCCCTATGGGGCGAGCCGGGGCGGCGTCAAGCAGCTCACCATGAGTCTTGCCGACGACTGGGGCAAATACGGCGTCACAGTCAACTGCTTGGCTCCCGGCTGGTTTCGCACCGATCAAAACAAGGTCCTCTACGAAAACGCGGAGTGGGTGGAGTATCTTTGCGACCGCATCCCCCTCAAGCGGCCCGGGCAACCGGGCGACTTGGACGCCCCCGTGGTGTTTCTCGCCTCCGAGGGAAGCCGCTATGTGACAGGACAGACGCTTCTGGTGGACGGCGGCATTTCCACGGGCGCCACAAGGGCAACCGTCGCTCCGCCCAAGTAAACCGTCGCCCCCAGTTATGACTGGACGGCTCTTGCGTGGGCCGCCGCCAGCAGGAGTTCCCATTCCATGCGCTGCATCTCCAGTAGTTCTACGGAATCCTCCTTTGGGGAGAGCCGGGAGGCTTTCTCGCAAAGGCTCACAAAACGGACTGGGTCGAATTCGGGAACGGCCTTCAGCGCGGGGATTCGGCCCGCCCTTTGGAGCCAGTACTTGGCGTTTGGAAAATCACCCTCGCGCCGGTGCAGCATACCGTGCCAGTAGGAGCCTTCGGGGCTGTGGTCATCCTGAAAAATCGAGTGGGCTGCGTCCAGCTCATCCACGGCGAACCAGAGGCCGCCCCTGAACAGGGCGAGGGCAGACTGGTCTTTGGCCGGTTTTGCCGGGTTGAAAGCATCATGGGCAAGCGCCTCAACCTCGCATTTGAGCGCCTCATCGGGCGCGCGGTGGGTGGCGCGAAGGCTCTTTAAAACGGGCAATGCGTTCACTGCCGCAAGCAACGCCGCTGGGAGCATGGACAGGGGCGCGAGTAAACGGGCCGAGGGTTTACCGGCCGCGGGGAATGTCGCGCTCGGGATTGAACGGTTCGGCCGGATGCGTCAGGGGGGAAAGCCCCGCCACTTCTCTGGCCACCTTGATTTTGAGCTCCGCCTTTTCCGCCGGCGCCACCAATTCCCACCCCGTTAAGATGGGGACTTCGGGGATTGGAGCGGCTTCTTCCGGCTTGATGACCGGAGCTTCCGGGTTGCCCTCCACCCACTGCACCTTGGTGAGCTTTTCGTCCAACTCCCCAGTGAATCCCAGCGCGTCCGCCTTGCGGGGATCGACCAAATGTCCCCATTCCGGGGCCACGAGGGTGAGTTTGTCCCCTTTGATCACCGAGCGGAAGGAGAGCGGCGCGTCCTTGGCTTCGTTGAGGCTCTCCCGAAATTTGATGAGGCTGCGTTCCTTGATGATTTGCACCACGGGAACGAAGCTTTTCACGCGAGAGGCCACCCAGTTGTAGGAGGGACCGCCGCAGAAAATTGATTTCCCGAAGGCGGAGATATTGGTGACGTTGATGGTGTGCATCAAGCAGCCCGCGTTTTCAGAGCGGTGGAAGATGGACTCTTGCATGTTGATCTCATCCAGATCGCTGATCGCACTGAACGCGTAGTTGTCCGGCCCGATGTTGTGGATTTGATCCACCCACGTGCCCACCCCGACGGCAGGGTTCCAGTCCATTTTCGGGGGAAGCGGCGCCCAGCCCACCGCGTCCTGCCCATAACGCCAGCTGACCCATGCAGCGGCCCATTCCAGGTCGGGCACCCAGCACCAGCCCGCCTCAAGCGTGCGCACCCAGCGGCCGTAGTGGTACACAATCCCGCCGAAATCTTCGTTGCTCACCCACGTCCAGCCGTAACGCGAATACGCCCAGGACCCGTCTGTGTAGGGCACCCAGCGGTCTCCCATGTCCGAGGGCCGCCAGCAGCGCCCATATTCCCCTAGCTCGAGCCATTTACCGTAGGGCGTAAGGGCCTCGTTGAAAAAACGGAAAGCCATTTCTTCCGGCGCCACGGGTTTGAGCGGCTTGATGGGCGAGGGCAGGTTCCCTTCGGAATCTACCATCGAGGATGCGGTCGGTTTTGGTGCCTTGGTTTTGCCCTTCCCCTTGCTGGGAAGCGCGGCAAAAGCCGACGCGCTCAGCAGCAAAAGCAACAGAGGCACGCGGAGGGATCTTAGGGTCGATCTCATGGTCGGTTTAAAGGCGGTTGTCAGAGGGTAAAAACGGTTCGGGAGGGAGGCTCAGAGGCAAACCAATGGAGGTCGTGCCAATTGCGCCCACTACAGGACCTCTCATACCGAAGCAGGAATCAGGCTAGGACCACCTTCTTCTGCATCTTCCAACCGATGTTCTTTCAATTTCCGCAAATTTCGGCCCCATTGAAACCCCATTCTGAAACGGGGGTCCATCCCTCAGCGATTTTTCACCGCCATGACGACTCTCCTCACCCTGCAGAAAACCATCGGATTTTTAGTCATGCCCGCAGGCCTCATCTGGCAGGGCCTTATCGCCGCGGCCGTCTCGAGTTGGCGCCGGAATGGCCCCCGCCGGGCGGCGTTTTTGACCCTCGTTGTCCTTGGATACACGCTGGCGGGCAATATTCATATCGGGCACGCGCTGATGCGAAATTTGGAGGCGCGGGTGCCGGGTTCCCATCAACTCCCCGCGACGCCCTTTGACGCGGCGTTTGTGTTCGGCGGTTCCACGGAGCTTGACCCCTTTGGCCGTCCGGAACTCGCGTGCAGCGGAGACCGGGTCATCGCAGCCGCCCGGCTCTACCACGCGGGGCTGGCGAAGAGACTGGTGGCGAGCGGGGTATCGTCCGACAGTCCCACGGGGCCGCGCAACTTGGCCGAGGAAACCCGTCAGATCTGGCTCTCCCTGGGGATTCCGGCCGATGCCATTCTTCTGGTGCCGGAACCGTGCTGGGTCACACGCGATGAGGTCAAGGCATTCAAACGGTTAAGAGAGGAACAGGCTTGGGAAAAAGCCGCCTTGATCAGCTCGGCCTGGCACCTGCCACGCATCGTCCGGCTTGCGAAAAAAGAGGGCCTTTCGGGCACTCCCTTTGGAAGTGACTGGCGGGGCCGGGAGCACGTATTCCAGATTCAGGACTGCGTGCCACAGGGTGCTGGCTTTTGGCGAGTCAACCTCGCCGCATGGGAGTACGTGGGCACCTTGGCCGGGAGATAGGGCGGAGGCCAGAGGCCTGCGTTGCGGGTTGAGGCCAATCTGCGGGCGTCCAAGGCCGCGTATTCGCAGCCCACCCGACGCCGTCACGCGCGCTGCCTGGCGAGCAACTCAGTCTTCACATCACGGCAGTACCCTGCAATATCGGCCGCCTGAAGAATGCCGGAGACCACGACGACCCTCCGAGCGCCTGCGTTGAGGACCAGTTCCAAATTTTCCCGCTTAATACCCCCGATGCAAAACACGGGCAGATTGACCAACCGATGGACCTCCGCGATCTCCTCCAAACCGATGGCAGGCCTTCCCGGCTTGGTGGGCGTTGCAAAAAGCGGCCCAAACCCGATGTAGTCGGCGCCCTGTTCAACCGCCTCCAGGGCCTGGGCCAGGGAGTGGGTGGATTTTCCGATGAGGGGGAGCGGCACCTCCCCGGCGAGGGCACGCCCTGCACGCCAGCGCGCATCGGCCACCGTAAAATCATCCTGACCCACATGCGCGCCGTGCGCGCCCATAGAGGGAACCAACTCTGGGTGGTCGTTCAGAATCAACGGCACCCCGGCTTCTTCGCACAACGCAATCACACGCCGGGCAAAGCCCTCGATATCTTCCTCATCGAAACCCTTGGCTCGGAGCTGTATAACGTCCACTCCACCCACCAGGAGACGCTCGGTCACCTGTTCGAGCCGTTCAGGGTCGACATATCCAAGGTCCAAAATTCCGTACAGCAACGCATCGCTAATCGCCTTCATCTGTTCCATCCCACCACAGAAACTCGTCGGAGGGGAGAGGGAACAACTGCGTGACTTCTCCCAAACCGGTTTTATCGTATGGAAAACTGCTTTCTCCGTGAATCTAACGTCTCTCCTCCAATTTTTTCGCCGGCAGTGGATGCCCCTCGCCGCCGTCGTCCTCGGCATCTTTGTCGGGCGGACCGTCAAGAACACGTCTGCGGGCCCGACCCCCGGCGTGCCTCGTCCTAATTCCGCAAACGCGCCGCAGCCGTTGCTTGTGGGAGGGGCGCCTGCGGATGACAACCCCGACGGGGCGGTGGAGGCCGAACTCGCCCGGTTTTTGGGAGGCGGCATGTCGCCCCTGGCGGTAAAGCGCACGGCACTGCAAACAATGGACGCGATCACAGCGGCGTACGCCGAGAAAAGCGACCTGCGTCGTTTTCTGGCGATCTACGAGGCGGCAAGCGAACTGGGCAAGGGGGATATCGCCGCGGCGTTGGAGCGGGCCAGGGCCGAGGAAAATCCCATCGCCGTGCGGGCATTGGAAAGGCGCTGGGCCGAAATCGACCCATTGGCAGCCGTCCAGGCGTGGACGGAGGGCACCGCGAAGCCGCTCGGGGACGCTTTTTTCACAGCCTGGGCAAAGTCAAACCCTGCCAGTGCGTTGCGTTGGTATTCCTCCCTGGAGGAAGGCGATTTCAAGAACCAGTCTCGAACGCTCATTTTGGAGCGCGTCGCCAAAACAGACCCTCAAAGGGCTCTGGATTTCGCCAACCAACTTCCGGAAGGCAAGGATCAAAACCAGCTGATTTCCAGGGCCCTCGCCACCCTCGGTGCCAAGGATCCCGCCGAGGCACTAGCCGCCGCGAAACGCCTCCCGGAGGGTCCCAGCCGCAAGGCGGGAATTGACTCGGTGGTTGCCCAGGTTGCCTCCACCAATGTGGAGGAAGCCCAAAAAATAGTCGCCGCCTTGCCGCCAAACTCGGTTTCTTCAGCAGGCGCCAGCATAGCGGCGGCACTCATGCGCCAGAGCCCGGAACAGGCCTTGGCATGGGCCGACTCTTTGCCCGCGGGCCAGAGCAAGGACTCTGTCTACGGGGGCCTCGCCAGGGAATGGGCCAACCGCGATGTCGTGGCCGCTGCGACTTGGCTGGACACTCTTCCAAAAGGTTCCTCGCGCGACGCGGCAGTCGCTTCCTTCGCCACCCGCACTGCACCGCGCGATCCAGAGGGTGCGACGATGTGGGCCTCCACACTTCCCGCTGGCGAACAGCGCGCCACCACGCTTTCGCAAACCGTCGGTATCTGGCAACGCACTAACCCTGCCGCCGCCGCCGAATGGGTTTCGTCCACGCCCGGCCTTTCGGCGGAGGAACGCACGGTGCTTTCGCAGCCTCAAACGCAGCGACAGGATTCCCAGAGGCTTCCCTCATCGCGACGGCAGCGGGCGGGAAACTAAACCTGCGAGCCAGCTCATTGCCTCGCGGGCGCGGGGCTTGAGGGGGGAGGCTACTCGTACCTAAGCGCGTCGATGGGATCTAGGGCAGCTGCTTTTTTCGCGGGGTAAAGCCCAAAGAAAACACCCACTGCAGCGCTGAAGAGAAAGGCGACGACAATGGCGTCCACGGAGGTAAGTGTCGGCCACCCCGCGAAGCGGGAAAGTAGCGTGGACGTCCCAAGCCCGATGAGGATTCCAAGAACCCCGCCGAGCGAACTGAGGGTGACAGCCTCGATCAGAAACTGGCTCAAAATGTCCGCCCCATGGGCCCCCAGGGCGATGCGGATGCCGATCTCACGAGTCCGCTCCGTCACGCTCACAAGCATGATGTTCATGATTCCGATCCCGCCCACAATCAGAGAGACGCTCGCAATCGCCCCCAAAAGCAGACGCAAAACCCGCGAAGTGGCCGTCGCCATTTCCGCAATTTCCTGCTGGCTACGCACCATAAAATCGTTTTCCCGGTCCGGCCCCAGGCGGTGTCGCTGGCGCATCAGGTCCGTGATGTTTTGCACCACCGCGGCCGTGCGGTCCTCGCTGGCGCACTGCACGGAAATCATTCGCAGATTGGTGGTGCCGCTCAGGCGTTTCATCACCGTCGTATAGGGGACGATCACGACGTCGTCCTGGTCCGATCCCATCACGGAAGTCCCTTTGGCCTTGAGGATTCCGATCACCTGAAAGGGGACGTTGCGCACCCGCATGATTTGGCCAACGGCGTCCTCCTCGCCAAAAAGCTGCCGCTCCACAGTCGCCCCGATCACCGCCACCTTCGCCGCCGAACGCACGTCCTGCTCGGTAAACCCTGCCCCCGCAACAATCTCCCACTGACGAATTTCAAAATACTCCGGTGATTCGCCGCTCACCGAAGTCGCCCAGTTCTGGTTGCCGTAGCCCAATTGCGAAGAAATGCGCGTGCCCGGACTCACCGCCAAGACGTCTGGCACCTCCTCTTCGATCGCCTTGGCGTCCTCCAGTTTCAAAGTGCCCGCACCTCCGGATCCCGACTGGACGCCGCTTGTGGCGAAACTGCCTGGGAAAATCAGGATCACATTTTGCCCCAGAGTGGCGATCTGCGCCTCCACCTGCGATTTGGCGCCGTTGCCGATGCCCACCATTGCAACTACGGCACCTACTCCGATCACGATGCCCAGCATCGTCAGCGTGGAGCGCATCTTGTTGCGCTGGAGCGCACGGAGGGCAAGGTTGAAGGTTGCCAGGGGGGTCATAAAACGCCTCCGCTCGCGAGCGCCTTCCGCTGCTCGCTCGCCATTAAGCGGCCTTCAACGGGGGCGTCGCTGCGGACGATCCCGTCGCGCATGACCAGGCATCGCTTGTTGTATTGGGAAATGTCGTGCTCATGCGTGACCATGACGATGGTGATCCCTTGATCGTTCAATGTTTGAAAGACCTCCATGATTTCCACCGAGGTTTTCGTGTCCAGATTGCCCGTTGGCTCGTCTGCCAGCAGCAGTGCGGGTTTGTTGACCAGCGCCCGGGCGATGGCCACCCGCTGTTGCTGGCCCCCGGAGAGCTGGTTGGGGTGATGGTCAGCCCGTTGCGAAAGGCCCACCATTTCGAGGGCTTCCAGAGCGCGGCGGCGCATTTCTTTGGTCCCGAGTGACTGGCGCGCGTACATCATCGTCAGTTCCACGTTTTCAGCCGCCGACGTCCGCGTCAGAAGGTTGAACCCTTGAAACACAAAGCCGATTTTCTGGTTCCGGATGTCCGCCAAACCATCCCTGTCGAGGGTCGAGACATCCTGGCCATCCAGAAAATAGTGCCCTTGCGAGGGGCGGTCCAGACAGCCCAGAATGTTCATCATTGTCGACTTTCCCGAACCGCTCGAGCCCATGATCGCCACAAATTCACCCCGTTCAATCCGCAGCGAAACATCGCGGACGGCATGGAGTTCGACATCTGCCGTGCGGTAGGTTTTCCAGACGTGGTCAAGTTGGATGACGGGTGCCATGGTCCGGTACGTGCGGCCGACTAACGCGTCCGCATGGAGGGCGCACCCAGCGGGTTCGCGCCGGGTTTGACGACCGCCGAAGGAGCTGGGTTCTTGACGCCGGTCACGATCACATCGCCTGCGGCAAGACCGCTGATCACTTCGGTGAAAACGTTGTCCGAGATGCCAAGTTTGACCGGAGCGGCCTCGGGTTTGGAACTTCCCGGTTTGAGTAAATGGATTTTGCGCTCCGGCTTGGCGCCCTTTGATTTGCCCCCGGCCCTCGGACGTTCGCCGGGCGCTGCACCCGAAACTACGGCGTCCGGGAGCTTGAAACGAAGGGCCGCGTTGGGCACGCGGAGAATGTCTTTGTGCTGGGCCACTGTGATGGAAACGTTCGCGGTCATCCCGGGCTTGAGCTTGAGTTCGGGGTTTTTAACCCGCACCAGCACTGAATACGTCACCACGCTTTGAACGGTCACCGGCGCATTGCGGATTTGCTCCACCACTCCGCTGAAGGGCGAATAGGGGAAAGCGTCGACGGTAAACTCTACGTTCTGCCCTTCGGCGACCGTGCCGATGTCAGCTTCGGAGACCGAGGCCTCGATCTGCATGCTGGTCATGTCGTTGGCGATGGTGAAAAGGTTGGGCGCGCTGAGGGATGCGGCGACGGTTTGCCCGACGTCCACGCTGCGGGAAATCACGGTGCCGTCGATGGGGGAGTAAATCGTACAGCGGCTCAAATCCACCTGCGCCTTTTGCAGGGCGCCTTCTCGGATGATCACGCCCGCCTGCGCCTGGTGGAGGCCCGCAATAGCGGTATCGAGCTCTGCTTTGGTTGCGGCGTTTTGTTTAACGAGCTCCTCTTTTCTTTTGGCCGTCGTCTCCGCGAGTTCAAGGGTCGCCTTTGCGTTAGCCAGCTCACCCTCAGCCTGCTTTACGATGGCGTTGTAAGTTGCCGGATCGAGTTTTGCGATCACGTCGCCCTCTTTGACCTTGGAGTTGAAATCGGCGAGAAGCTCCTCGATGGTACCCGAAATCTGGCAGCCCACCGTTACGTTGATCACCGGCTTAAGCGTACCCGTGGCCGTGACGATCTGCGTGATGTCCCCTTTCTGCACTGCTTCAGTAAGGTAATCTGGGGCATCCGGCTTCTGGTTTTTAAAATACCACCATCCCCCCCCGCTTGCGCCGAGCAGCACCAAAACAAACAGAAGCTTTTTCATGAACCCGTGAGACTCCTATTTCTGCCCGGTGATCTGGCGCACCCGGAGGTCCTGAAACGTCCCGCTCACCTGTTCCAGCGCGCGCAGGGCGACCTGATAGTCCAGCGAGAGGGTGGCGAGATCGGAACGCGCGGTGCTCAAATCCTTGAGGGCGCTCAACACGTCGACGCTTTTCGCGGTGCCGGCACTGTACTGGTTTTGAAGGTCTTTGTAGCCCTGTTCTGCGGCTTGCACCTGGGTGCGCACCGCGCGTAGGGAGCCTTCGAGAGTTTGCACCTTCAACCACGCCAGCTTCACTTCGGATTCGATCCTTTTTGTAAGCCGCTCTTTTTCAAGACCGGCCTGTTCGATGTCGTACCCGGCGCCCACGATGTCCAGCTCGCGCTGCCCTCCTGCAAAAAGGGGAAATTGAACCGCAATACCGGCTTGCCACTCGTACCGCCCCCCTTGAGTGTTTCCGGAAGAATTGGTGATGGAGGGGCCTCCCTGCGCGACGATCCGGGGCGCCATCTGCGCCCGAATTTCCTGCCGGCGCGCTTCCGCTTCCTGAACCACTAGACCGCGCTCATGCAAGTCTTCCCGGTGCTCATACGCTTTCGCCAGGAGCGATCCGAATTCGGGTACCTCGCGCCGATAGGGGAGCGGTTCTGACAGCCGAATTTTGGTATCGGGAGCGAGGTTCAAAATATTGCGAAGCGTGTTACGCTGGAACTCCAGGTCATTCTCAGAGGTGATGAGGGCACGGCGTGCGATTTCCACGCTGACCTGCGCACGCAGCACGTCGGAGCGTGTGACTTCGCCGACGTCCGCGCGTTTTTGCGCGAGAGTTTCCTGTTCCTTTGCGAGGTCCAACGATTGCACGTTTACCGCCACCACCCGCTCTCCCTTGAGGGCTTCGAAATACGCGTTGGCGACGCCAAAAAGAGTTTCACGAATGGTGAATTGCCGGCCCAGGCGGCTCGCCTCCACCGCCAGTCTGCCGCGGCGGCGAGCAGGGAAAACGGTGAGGTCCAAAAGCGGGAGCTGCAGGCCAAGGTCGCTGGATGCGACGCCGCTATGCTGCCCCTGCCGGCTTGGATTTTTAAGCGTGGTCGAAGTACGCTCGTACCCTACCGACCCATTGAGCCGGGGCGTGATTTTGGTGAGTGCGCTCAAGGGCAGAAGTTCAGCCTGGCGCACCTGGAGAAATGCGATCTTCAGCGCCTGATCGGAGGCCGCGGCGATGTCGTACGCGTGTTCAAGGGTCATTAGAGTGCTCTCCGAAGCGGGCTGACGCGCGGGTTCAGGTGCAGCAAAGGCGGCCCGGCACAGCAGCAGGGAAAGAATCGGCAAAAGAGTTTGGCGGCGCATGATCAGGGGTGAAAAAAAAGCGGACTCTTAGAATCTGCGCCCGAAAGAATAAAAGCGAGCAGATCAAGCACGCCCTCCTGAGACAGCGAATCCACCAAACCGTTCGGTTTGGCGGGATGCGCCTCAGGCGAGAGGATGTGGGCGAGCAATTCCTCCGGCGTGTACGTCAGCGCTCGCCGGCTAAGATCCCGGGCCCTGCCGCCACCCAACACGCCAAGCTTGTGGCAACCGGCACACTGGCGGCGGAAATGCTGCTGGCCGGAGGCAAAGCTTCGATGCCCTTCCAAACCCACGGACAACACTCCGCCAAAGTCCGCCAGCGTCCAACGCTTCGGCGGTTCTGCCGCCTCGCTCGCGCCTAGGGACGTGCCGCAGAGGGATAACAGGGTGGCGCCAAGAAAAAATAAGTGTCTGACCATAAGGCTTCCTTCTTAAATAACTCAAGTGCAACCCGGATGTTAGATTCAGCAAGAAACCTTCTAACCTTCGATCACGCCCAGGGAATCTATCCCAGCGAGACTGCCTCTCCGTCCGCACCGATGCGACTCTTCTCTCCCCATTGGCCGCAGTACAGGGCGGACCCTCCGCTGCAGCGTTGCATTGCGCGCCTCGTCTCAAGCACAATCTCGTTTTCCACCCCTATGTTTTTTTACCCCTTCGCGGCTGTTGTGGGCATGGAGCGCGCCAAGCGTTCCCTCCTGCTGCATGCCGTCGACCCGCGCATCGGTGGAACGTTGCTCCTGGGCCAGCGCGGGTGTGCCAAAAGCACCCTCGTGAGGGGTTTTGCGGCGCTGTTGCCAAAGCCGGACGGCGTGCAGGCACCCTTCGTGGACGTCCCGCTGGGCGTGAGCGAGGACCGCCTTTTGGGCGCAGTGCACGGTGAATCTCTTGTGCGCACCGGCGCGTGGACCGCCCAAGCGGGCCTTCTTGAAAAAGCCGATGGTGGCGTTCTTTACGTCGACGAAATCAACCTGCTCCCCGACGCACTTTCCGACCTTTTGCTGGATTCTGCAGCCTCGGGAATGCACCGCCAAGAACGAGACGGCCTCTCCCAAGTGCTTCATTCACGCTATATTTTAATTGGAACAATGAACCCCGAGGAGGGGGATTTGCGCCCTCAGCTTTCAGATCGTTTCGCGCACGGCGTTCGTATCGAGGACTCGTTTTCCGCTTTGGAACGGGTCGAAATCGGAAGGCGTCGCCTGGCCTTTGACGACAATCCGGTGGCCTTCGAAAAAGAATGGGCGCCCTCTACCGAACTTCTCAACGCTCGTTTGCTGGAGGCTCGAACGCGTCTGTTAGGCGTGCAGGTGCCCGATGCGCTGAGGCTTGAACTGGCCCAACGCGCCCACCAAGCCGGCCTCGAAGGCATGCGCGCCGAACTCGCCGTCCTGCGCACGGCCCGGGCGGCGGCCGCTTTCAGAGGTGCGGCAGCCGCTTCTGCCGAGGATGTCGAGGAAGCGTGGCTGCTCTGCCTCGGCCACCGTTGCTCGCCATCCCAAGAACCGCAGCCACCTGCCCAAAGGCCGACTCAAGAGCGGCCGCCCTCTGAGAAAGCCAATCCGGGCTCTTATTCCACCGCTTCCCCTCAACGCCCTCAGCCTCTGACCCCAAAAGACGCCCAACCCGTCCCCATCCCTCTGCTCCCTATGCAAAAACCGCGTATTCTGTCTCTGCCGCAGCCCCTTTTTCCTAACCGCCATCTGACCGCTCCGATGGCGGCCACCTCCCGCCTCGCCACGAGCAGACTCGAAGGCGGCCCCGTCCTATGGCAGGCATCGGTTGTGGCTTCCCTCAAACGTGGCTGGACGCCTGGTGGCGCTGGCTGGACGTGGATGCGTTCCAGCGCGAAGCCCCTGAGGCGGTTGTGGGCGCTCGTGGATGCCAGCCGGTCCACCGGCTCGGCCGCTTTTCTCGAACAGGCTCGGGAGTTTGTGGCGGGGCTTTTGCCTCTGGCAACAAAGGTGTCCCTGCTGCTTATACACAACAACAAGATCGAGTGGATGTTCCGCAATGTTGCGCCGCAAGGGGCTCTGGCGCGTCTCGCCAGCCTCCCTTCCGCGGCAGGCGCCAGTCCGATCGCGGGCGCCATCGGAAAACTCCATCGCGCCGTCTCCGCAGGGCGCCCCACCCGTTACGATACCGTGTGTCTTTGCTCCGATGGCATGCCCACTCTGCGCGCAGGTCAATCGGCGGGGCAGGCGGCGCGTGAAATTCGCGTGGCAATCCAGCGTCTGGGGTGCAGTTTACCGAAGGCTCCCGTCTGGCTCCTGCCTGAGATGGGCCGCGGCGTGGCGGCCTGGGTGGGAAGGCTTTTAAGGGGAAGTGGCTGCCAACTCCTCCAGCCGCCTTTAAGGTAGCTTAAATCCTCTTGTTGAGTTAATTCAGAGTTGTCGCAGTTTAACCCTCTAGAATGGAAATGAAATCATCTCTCAGGCAGTTTCCCGCGCACACTGTGTTCTCCCCGTTTTGCACGGCTGTGTTAGCAACTAGCGCGCTGTTGTCTCTGAGCGCCCCTTCGCAGGCGTCTCCAACGGATTATGGCGTACGGAGTTTTTCGGGCGGAGCCGTAAGTTTCGAAAGAGCGTCCTCTGCAACCGGCGCAAGCGGCTGGCAAGGTTCGAGGTACCACGCGCGCCCAAGCTCGAGTATCGGCGTTTCCATCTACAGCGGCCCTTCCCCTTATTATCCCCGCTACCGCGAGCACTACCCTTATTATTCCGGCTACGGCGGCCCAATATACGTATCTCCGCCTCCGGTGGTCTACACGCAGCCGCCGGTCTATTATTCGGCGCCACCCGTTTATTACGGATCGCAAGTGCAAGCGCCCCGCTACGAATATGCCCAGCCGCCGCGCAGCGCTCCAGCGGTGGACACCAGAGTTCTTCAGGTGCAGGAAAATCTCCGGCGCCTCGGCTACTACAAGGGTTCGATCGACGGTTTGTCTGGTGCTGGAACACGAGCGGCGATACGCGCTTACCAGGTAGACCGCGGCCTGCCTGTGACGGGGCGTATGGACAGGGATCTTCTTCAGGATCTCGGGCTGTGAACTACGGTTCAGCGCAGGGCGTGGCGCCTGCGCCCCTTTCGCCGCCGGGGTTTGGGTCGCTTCCACCGCCCGAGTTCGGGCCCCTTCTGAAGGCCGTCTCCCGGTCTTTTTATTTATCCCTTAGATTTTTGCCCAAGGGCTTGAGGGAGCCCCTCGGGCTTGCCTATCTGCTGGCCCGTACAAGCGATACAATCGCAGATGCCTCCGAAGCCCCTCTGGCAGCAAGACTCGAGGCGCTTGAAGCCTTCATTCGGGCGCTCGCGGGCGCTCGCGAGAATGAGCAAAGGCACTCCGAACTCGGAGCGATGTTCACGCAAATGGGCTGCTCCAATCCGGACGAGGCGAGGTTGCTCCAGAAGGCCGATGCCCTAGTCGCGTGTTTTTCCGGGTTAACAATTCCCGTAAAGGACGAAGTTTTTTTAGTGCTGCAGACCATCATCGCCGGTCAGCGCGGGGATCTCCTTCGCTTTGGATACGCCTCGGCATCAGCTCCTCAAGCACTTTTGCGGGCGAGTGATACAACCGCATACACCTATGCGGTCGCCGGCTGTGTGGGCGAGTTCTGGACGCGGATTTGCGCCCTGCAAATGCCCGGGTTTTCACGCATCCCCTTGCCAGAATTGCTTGAACTTGGGCGCCACCTCGGCCAGGGCCTGCAACTCGTCAATATCCTCCGGGATCTGCCGGAGGATCTCAGGATGGGTCGCTGTTATCTTCCCTTGGAGGAATTGGAGGAGGCCGGCTTGTCGGCGCAGGATTTGCTGGCAAGCCCGACGAAGGCGCGGCCCGTCTTCGAACGCTGGCTGGCGCAGGCTGGGGTATGGCTTGGAGCCGGCGAAGCCTATGTCTCGGGAATCAGGGGTCGCCGTCTGCGCTTCAGTGTCGCCCTTCCCCGCCTTTTGGGGATGGAGACCCTCGCGCTGCTGCGCCGCCATCCCCCCTTGGAAACGCCGCACAGAGTGAGCGTCTCACGCAGCACCGTCCTTCGGTGCGCCCTGAATGCCTGCAAGGCTTGAATTCACACAAGTGTCTCTGGATGAAAGTTTCTAAACAAAACCTGCGCAACCAGATGCGCTCCCTTTTGAAAGCCGGTGTTGCAAATTTTCCGGAGCGCTCGGCGGCCGTTTGCAACCAGATTCGGCAGCGTCCTTTTTGGAACACCGCCCGCACGGTGGGGTTGTTTTGCCCGCTGCCCGATGAACCCGACTTGCTCGGATTGATGAAGGATAAAAACAGGTGTTACGTGTTCCCCCGGATCCTTGGGGAGTCACTCGTGTGGCATGAAGTCTCGGACGTGGAGGTTTTAAAACCCACCCACTCTCGTGGATCCTCGCCGCTGCGCGAACCTTGTGAGGGCGGACTGGTGGCGCTGGAGGATATTGATCTGCTGCTGGTGCCGGGGCTGGCCTTCACGTTTGAAGGCGCACGTTTGGGCCGGGGCGGCGGCTATTACGACCGTGTACTCGCCTCGCTTGGACCGCGCACGGTGACTGCTGGAGTTTGCTTTGAGTTTCAGGTTTTGGAAACTCTCCCACTGGAAGCACACGACCTACCCGTCCAGCATATCTGCACCGCCTAGGGCTTTATTTGTGAGACGTTTGTAGGGGGCGTCTGAAAGCCGGCGGTCTCTCACGCTTTGGTCAGGGCATTTGCCCGAAGCAGGCTGTATGACGCAACCAGTTTTCGTGCATCTTTTAAGATTAATCTTATTCGGCTCGCAACCGGCTTGGGATGGGCGCGGGAAGTTTTTCCTAAGAAAGGAATGGGATCTGCGCTCTTTTGTTATGTAGACTCGTTTTTATATGACAACTAATCGCCGCCGCCTCTCCCCGCTCCTTCCTGAGCGCCAGGCGCCTTCCAAATACAGCGTTCCCAATCTGGACCGTGCCCTGAGTATTTTGGAGACATTGAGCGCAGCCCCGTCCGGTCTGACGCTCAGCGAGCTTGCTGCGACACTGGAGATCCCGACAAACAGTGTCTTCCGGATCAGCCGCACGCTGGAAGAGCGCGGCTATCTGGAGCGCAACGAGACCACGAAAAGATTCCAGCTCACACAAAAATTATTGCGTCTCAGTTGCGCTCCGGCCGCGGGAGAACGGAGCCTCACGGAGTCGGCGCTGGAGACGATGCGCAGCCTGCGCGACCAGACCTTGGAGACGGTTTTACTCGGGACGATATCTGGTGCGGAAGGAATTGTCCTTGAGCAGGTTCCAGGACGTCATGCTTTCCGTTTTTGCGTCGACGTGGGCGTCCGTTTCGAGCTGCACACGGCCGCCCCTGGAAAGGCGATGCTCGCAGCACTGCCGCCGCCGGAGGCGCGCGCACTGATGGATCGGATGTCCTTTACGCGCTTCAACGCGCGGACCATCACGAAACGATCGGCATTCGAGGCCGAACTCCAGCGCACTCGGGCCTGTGGCTTCGGCGTGGATGAAGGAGAGGAACGGGAGGGCGCACACTGTGTTGGAAGCGTGATCCTCGACCGGCAAGGCGCTCCTGTGGGGGGAATCTGGATCACAGGCCCATCTTCCAGACTACCCGCTTCGAGCTTTGCCGCGGTGGGCCTCCTGCTGCGGGACGCAGCCCGCCTGATTTCCAGCAAACTCGGCTACTTTCCAAACTAATCCCGCCTTACCCCCGCCTATGAAAACCCAGGCTAGAATGCATTTCTTCGGTTTGTGCTCCGGGCTTGCCATGCTCTGCTCCGGTTCCGTCTTCGCAGCGCACGGCACTCCGGAAGCGAACCAGTTTTTCAAGGAACAGGTGCACCCCCTTTTGAAGGCGCACTGCATCAAGTGTCACGGCGGGGAAAAGACCAAAGGCGGTTTAGTGCTAACCTCGCGCGAAAGCCTGCTCAAGGGCGGCGAAAGCGGCGCGGCCATCGACTCCGCAGCCCCCATTAAGAGCCGGTTGCTGGAAATGCTCAGCTACCGGGATGCCGACCACGAGATGCCACCCGCCGGAAAGAGGCCCCAGGCGGAAATTGACATCATCCAGAAATGGCTCGAGATGGGCGCGCCCTACGACCCGACCCTGGAGAGCGCCCCCGTTAAGACTGCGCACGTTCAAACCCCGGAATCCTCGGAGGACCGCGCCAACTGGTGGGCTTACAAGCCCGTGCGCGTGGATGCCCCGCCGCCGGCGGTCGACCCCGCGTGGAGCAAAAACCCGGTGGACGCGTTTCTCGCAAAGCAGCACGCACAGAGGAACCTTCGCCCTAACCCGCCCGCCTCCAAGGAGCAGTTGGTCCGCCGCGCCTACTACGACCTGACCGGCCTGCCCCCCTCGCCTGAGGAGGTCACACGCTTTGTGGCCGACACTTCACCCGACGCCTGGCCACGGCTTGTGGACTCGCTCCTTGCCAAGCCCCAGTACGGTGAAAAGTGGGCTCGCCACTGGATGGACGTGATCCGGTACGCCGAGTCTGAAGGTTTTGAGCGTGACAACGAGAAGCCCCACATCTGGCGGTACCGCGACTACCTGATCAAGGCCTTCAACTCGGACCTGCCCTACAACCAGTTCATCATAGAGCAGTTGGCCGGGGACGAGTTGGAGCAGCCTACGCAACAGTCGCTCACCGCGACCGGCTTCCTCCGTCTAATGCAGTGGGACGACGAACCCTCCGACCGCCTCCAAGCCAAATACGACCTGCTGGCCGACAACGTTCTGGTCACCAGCGAGGCGTTCCTCGGCATGACGATGGGCTGCGCCCGCTGCCACGACCACAAAAAGGATCCGATCTCACAGAAGGACTATTACAGCTTCATGGCGTTCTTCCACGGCCTGAAAGACTACGGCGCGACGCGCAACAACCCGCGCCTATGGGCGCCCGAGGTTGACCGCGCCCGGCTCAATCTAGAGCAGAACAAACGGCTCGCCGGCTTGGACGCGGACTACCAGAAAAACCGGGCCCTCCTGCTGGAGTGGCATGCCAAAGCCGGCCCCGCGCCTGCGAAGCACGAGGACGCACCCCCGCTCGTTGCACCCCGGGGCGGGGAGGAGAACGCCTGGCAACACACCACTAAGGCGCCTGCTTCCAATTGGCGCGCGGAGAGCTTCGCACCCAAGGGCTGGAGCATGGCTGACACCACAGACGCCGGGACAGGTGCCGCGGTTTGGATGCGCGCCAAGTTCGGGTTGGCGGAGATCCCGGCGGATTTCTACCTGGACCTCGAATACCAGACCGACACCGAAGTTTTCCTCAACGGCACCCCTATCCTCCAAGGACACAACCTCCCCAAGGGACGCCGCTCCATAGAGCTGGCTCCGAACTTCAAGCGCCTGCTCCATACCGGCGCGAACTTTCTGACCGTCCGAACCGTTGCCAAGGACGCCGGTGCGCTGCCCACCGTGAGCCTGCACGCGGGGCTCTCGCCCGTGGGACGGGCAGAAAAGCTGCTGCGCGGTCCAAAAAAACTCGAGCAAGGCGAACTCAACCGCCTCGCGGGCGGGGACCTTTTGGAAAAGCTTAAAAGCGCTAATCCCGCCTGGCTGGCGGAAGCCGCCCAGTTGGTTGGGATTCCCATCAGCGCAGCGGCGGAAGACGGCGCCACCCCTGCGCCCCTCGCCATCCATCGCCGCGGCAACCCTCAGAATTTGGGGGAGCCTGTGGAGCCCGCGTACCCCGTCATTCTGAGCAAGGACGGCACTGCGCAACCGGCGAGCTCGCCGGTGGGCGGCAAGGCGTCCTCGGGGAGGCGTCTGGCGCTGGCCAACTGGCTGACGCAACCGGACAACCCGCTGGTGAGCCGCGTGGCGGTCAACCGGATCTGGCAGCACCATTTCGGCCGGGGGTTGGTGCCCACGCCAAACGACTTTGGGCGACTGGGCGAGCTGCCGACGCATCCCGAACTGCTGGACTATCTGGCCCGCACCTTCATCGAAAAAGGGTGGAGCTTTAAAGCCATGCACCGGCTGCTCCTGAACTCAAAGGCGTACCAGATGAGTTCCTTCGGAACACAGGACTCGCTTGAAAAGGATCCGGAGAACCTTCTGTTCTGGCGCTATCCCATGCGCAGACTCACGGCGGAGGAACTGCGGGACTCGATTCTTTCGATGTCGGGGGTGTTGCTGCCGCAGATGTTTGGTCCGCCGGTGCATCCCCCGCTGCCGCGTGCTGTTTTGGAAACCCAGTCTATTCCGGGCCGCAACTGGCCAGTTGAAAACGAACGGGACACGACGCGCAGAAGCATCTACGTCCACGTTAAACGCACCCTTTCGGTGCCGCTGCTCGCCGACCACGACCAGGCCCCCACCGACACGCCGTGCGCGGTGCGGTTTGTGAGCACGGTTTCCACGCAGGCCCTGGGGCTGCTCAACTCGGAGTTCATGGAGAATCAATCCAAGTTGTTTGCGGAGCGCCTGCGCAAAGAGGCGGGCGACCACGCCACGGCGCAGATCCGCCGCGGCCTGCAAATGGTTCTCCAGCGCCCACCTCGGGACGGGGAAGTCGCCCTTTGCCTCAAGACGTGCGAGAGGCTCAAAAGCGAGCTGAACCTCTCCGACAAGACCGCCCTCCAGCGTTTCGCCCTTATCGCCCTAAATCTGAACGAGTTCATTTATCTGGACTAACCGAAAGCCCTTCTCATGAGCACTTCTTCGCACTCCAACTTCTGTGGCAACGTCCGGCGCCGGGAATTCCTCACCACCGTAGGCGGCGGGTTCACCCACATGGCGCTTTGCGGGCTGCTGGCAAAGGACGGCTTCTTCGGCACGGAGGCGCAGGCAGCGGCCTCCCCCGTCCCGGCGGCCATGGCGCTGCCGGGCAAGGCCAAGAGCGTGATCTTTCTGTTCATGTACGGGGGCCCAAGCCACATCGACACCTTTGATTACAAACCCGCGATGCTTGGGATGGATGGCAAGACGATCAAAATCCAAACCAAGGGCCGGGGCGGCTCCAAAAACGAGGGCCGGATCGTGGAGCCCAAGTGGAAGTTCAAACAGTACGGCCAATCCGGGAAGTGGGTCTCCGAACTTTTCCCCAATGTCGCGCAGTGCGTGGATGATCTCGCGTTCATCCACAGCATGACCGCCGAGTCTCCGATCCACGGTTCGGCGATGCTTAAGATGAACACCGGCTCCATCATCGGGGGTAAGCCGGCTCTGGGGTCCTGGATCAACTACGGCATGGGTAGCCTCAACCAAAACCTGCCCGGCTTCGTGGTCATGCTCGACAAAAAGGGCGGCCCCATCTCCGGCGCAAAAAACTGGTCCTCCGGCTTCATGCCAGCCACCCACCAGGGCACGGTCTTCCGGGCCGCGGGCGCTCCCATTCTGGATTTGAGCCCCCGCGAAGGGGTGAGCGCGGGCGAACAACGGCTGCTGCTTAACTCGCTCAATGAACTCAACCAGTCCCACCTGAGCGGGCGCAGCGACACCACCAACCTTGCCGCCCGCATCGAAAGCTACGAGCTCGCCTACCGGATG
>Ga0114974_10000936_pt1 | contig 23412 bp, 26 predicted proteins | sample S_130206_EF_Meta_FD_87318 | JGI IMG/M metagenome (GOLD analysis project Ga0114974, IMG submission 87318) | Freshwater microbial communities from Lake Simoncouche, Canada to study carbon cycling - S_130206_EF_MetaG | ecosystem: Environmental > Aquatic > Freshwater > Lake | place: Lake... | reverse complement strand
TTCCACATATCAAATTGCAAAACCCCTTGGCTAGCAGGAGAACCTTCAAATGACGCATAGGCTCCACAATGTTCAGCACTAAGACTATATTTCAATGACAAATCTGAGACAATTCTAGATCTATCTGATGTAAGATGCGTTTGCTTTTTAACTTGAATTGCCATCTCATTGCTACGTTCTAGAGCAGCGTGATAAATAGTCTCAAAAATCAACTTATTTACTGCCTTTGCTTCATCGCTGTGAAATGCAAGGTCCATCATGATAAAAGCATCAGCAAGCCCTTGGACACCAATTCCAATCGGCCTGTGAAGCAAATTGCTGCGTCTAGTCTTTTCCGTTGGATAAAAGTTAATATCAATAACTCTGTTCAAGTTACTCGTTACGACCTTGGTAACTACGTGAAGCTTATCATAATCAAACTGCTTTGTCTCTTGGTTTACAAAAGTTGGAAGTGCTACAGACGCCAAGTTGCAAACTGCCGTCTCATTATCATCTGAATACTCAACAATTTCACAACACAAATTGCTGCTCTTAATAGTTCCAAGATTCTTTTGATTTGATTTCTTATTGCACGCATCTTTATACAACAAATAGGGTGTTCCTGTCTCCATCTGGGCATCCAAAATCTTAAACCACAAATCGCGGGCATTTATGGATTTACGAACATTTTCAGAAGCCTCATATTTTTCATATAACTGCTTAAATGCATCACCATAAACATCGGCTAGACCGGGACATTCATTAGGACAAAAAAGCGACCATTTGCCGTTTTCCTTAACGCGTTCCATAAATAAATCTGGAATCCATAGTGCATAAAATAAATCACGAGCTTTCATTTCTTCGTCACCATGATTCTTCTTCATCTCCAAGAAATCTTCCACGTCTGGATGCCATGGTTCCAAATAAATGGCAAATGACCCATTACGTTTGCCTCCTTGGTTAATAAATCTTGCAGTGTCATTGAATACCTTTAACATAGGCACAATCCCAGTTGATTTGCCATTTGTTCCACGAATTAATGAATTACTGCCGCGAATATTGTGAATATGCAGTCCAATTCCACCGGCCCACTTAGAAATATTTGCACAATCCTTAAGTGTATTGTAAATGCCATCCAAGCTATCTGATTCCATTGCAATTAAATAACAAGAGCTTAATTGTGGTCTAGGAGTTCCAGCATTAAAAAGTGTAGGCGTAGCATGTGTAAAATACTTCTGTGACATTAAATCGTATGTTTCCTTTACCGCATCCATATTGTTTCCATGAATTCCAATTGCTACACGCATCCACATGTGCTGAGGTCTCTCAAGAATCTTGTCTGAAACCTTGAACAAATAAGCACGTTCCAATGTCTTAAATCCAAAATAATCAATTAAATAATCGCGCGAAAAATCAAACATGGGTTCAATATAATTAGCCATCTCGCGAGAAATAGTGTATAATTCTCTGCTAACTAGAGGGCTATGAACGCCATGGACATCCTTAAAATTATATAGCTCTTCAACTATGTCATAGAAACACGCGTTAGTGTTCTTTTGATGATTTGATACAACAATGCGTCCAGCTAGAACGCCATAATCAGGATGTTGTGTTGACATAACGGCACATTGTTCCGCAGTCAATTCATCAATCTTTGTAGTAGGAATCTTATCATACAACTGGTCAATTACTTTCATAACCAAAGAAGAATAGTTAATTTGAATATTGGCTTCTTGTCCTAGCTTTTTTACCCTAGTTAAAATTTTATCAAAAGAAATATCTTCCAACTGTCCATTTCGCTTCGTTACCCGCATTTCAATCCCGTCCATTCAATTATTATAATATTACATTTAAATTCTAAGTCAATTCCATACATTATTAATAGGGGGTCTTAAAAAATAAAATATATGAAATATATAAATGAGTTTTATGAATCTAGTTAACAAAATTACAAATAACAAAGAAATTGTTCTTTTATTTACCTTTTTAATGATAGTTATATTGTCAACATTTTTCATTGACACTAGTAGATTTGAGGGTTATAGCAATTATAATTTAGCAAATCCCGGAAAATATCCTAAATCAGAAGATGTTCCCATTTTAACCGACAGTTTCCCCTTTACTGGAAGAAAGAACGTTAATAAGAATAACTATAATGACATTTGGTGGCATTATCCAATCTTTGGAGTTGGGAATTATACACAAATTACAAATAATTTGAAATATAGAAGAAATCCTGACGATGGAGTTTGCGTAACAGCGGATTTCTGTGGTGTATTTTACAAAGATAACCAATTGAAAACTAACATTTCAAAGCCTTTACCTCCAGCACCTAATGTTAGACCAGACGCAGTTCGTGTGGGTTATTACCTTACAAACTCTAACTTGATTCCCGGTCCTCCTCTTGGCCCAGAGTTACAAGCTTATTAATTTATTTATGTTATTTGTCACTTGAACAAATAACATACTATTTTCCCTGTATTTCTTTATTTATAACAGATTCTTTGGCTACATTTTTAATGATTTTATTATAATGTTTTTCATCTTCTTCTTTTGTTGAGCCGCCCATGGAATGAATGACGATTTGATGATAATCCATGTGTCTTTGGCTATCATAATCGTCAGATTCTGGATTTTTCTCTCTCCATTCATTAATTTGTTTGAAATTCTTAGCTGCAATATATTTTATTGCCGTTTTCATTTTATTCTTTTCATCATTGTCTTTTTCCCAAGAGTCTTTATCCTTAACATATAATACTTCTCTCTTTAAATCACTGCAATGGACCGGCCTTTTAAATACATCAAGTGCTTTAAGACCTCTAATAAAAAGTTTTGAAATTCCTTCGGTGTATCCTACGCGACCAACCATATCCAAATCAGTTGTGTTTAATTGAAGTTGATTTATAAAATCCATAATGTTGAGTGCATCTTTGCATTGTTCATTCAAGAAAAAGTTGAGGTTGAATTGATTGTTATTTGTGTTGTTGTTTGTAATATTGTTAGTAATTTGACCTTGATTCTTTTCAGCTATCTCTATTAGCTTCTTATTTTGTTCAATCAACATTTCTTTCAATTCTTTATTTTCTTTGAGTTGTTCTTGAAATAGCTCAGTAATAATTGTTAATTTATCTGGGTCTGTAGTATTAGACAATTCAATGTTGGGTTCTGTTATTATTATTTCATTTTCTTCTTGAAATGTGCATGACTTTTTGTGTTTCCATAAGCCTTGCCTGGTTGTATATACCTTACCACAATTGCAGTTAAATGTTACATCGGCGACTTTTGGCTCTTTTTCGGTAAACTGTGTCAACTTTTTGTGTTTACTAGTCAATAAATGTTTATTAAAGTCGCTTTGTTTGCAGCATTCATAGTCACATTTTTCACATCTGCGATTTTTAGATTCTTTTGGCGAGTTTTTGTCATCCATTTGTCTTCTAAATAGTTGACAGAAAAAATCTCTAAGCAATTATCCCAAAAAACACTAAAAAAATTGTCGTAACACTTTTTCAATTAAAAAATTTGAATTATGAGCATTCTGGTCTAAAATCACTTTTTGGGAAATTCGAGTTTGGTAAAACCCCTGGGTTTTGAGAAATTGGACATTTTTTTTGTCCATTTTTGGATTTCTCGAACACTTTCATGAAACAAGAAAATCCCAAAAATAGATATTATCTTTAAAGTAACTTAAAGAAACTAACCAAGCTTCTTTAAGTTTTTCTGGTGGAAATATATATAATTTTTTCAAGCTTAAAGACCAGCCTCTGGATTATTCTGCTTTGTCTCATCTATGGACTCTGTTCTTACCTTAAAAAATGGACCATCTACTATAGAATTTGATCTACTTGTCTTTCCACTTGAAGTCAAAGTAACTTTCCCAGTAAGCTTGTCAAGATTCAATAAACAAACTGTCTCCTCTATAGGGTGATCCTTTTTGACTCGTTTATTTGGAGCCCTATGCTCGCATCCCGTCTGTCTCTCTTTCAAAATAGTATCCCAGACATCTGAAAGAGTCTGAATATTGTCTTGAAACCACTTTCTATTTCTCAAAACAAGAACACAACTTACCTCCTCCAACCGCCAATACATGTTTTGAATCCACGAAATACCAACATTATTATATTTCTTTCTCTGTTCCTCCTCCCATGTCTCAAACTCCTCAAAATCCATTGACAATGGTTTATAAACATACTTTGGCTTTCCCTCGGGCGTAGAAAAATGCATAATAACTCCCTTATAGTCATCCTTTGCCGATTTTAAAAAAGTACCGTCTGCTATAAAATCTGTGTATCCTGGGTATTCAATAAATCTACACTCCAAAAAATCGCACTCATTTAAATTGCACGTCTCCATTTGTAGTTGCATTTGAATCCAATATTCCTTCTTTGGAATGCCATCAATATCACGATTCACAATATTTTTAATCTCAAGCATTCTTCCAAACCTTGGCATATCTGGGTCACTAACAATTCCGTCTGGAGAAGCCCCTAAAAACTTGTAAGTATCGTGTTGAATACATCCATACTCAGCAACTTGCGTTTCAAATGTCTCTTCATAATACATTATGGAAACAGGCTCATATTTTTGCCCATGGTGCATAGCAGTGCTCGTATTTACTAATTCAAATTTTGCACTCTTTTCAAAATCCCCAGGATCTTCCATTTCATCATATTTAAGTGGTTGACATTTTTCATAGATAAGTTGATTTTTTGCACTATCTGGTTCAAATGCTTTATATGCATTACTTGCAGTAATAAGCCTATGTCTTGTTTCATACCATTCTTTTGTTCGCTGTTCGGCTTGTGGAACCTCAGCTAATTCTTCAAGTCTCTCAATAACTCGTTCTCTCTCTTTCTCAGACATTTTTGTTTCAAATGTATCATTATAAGAACGCCTTGGCATAATATGTAAATAAAACATGTCCGCGGCAATATCAATAAGATCTTCTAATTCGTCTTCAATCTCCGAATTTGTTTGAAAAAAGTTGTCATAATTCATAAACATAACTTCCTTGATATTTTCAATCATTGTTTCATGAAAATCTGGTTCAGATGCAGCTGTCGGGTTTTCATCAACATAATCTGACATAAGTTGAACACAGGTATCAACAATGTCAGTTTCTTCTTCTGCAGAGAAGATCTTGTCTGATGCACTTTCGGTAGCTGTAATGTCGTCTAAAATGTCCTCCAAGTCTTCTAAATCTCCGAGCAACATAATATATGTCCTTATATATTATATTGTTTTACGTTTATATTGTTCTTAATTATCATTATCAGAGTCTGAGTTGTCATTAGCTTTGGTATTTTTAATAGTTCCCTTAGCTTTCTTTGGTGGCAAACTTTTCAAAGTTGAAACTCGTTGCTTATCTAAATTTTTAAGAGTAAAATGCGTTGTTATCCTGTTAAAGACAAGAGAAGGAATGTCCTTGATTTCTCCAGTAGTTTTGTCATACTCAACGTCTTTAACTCTTTGCAACCTCTTTCTATCTAAACAATCTTTCAAAAATGCTCGCAATCCAGCTTCTTCCCCGGGCGTTAAATTATTTTTTTTGACATAATCTTCTGCGTAAGACATCATTTTTTTTGTCTTTATAGTCTTGTCTAATTTACTCCACGGTTCATTTTGAATGTTAATCTTATCATCTTCTAAGAATTTTTCCAAGTTTGTTAAGTCACTTGATGATTTAGTTTCTTTAACAGGTGTGCCGCTTAGCAACATGGTCTTGTATTTAATGTTTTTCAACTCAATGCATTCATCTGCGTTATTTGTAGGCGTTGCCATATACTATACTATATCGTTTTAAGTTTAATTCAGTTTTTTATATATAGATATTATTTTGTACCAACTATAATTATCTCCCAATAATATAAAATGTCTTGTTATCAATCTTATAAACAAAAACATATATTAAAAATGGCAAACTATCTATTAAAACAAAAATGCTGCAATGAATATAGTTGTTCTCAATTAATAGATGATTTGCAAGAGACTCAATTTAAATGCAATGATGCGTTTAAGAATGTTGGCAGGAATAGTTTAGATAGCGATGAAAAAGGAAATATTGAAGGAACTGTTTGTTCTCTATTAAGAGATAAAAAAAATGAAATTTTAGATAAATTTAATGGAGCAAAACTCGGTGGGAAAAAAACTAGAAGGCGAAATATAAAACAAAGCAAAAGACAAAGCAAAATGCAAACAAAAAAACAAAGTAGGAAGACTCGCAGACGAAGATATAAGAAAAAGACATAAATAAATTTAGTTAGTTATTAAATATGAACGATGAAAAGAAAGTTGAAATTTCAGGAACGAATAATAGATATCTAATTAAGAAATTAAAAAAGGAACACAAAGAGGTTAAAACCAGAAAAATCACTGAAAAAATGGGGCTTCCAGCTGAATCTTTTTTAATAGACAACCAAGATGATATATTGAAATCTCTTCACCAAAATACAGATATACCTGAATATAGAACGGCAATCTCTCAATTAGAAGTAAAGTTAAATAGTTATAAACATCAAGATATTATAAAAAAGAGATATGATGAGGCAGCTTTTATTAAAACAAAAGAGGTAATAAATAAATTACAAGAGTGTTCTCTAAAATGTCATTATTGCAATGAAAAAACGTATATATTATATGATCTTGTGAGAGAAACAAAGCAATGGACTTTGGATAGAATAAACAACAATGTAGGACATAATACAGATAATGTTTTAATTTCTTGCTTAGATTGCAATTTAAAACGAAGAAGAACAAGCAAAGATGCCTTTTTATTTACTAAACAATTAAACATAGTTAAAAGTTAAATGCGACGCATTATAATATTAATAAAATATTATAATGGAATCCTCAATGGATAAAAAGAAGGTAAAATGGAATGATTGGATAGAATGGAAATGGACAAATGGAGAGAAATATGAAAAATCTCCAAGGCAACCACGACGTGTGCAACAAAGTCAAACTCAAATTGACTATGAAGATGAAGATCCAAGCAAAATGGCTCAATTAGCATTTCAACAGGCTTTATTATCAGAGAATGATGTCTGGAGTTTAGAAGAACAACAAGTCTTTGTAAATCCAGATAAACCAATGAATAAGAGAGAAGACACCTATAATAGAATGGCGGAGAGAGAAATGGTTGGTCAAATTGGAATGAATCCATTTATGCAAAGAAATTATCTTGAAGATGTAATGGTTCAAGAAAATTTTTTAAAACCAGTAAGCACATCATTAGAACGAGAGAAATTTAAAGATGATAAATAAATGTACATTTAGTACATTTGACCACCTATTTTGTAGTCGGTGCCCATTGCCTCCATCACTCTTTCTTGGGGAGTTTTCTGAAGAGCGGGAGGGGGCATCATTGAGCTGTTGGCTGACTTGACAACCTCCATAGCCATGGCAAAGACGCCAAGCATGATTAAGAAAGGTAACAAGACTAAGAACCAAGAGATGGCCTTGTATCCCTTAGAACACAAGAAGTTCAAGAACCAAGTCCAAGCAGCAACAAAGATAACCTTGGCTAAAAGAGAGAAAAATTGGAACTTTTGGAAAACGCCAATAACAATGCTAATGGAGGCGAATACCAAATACAACATGGCAGGAGTGCAAATCTTTGACAAATCCATTATACAATACTGTAATATTATTTTTTAAATTAAATTAGATTTTTTGGTAAATAAGTATTTAAAAAGACCGCAAAGTATCTTAAATAATGGCATCAAGTAGTTATACAACGCAAAATGATTTATTATTGAACAATTTAATGGATTTTTATAAGAATGAGGATAATTTAAATAGTATGCTAAAAATAATTACCGGAGAATCAAAAATTTCTTTAAGAATTGTGGATTGGTTTGCAACAAATTATGCTAAAAAATATTATACATTGTATTCGTTTGAAGATGTTCATGGAGCTACTAGACGATTCAAAGTATACGTTGATTATAAGCTAAAATTAAAGGCTTATAGCAAAAAAAGATTTGATCCTTTTTGTCGTTGGGATAGAATAAGCATCCCTTACAAGGGAGGCACCCACATTGAGACTACAATTGGTCAATTGAATTTTTTCAAATGGACTCTTGAAAATAAGGTAATTCAATATATTGAAGATAATTATGATACCATTGAAAAAGACATGAATAGTAGAAATAGTACTAGCAAGCGTAAGGAACAGGTTGTTGAAAATACCAATAGCAAAACTAGAAAGAAGAGAGAAGAATTGTCTATTTCTGCAACTAAAAGTATTAAAAAAGAAAAAGTAGAAATTGTAGTAAATTTTAATTAACAAAACCATATTGTGCATCTAAACAGGAATGCTAGTTAGTCTCGTCCAACTACTATCGTATTTATTATATTTTTTATCTGGCTTAATGAGAACGATAAACATTCTCATTAATTTATAAGCACCCTTTGGACATGACTTGTTGAATGCATGGAATATGTATTTTATACGAGTTTCTATTTCATCTTTTTTAGTATATTGCAACCAATCTGGATTCCATGCAAAATGACCGTGATGTGGATTTTGTAAGTTTGGAAGATAAGGATGAGGATTATTCTCTGGTTTGTAAATATATGTTTGTTTTTCCTCTTCAGATAGAAGCGAAAAGTATTCGGGTGTATAACAAATATTCATAAGAAACGACCTAATTGTGCAATTTGTTAAATTTTTAAATAATCTAAATGGCTTTCTCTCTTCAATGAGTGTATTTCTAACTTCATATGGCAGATAGGTTGCAATTATATCAACAAGTTCTAGAGGTAACCTATCCAACATATTCATATCAAAGTTCTCAGCTAATTTTTTATTAGTTTTTGTAACTACCGATTCTTTCTTTTTCATTTCTTGTATTTCTTCCTTCATTTTATCTAGTCTAGTTTGACTATCAAATTTATTTTTCAACCTTTTATATTTGAACCACAACCAACGCACATTTATGCGTTCAGCCTTCAAATCTTTTTCTATTTCTTTTAGTTCATGTTTTTTAATTTTCATTAGTTCTATCAATTCATCATACGAGCCATTAAAACATATAGTTGTGGTTTTTCTTTTCTCTAATGTATTAACTTTTTTTTTAGACAATACATAGTTATTATAAAGGTCTTTGAGTTTTTCTCTATCTTTTTCCTTTCTTTCTTTTAGAGTTAGTCTAGTCCCCGACATGATTGTTAAAATAATAACTGGGGTGTTTTAAATAGTCAATTTTTTTATTAATAAAAACGATGCAAAGAGAGAAACAAAAACAATACTATAATTTGAATATAAACATAAAGAAATAATCAAATAATGGGAAATTCTCAGTCTATGCAAAAAATTAACTTTGAAGATGTACAAACAGCTTGCAAAAATCCAGAAATATATTTATTAATAAACACTATGACTGAGTTGGAACAAGATTGTCTAATATTAAATACTGTTCCAGCTAGCAAAGAGGAAACAATAATAAATCATCATATGTATTCAAGTAAACGAATAAGAATAATTTTATACGGACGCAATTCAAGTGATGATAAAATATATAAAAAATATGACCAACTTGTAAAACTTGGATTTTCAAATGTGTTTATTTATGTGGGAGGAATGTTTGAATGGCTTATGTTGCAAGATATATATGGTTATGATGAATTCCCAAGTACTATAAAACAACTTGACTTTTTAAAATATAAACCACCCACAAGATTAAATATTTCTTTAATTGAAAATTAAAAACAAGTCAAATAAATATATAATTAAAATTGCATGCAAATGAATAATTATTTTCTTGATATCTCTCCAAAAAAAGATAGTGGACTTTGCAATCAAATTTACTCAATCATTTATACTTGTGGGTACTGCTTAAGAAACAATATTAACTTTATATTTATTGGAAAATTTTTAAAACAAATAAATACACAAAATTTTTGCAATATAAGTGAAATTCTTGATATAAATGCGACTAATAATTACACAAAACAATATAACTTGTGCCTTATTGATTATTATAATTTTGAGTTTAAAATACTTAACGCAAAGTATGGTATAAATAATATGTGCATTGATGTTACTGAAATCATAAAAGGGTTTTTAAATAACAAAGTTTTTTATATTAGTAAAACTGAAAATTTGAACGCCCTTTTAGGAAATCCAGTAGAGTTTTATAATACAAATTATTTTATAGACCTAGATAAACGTGCATTAAAGTTGAATATTACATTTTCTATTAACAATATTATTTTTAATGGGATATATGACCAAACAGATGGGCATTTAAGTTCAGATCTATTGATTGACTTGAATAATGTTGTATTTCAGCCATCATTAAAAATACAAAATGACCAAACTGAATTTACTAAAGGAATTTTCAGAAATATTGTATTTCAATCTTATTTTATTCAAAGGGCAAATGAATATATTCAAAGAACCATAAATATAAACAAAAATATAAACTGCATACATTTAAGATTAGAAGATGATGCAGTTGAGCATTGGGCGAGAGAAAATAAAATATCCACAGTGGATTTTAAAAAAATAATGGAAGACAAATATATTGACGCAATAACAATAAATTTAAAAAAAGAAGATGCAACGTTTATTTTATCGGACAATTATGATAATAGAGTTATTCAGTTTTTGAGAGAAAATGGATACAATTTTATAAAAACTCCAAAAATGAGCGAGGACCGCGAGGTTGCTGCGGTATACGATTTGCACATTGGGCAGTATTGCAATAATGTTTATGTACTTGTATATGATTCTAGTTTCAGTTATACATTGTTATATAGAATATTTGAACAAGCAAAATTCAGGCCAGTGGAATTAAACTACATCCTTAACTAACGGTGTCATCCGGCTTAAGTAGTCCATCGTTGCTTAGCTCATCAGCTCGCTTATTGTCTTTTCTGTAAACGTGGTTGTATGAAATACTTTCAAATGATTTTTCTAATTTTTTTGCAGTTTTATGCATTTCAATCAAGTTTTCAGAGTTTACTTTATAAACGCCATTCATTTGTTTTATTACAAGTTGACTGTCACCATTAACAGTAATATTTTTAATTCCAACTTTTACTGCTTGATTTAAACCAATAATTAACCCGGTATATTCGGCTATATTATTAGTAACCTTTTTTCCTACAAATACAGAGTCGCACCAAATTTCCACGCCATTATTATAAATTGTAGCTCCTGCTCCACCAGGACCGGGATTACCTTTACAACAACCATCAAAGAATAAAACATAATTATCTTGGGTTTTTGATATAGCAATTGCTTGTGGAAGTTTGATAACAGGAGAGAACATGTTAATTGATATATATTTTGCTTATATTTTATATATCAATTTTTATGAGGCGGATCATAATTAAACCGCATATTTATTTTTTTATAATAGCCGCCGTTTTGAGATTACCTATATTTACAAAATCATAATTAATGCCTCTACTTGCAAAAAATTCATCAGTTGCTCTTCTCTGTCCATCCCAATGATAATAATCATCAAATATTATAACTCCACCAATTACAACATTATCATACATTTGCTCTAGTTCATACTTACTAGATTCATACCAATCAGTATCCAATCGCAATATTGCTATTTTTTCGGGAATTGTCGTCTTATCTTTTAAAGTTTCCATGACATCTCCCACTATATAATGTAAATTTTCTTGAGGATAACCAGTAGAATTTAATCTATTTTGAACATTTTCTAAAGGAGTATAACACCATCCATTTGTTTTTTCATTAATTATTTGACTCTTCCAAGTATTATAAACATCATCCTTATTCATTTGATAAAGTTGAGCATCTTTACATGTGTAATCATATTCAGTTGGTTCTACTAAACCTCCAAAGGTATCATATAGATATATATCGCGAACCACATTATTTTTCATTAATTCATTTATCCATATATGTTCAAAATTACCACTATCTACACCACATTCAATTATAGCACCTTCAATGTTATTTTTTAAAATGTAATCTATTGCGGTTTCCCCATCCATAATTATATTATATTACAATTATTAACCTTTATGTAGTTTTATCCTATATTGCTGTAAAATAAAAAATAAAGTGAAACTTATATTTTAACGTTAGATTTATCTATTGTAAAAACAATATCGTCGTAACGATTTTTATTACCTCTTAAATCATGTACTTTAACAAATTGCTTTAGGTGTTCCGGAACTGCACTTATAAGTGTATCAATCCAATCCCACGACTGAACATCCTCAACAATTAATATACCATCATCGGCCATTATTTGTGAATATAATTTTATAAATTGCGTCATGCTTTCTAATGTATGCGGTCCATCATCTAACATAAAATCAAATTTTAAATTCTTATTTAAAAAGTTTGTAATAAAAAAGTCTTCATTGTATGCATCAGTTGATGTATATAAAATAACTCTAGTGTCATTTATTAATTCATCAATTACTCTATCAATTGGAAGTATGTCTAAACCATAAATGATTGCGTGTGTAAAATAATCCCTCCATAATTTTATACTACCCCCATTTTTTTCACCAAAATCTCCTATGCCTATTTCTAACACATTTTTAGCAGTTTCTTTTTTGCTCATCAACAAATTTTGATAGAGCTGTAAATATGAATGTGTAGTATTTTTGTCAGTTATAGAATTATCTATTAGTTCTTCTAACATCTTTTATATTACAATTATTGTAATTTGTTTAATTTGTTTTATTTGTTTAAACTATTCTTATATCCTTACAGAATATATTTATCCGAACAATTATTAATAAAATAATATATTAATATGCAATTTAAAGAAATACTTATTTCTCTCTTTGTTGGGTTTGCAACATTAGGAAATTCAGATACTGAATGTCCCGCAGTCCCAACAACTCCCTTAAATAGAGTCCCGTCAGGAGATTCTACATTCAAGATAATGCAATATAATGTAGAATGGTTTTTCATTGATTATTTTGGCACATCAAATTGCCCAGGAGATGGGTGCAGTTGGAAAAATGAGAGCGAGGCTACAATTCATCTTGAATATGTGTCAAAAGTTATCGCAGATTTAAACCCCGATGTTGTTAATTTTTGTGAGGTAGAAGGATGCGACGAATTAAACCAACTGGTTGCTAGTCTAGGAGAGAACAGTGGATATAAACCCTACTTAAAAAAAGGCACTGACAGTGCAACTGGACAAAATGTGGGAATGATAACAAAAATAGACCCTAATGTGAATCTCTTTAGAAATGAAGAAAAAATAGACTATCCTATTTTGGGGTCCAAATGCGGATATACAGGAACGCCGACTCTAACCGGTGTTAGCAAACATTATTTTACAGAGTTTAAGTTCTATGGTCACAATGTATTATTTGTGGGAGCACATTTGGTTGCCTTCCCAACAGATTCTGCGAGATGTGCTCAGAGAGAAGCCCAAGCTCAAGTTCTCCAGAATACCATTTTCCAGTATGTTAGCAAAGGCTATGAAATCATGGTTCTAGGAGATTTCAACGATTTTGATGGCGAAATAATGGATTCAAATAATAATAAACCAACATCTCATGTATTGGACATAATTAAAGGCAAATTTGGAACATACTCTGGAAAATATGAATTGAACACAGCCGAAGAAAAAATACCACAGAATTTGCGGTTTTCCGATTGGTGGGATAAAAACAGCAACTGTGTTTCCGTGCCAACTGAATTTTCTCTCATTGACCACATTCTCATAACACCATTTTTGAATGACAAGATTAAAAAAGCGTATATATACCAGGGATACGAAGAGTTTTGTGGAACATATAATTCAGACCATTATCCCATGATAATTGAGTTGGACCCAAACATTTAGAATTTTATTTTTTTTAAATATATTCGCAAATCTCCGCGATGTATGTTCCATCTTCTTTTTTTACCACTTTAAAAGGTTTTCCACACCCAAATATCTGATTATTTCTTGACAATTCATCACAAACATCTTTTGTTGCATGCGGATCCATTTGTTTTCCAGTATCTTTCAAGACTCCGTGACGAAAAATGTGACAATTCAGTTTTTCAATTACTACAAATTCTTTACAATGTGGACAATCTACAATTAATTCAGGTTCAGACATTTATAAATAATATAATTAAAGTATTTATATTATTTGCATATTATAAGATGATGGCAGACGAAGTAATACACCCTTTTCTTCCTGAACAAGAATATGATGATCCGAATGTCATATCAACATATGATTTTATTTATTTTGTTCAGGATTATTCTGCATTTTTAAGAGAATATCTAAATTACATGCTCCGCGAAAACTACATTACAGCTAATGACTACGGATATTATAGCTCCTATTTAGATATATGCAATGAAATAAATACGGACTACGGAGACGATGGCACATTTGAGCAATATCGTCAGGAAGTTGAACCCTTAATGGAATGGATCACGGATGAGTGTGGTCAAATGAATGTGTATTATGAACAGGAAGCCCAGGCAGCAGTTGCACAACAAAATTTTGCAGAACCTATAGGCATTGCCAGTAGAACGCGTTCAAAGGGTCCAGCAAGTGGATTTGAATTACCTCCAGCAAAAAAAGGAACAAATATGATAAGCCTAGAACCAACAAAACAAGAAGCATTGAGAATAAAGTTGAGTGATGGAAAAGAATATACACACGACGAAATTAAAGATATGTGGCGATTCAGTAAGGAACAAACACCATTGCGTCATCCTTATACACAAGAAGATAAACAAAAAATAAAAGATTTTATAGATTTTGCTACAAAAGGCGGTAAAAAAACAAGAAAAAATAAAAAGAAAGCAAAAAAGACGAGAAAGGTTAGAAAAAACAAATCTAAAAAGGCAAAAAAAAACAATAAAACAAATAATAAAAGATGCCGTTAAACTAAACAAAATTTAAGCGTTAATAAATTCTTTAATTTGATTAATCCATTGTTGAACAGTTTCCGTAGTTTCATAAATATCAACATTTCCGTTCAATGTCAAAATGGGAGCTGCAATGCTTTTTGAAATCATGTTTTCATGATACTCATGACAGTTTGTCAAGTATTCAAGCGGAATGCAATCCTCGCCAGTTCTAGACCGTTTTACAATGCGATTATGGCAAATGTCTGGATCAGTTCTTACATAAATAACGTTATTTATTGGAAACTCTTTTGCAAATACATCAAACCATCTAGTATAAATTTGGTAATTGACATCTTCAATCTTGTTATCATCAAATAACATTTGTGCAAATACATACTTGTCTGTATCCAAGCTGCGTTCTGTGATGAAAATGGTTGCTTGTGGGTTTTCCTTTACAGCCTTTTTAAATTCGGCAAGTCTTGAGATATAAGCCATTATTTGAAACGAGAAAGCATACGCAGATTGGTCCCCATAGAATTTCTGCAACATAGTATTACCTTGAGAATCTCTGATTTTTTCCCATTCATCAACCGGCTCTTTCAAGAATACTACTCTGCCATCGTTCTTAAAGAATTCCTTTAAATTGGCCAATAAAGTAGATTTTCCAGAGCCAATGTTTCCCTCAATAGAAACAAAGATTATATTGCTAACATATTGTGCCATTGTTATATTGTTGCATTCTTTTTTTTCTATTTTGATAATTCAATTTTTATTCTTAAATCAAAATCAAAATAAAAATTGAAACGAAAATATAAAGAGCTAATTATATTAAATAACAAGAAGTATTAGACATGGATCTTACTCAAAGAAAGCTTAACAAATCGGAATGGGAATCTATTGAGGTTCCTGTCAGCGAATCAGAGAAAGCTGTTTTACAGCTTATTATCTCCGGTACAGAAAATGTAAATATTAAATACAATTCAGAAATTTCATTGTTGTCATTTTTAAAAGTTGAAAATAACCCAGAAATGGAAGATTATTTATTTGTAAAATACTTTAACGAGACTGTTAAAAAGTTGAAAGCGTCAAGCGGTTGTCCGGTGAATAGTTTGAATAGTTCAGTGACTGGCACCCCTAAAATTAAAAAGGCCGACTTGATTCGTCTTGAAAGGAATGAAGTTGGAAAGATTCCATCTGTTTATGAGACGCTTTTGCTAAATACAATTGAAAAGCTCTTAAAAAATAAATCTGCAACAAATAAGAATTGGTTGCTTCATTACTTTACTCTGTATAAACTCAACAAAAATACTGTTGCAAATGTAAACCGGCATGTGAAAAACATTGTTAGCAACGTGTTGACTGAATTTGAAGAGGAGATAGACATGGTTTATATGATTGAAAATGCAGTTACTTATATTGAAAAGAATGAGATGTTGCTAAAACATGCGGACATGATGTTGTATGAACATCAAAAGGAGATCTTCACTGTGATGAAAAATCCGCATTTTAAACAGAGACTCGCAAATTTCAGAATTGAAATGGATAAAGATGTTTCTGATGATGAGGATGAACCACAAACAGTATTTCTCCGAGATACATCTATTCCAACTCCTCAACCAAAGCTAGTTTTATACATCGCTCCAACTGGTACCGGAAAGACTCTCACTCCAATTGGTATTTCGCAGCAATATCGTGTCATATTTGTTTGTGCAGCAAGACACGTTGGACTTGCATTGGCAAAGGCAGCAATTTCAGTTGGAAAAAAGATTGCGTTTGCATTTGGTTGTTCAAGTGCTGATGACATTCGTCTGCATTATTTTGCAGCAAAGGAATATAAAAAGAATAGAAAATCTGGTGGAATTGGAAAGGTTGATAATAGCATTGGTGATAAGGTGGAAATTATGATTTGCGACGTTAGATCTTATTTGTGTGCAATGTATTATATGTTGGCATTCAACCCAGCGGAAAATCTAGTTACTTATTGGGATGAACCTACAATTACAATGGATTGTGAGTCGCATGATTTACATGCATCTATTAATAAAAATTGGACGGAAAATTTGATTCCAAATGTAATATTATCATCAGCAACATTGCCAAAACTTCATGAATTGCCAAATACTGTTCGTCATTTTAATGAGAAATTTTCGGGAGCTCAAGTGCATAATATTGTTAGCCACGATTGCAAAAAATCAATTCCGATTATAAGTAAGAATGGTCATATTGTTTTGCCACACTTTCTAAGTCAAGAATATGAGACGATAACTGAAATTGTTGGTCATTGCGAAAAAAATTTGACCTTGTTGAGGTATTTTGATTTGGAAGAGGTTGTAAAATTTATAATATTTATTGAAAAAAATAGTTTATTTACAGCGATGAGTGCAAGGATTGATAGAAATTTTGCATCATTGGATGATGTTAACATGCAAAATATTAAGTTACATTATTTGAAGTTGCTTGGAAAGATTAAAGCTGGTACGTGGGGTTCCATTTATCTAACTCTTACAACTGGTAGAAAAAAACGCATTTTGCCAAACGACAATGTTGATGAAAAAGGGAATGTATTGAAAAAAGTTTCAAGTGTTGGTCCTGGAACATATTCTCCTTCTATTTCTTCAGTGAATGCTGGAAAACCTCTATCAAAAATGATGAGCGAACAAGTTTTGCTGTCAAATGTATCTTCATTAGAAAAAGAAACAGGAAACTGTGCAATCTATGTTTCAACCAAGGATGCATATACATTGACCGATGGACCCACGATATTTCTAGCAGAAGATGTTGAAAAGATTGCTAGATTTTGCATTCAACAAGCAAATATTCCTACAAAGGCAATGGAGGCAATTTTAGAAAAGATTGAGTTTAATAATCGCGTCAATGAAAAAATTGGGGACTTGGAGAAACAGTTGGAATGTTTAGAAGAGAAGAATTCAACAAAGGTTCTAGAAACTGATGGTGGAGCAAAGTATGGTGGAAAAAATTATTCTAAAAAAGATGATGGCAAAAAGAAGGATTTTGGGTCAAATGAGAACAACAAAGATATGGCAAAAATAAATACTGAGCTTGATGCATTGAGGTCTATGATTAAACCAGCAGAGTTGAATGAAACTTTTGTTCCAAATAAAACTCTTCATTTGAAAAAATGGGCGGACATGTTTGACACAACTGCTTCATTTACTAGTGATATAGAAGAACAGACTATTGTGGACATTATGATGTTAAAAAATGTCGCAGATAGCTGGAAGATTTTATTGTTGATGGGAATTGGCGTGTTTACCAATCATCCAGACATTACTTACACTGAAATTATGAAGAAGTTGGCTGACCATCAAAAGTTGTATATGATTATTGCATCAAGCGATTATATCTATGGAACAAATTATCAGTTTTGTCATGGTTACTTGAGTAAAGATTTGACTTTGACTCAAGAAAAAATGATTCAAGCACTTGGGCGAATTGGAAGAAGTAACATTCAACAGACTTATTCAGTTAGATTGCGAGATGATGAGCAAATAAAAAAATTGTTTTATGAGGAGCTGAATAAGCCGGAAGTCAGAAATATGAACGCACTATTTGGATGAGAACCTTAAAGATAAAAATCAAAGTTAAAATAAATAATCCGACCTTGTTATGCGTTTAACATAGAGACAAAAATTATAAAGAAATAATATGTATAAACTTTCAGTTTTTTCTATGTTTAAAAACGAAACACATTGTTTAAAAGAATGGATTGAACATTATATTTTTCATGGGGTTGAACATTTTTATTTAATAAATGATAACAGTGATGACAATTTTTTAGATGTTTTGAATCCATATCTTGAAAAAGGGGTAGTTACTTTATTTAACACCACTTGGGATTATTATTTAGGCAGACAAAAGGACATTTATAATTTTTATATTCTTCCCCGAATAAAGGAATCAAAATGGTTATTATTGGTTGACATGGATGAATTTATGTGGTCTCCTAAGGAGATTGATCTTACAAAAATACTAGATATGTGCGGTCACATTGGTCAAATACAGGTAGAACACACCCTATATGGATCTAATAGTTTTGTTAAACAACCTAAATACCTAGTTCAAAGCTTTACAAAACGATCTATAGAACACCCAACTTCTCTGCCAATAGGAAATCGCAAATATTTTATAAATAGTGATTTTGAATTTACTAGTTTGAATGCACATCACGCCACATTTCTTAACAAAAAAGATGAATTAGAAAACTTTATTTTATTGGACAAAGAATATTTTATTATGAATCATTATAATTGTCAATCTAGTGATTTTTGGAATGAAGTAAAATGTAAAAGAGGAGATTCAGACAATTATTTAGTGAGAACCCCCAAAGATTTTAATAAACTTGATTTAAATGATGTTGAAGATTTGGGGTTGTTTAATCAAAATGTTTCTCTATTTACCACACTAGACATTTTAAATGCTTAAAAATAATTTATTTAAAAACGATTAAACTTAGTTTTATAAAAACTCGTCAATAATGTTAACAACATCAGTTGGCAAACGAGATTTTGATAATATGTCATCAAGAGTTTCAGCTTTAACATACCATTCTAGAGGTGAATATACCAAAATATTTTTTCTAGTTTCTTCTTCAAACCGGCTTTTTATCAAATAACTATATTTTGGATTAAACTGGTGAGTAAAAACCCCCAAAAATCTTCCTACGCATATTTGTAGTGGTCTGTTTTTTATTTTTTCATAAAAGTAATATTTTTTCTTTTCAATTAGAGCGTCGGTGTTCATTTGGGTTATAGCTTGTTATATAATGTAAGCATTAAATAACAATCAATTTTCTTTTAAACCAACTGTGCCTTTGGGAAAGTGTTTAAACATATACAACAATTCTATTATTAAAAGCTGTTCTACAAATAGGACAAACTCTTATAGTAGGATTTAGCCCACATTCTGTGCAAGCACATAAATGATTGCATGGAACAAAAACTAAGTTTCTTTCTCTCTCCAAGCAAATTGCACAAGCTCTTTCTTGTGGCAATTCAGGAATTTCTTCTGGTGGAGCAATGTCTATACCATTTGCGGGTATAGGACGAATGTAGAAAGCCAAATGATAAATGCGAGCACCATAATATTCGCGAATAGTTCTATTGGTTGGTCTTAGAGCAGGTGCATCTTCTGCGGCAATTCCTAGTATTACTTCTTGTGCAGTATCAACAAACTCTGCATTATCCAAAACGAAATCTTCAATAACTTTTTCTCTCATGATGTTGATGAACTCTTCTGTAGTCCAATCCAAATCAATGTCATACATTGCAGTTTCAGTGGTTCTTGCGACTTTGAAATAAATTGACATTATGGAACTTGTCGTCATGTTATTAGCTTTTGATAAAATATATTTATGTTATAATTTGAAATCAATTTTTCTATTTATAAAATTAGAAGAGATTTATCCAACTGCATTTAATTTAATTATTTTTATATATTATGAGAGACAACATTTATAAGTATTCAAATCCTGCTCAGGCACAAAGAATGGCTTACAAGTATTTAGGTAGAAAAAATGGTAAAATTTTTAGAAGCACACGCAAGGAGAAGAAGTATATGGTGAAAGACCCAAAAACAAATAAATGGGTATACTTTGGCCAAATGGGATATGAGGATTATACCAAACACAAAAATAAAACGCGGAGAAAAAATTATTTAAATAGATCATCCCGTATGCGAGGCGATTGGAAAAACAACAAATTTTCGGCAAATAATTTGGCGATACATGTCTTGTGGTAAAACTCTTTGTTTTTGTAATTTTACTTTAGTTTTCCTTGTGATATGGAAATGAAATAATTGGGAATGTAAAAACAAAAAGCGTTGCCCATATTTTAAAAAGTGTTAATGCATCATTGCAATTTATTCGTTTTTGTCTAATCTCTCGTGGGGTTAAACTAGTATAATCTTGCGGCATTGTTGAGGAGTTTGTCTTGTTTTGAAAAGGTGAGAAAAAACGTGGAGTCATAAACATTTGACTACTCAAAGAAATATAAGAGAGAAATAACAATAGTTTTTTAAACATATTATTGTTATTTGTTAGAACCGCTTTAAGTCTTTTTAAAATGTGTCAACTTACACAAAAATATTGACTAAATATTAACCGCCGCGAAGACGGAGAACCAAGTGCAATGTGCTTTCTTTTTGCACGTTATAATCTGCTAGAGTGCGACCATCTTCCAATTGCTTTCCGGCAAAAATGAGACGCTGTTGGTCAGGAGGAATTCCTTCCTTATCTTGAATCTTGGTTTTAATGTTATCAATCGTATCACTTGGTTCAACTTCAAGAGTGATAGTTTTTCCAGTCAAAGTTTTCACGAATATTTGCATTTTATGGTTAAATATGGTGTTCTGTTTTTAAGCTGTTTCTTCGCCGTATTTTGCTTTAACTTTCTCTAAAAATTTCCCAACTTGTTCTTGCAAATCATATTCTTCTGGCAAAACCATTTTAAGGTTTAATCGTTTTCCATCAACACGTTTTTCAAAAACAAGATGAGGTTTTTCGCGCATTGTAATTAATGATATATATTTTGGTAATGTTGGTGTTTCCTTTTCTGGATAAACGTTATTCTCTAAATCATCTACAACCTTGTTTGCTTGTGCAAGTTTTTCTAGAATGGAAACTTTATTAGATTTTGTAGTTGTCCATGGCTTATCTAATTTGTGATGCTTTTCAACCTTGAAAAACTCTCGTTGCTTTGTATGTTCTGCATCTAACCATTCTTGATAATAAACTACATATTTTTTTAACATATCTTGGGTTATACCATCTGGTAAATCTTTTGCACTAGTTTTTCTTTCTCTTTTTGTTCCAGGTTTAATTCCTTTTGAATTTTGTTCTTGTTCTTTTCTTGTGGCCACTCGTAAATTTTCTAGTGAATTATTTAAAGGATTTTGGTCTATATGGTCAACACTAACGTTTTTAGTTCCTTTACCATTTCCATAACATTCCGCAATTATTTGGTGGACATAAAAACACTTTTGTTCAAAGTTATGAGATTGAATATATCCATTTGACGCTTTATACCAAGTTAATTTTTTATTATTATTATTATTAATCTCATATTCTAATATTTTTTGATAACTTTCAGGACACAGTTTACAAATTGTATTTTTTTCGCAATACATTAACAAATACTCTTTATCATTTTCTTTTACTCTCCAAATGGGATTTTTCATAACATTTGCATCCTGACCCATAGTTAAATAATGTCCATTAGTATATTCAATGACCTCGTATGATTCAGCAATATTTTTATGATACCAATGATATATTTCTACGTTGCATCTTCTAATATCTAATGGATTTTCATTTTTAAAAACATAATAGACCGATTCTTGGCTAAATGAAAATATGAAATCTATATAACTGAATCTTTTGTAGTTATAAGAGTATGAAGGATACATATCATGAGCATTTGCAAATACAAAAGTTTTATTAAAGTTAATAATTCTATCCTTGTCGCTTAAATCAACAAGATAACTCTTGTTATTATATTCAATAACTCCGCACAATAATTCTTTGTTTGTGGAATACACTGGCTTCATAATATCACTTGTGAATGAAGACATTTCATTTTGTTGTGAATCAATTTTATTCATATTATAAGTTATAATATGAATTATCTAAGTAGTTTTAACACAAAAATATATATAAGAAAATTTGAGAAGATTGCCCAATCCGCTCAATTGCTATACGCGAGCCCTCCCATACCGCTCATGATGCGAAGCACGTTGTAGTTGGTGGCATACACACGGACCTTGGCAGTCTTGGTGCCCTCAACGGTGGCGTTGGAGAGCACAAGTTGGAGTGTGGCGTTATCAATGCGTGAGAAGTTGCACGTGCCGGAAGGTTGGTGTTCCTCAGGGCGGAGAGCAAAGCTGTACACGTTGATACCCTCATCAGGGGAGCGGGTGTGGGCCTGGTAAGGTTGCACCCATGAGAAGTAGGAACCTTCACGCTCAGAGAAGCGATCTTGGCCGTTGAGTTGGAGCTTGGCAACAACGACGGGGTTCTGGCCCCAACAGTGCATGTCAAGGGAGGTCTCAGAGAGCACGAAGGTGCCGGCATCGGAGACGGATGAGCCTTGGTTGTAGGTGCCGTTGGTGGGGGTCAATTGAGCAGTGCTGGTCAAGCCAAGGGAGGCAAGGACGGCCGCGGCGTTGGCGGTGTCAGCAGCGTTCAAACCAGAGCCGGGGTGTTGGCCACCAAAGTGGGGCTCAGTCAAGGAGTTGTTGTAAACACCTCCGTGCCAGTATCCGGTGAAGTTGGTGGGGATGTACTCGTCCATGGCACCAGCGTCTTGGAAGAGGCCGCGGGCATCAATGAAGGCGTTTTGGCCAGCAAGCTCAGAGGGGCCGCCAAACGCGTGGATGGCGTTGGGGAGGGCGTCAATGGCGTCGGTGTAGTTGAAAGGTTGGGCACCGAGCACCTTGAAGAGGGTGGCGTCGCAAAGAAGGGATGAGCAGTAGTCAACGTTCTGGTCAGGTTGGACAACCCAGATAAGCTCCTTCACGGGGTGGTTGAAGTTGAGCTTGATCTTGTTGGAGGATGAACCGACGGACTCATCACCAGTGAATTGGAGCTGAGTGATGAGGTACTCGT
>Ga0114974_10000934_pt1 | contig 23433 bp, 19 predicted proteins | sample S_130206_EF_Meta_FD_87318 | JGI IMG/M metagenome (GOLD analysis project Ga0114974, IMG submission 87318) | Freshwater microbial communities from Lake Simoncouche, Canada to study carbon cycling - S_130206_EF_MetaG | ecosystem: Environmental > Aquatic > Freshwater > Lake | place: Lake... | reverse complement strand
TCCTTCAAACGTTCAGGATGTTGTTCTAGATCGGCTCGAATTGACCGCATCGGAATGGCATCACCGTGCCTGACAATGACAACGAATTTTTCATTGATGAAGACACCGATATCGCCCACAACAATTCGCGATGTTCCCAAGTCAAACATCACCGTCTTAAGAATCAAAAACGAATGCCGCGGATACACGTCAAGTTTTGGACGTTGGCGACCCATAACCGCATCTTCCACAGCCAGTGAATGGAGCGAGAACTTCTGTTGATAATCCTGGATCTCGTCGACCTTGGGATCAAGAAGCCCCACCCAGGTAAATCCACTGCCGGGTTCGGCTTCCTGTGATCTCACTCCATTGATATAGACCGCTGAATCAACTAACACAATGGCATCTTAGTTCTATTGACAAATTTGGGCTGGTTGTTTTAAATCCTCGGCTCGGTACAAATCTTCTCTGTCGTGCTTTTGGTAGGAAGTCTTTCCAGTGGTTTGACTGTCATAGGCGGCTACAGCCCAACCGTCATTGATCAGTTGTAATCCAATATCTCGTCCATCAATTTCGACATACCGCAAAAGACGACCATACCCATCGCGAGTATCACTAGAGGAACTAACAAGATTCACGTTCTTATTCAGGATGAGAGCACTCAATTTGGCTCCGGCTTCCTTAAAACAAAGTTCGCCACGTTCCGGAGTATCAATGCCGATCGGTCGAACAGTTTCCTTATCTCCGAAATTTGAGGAGACTTCAAATGTGTCACCATCAATGATCCTGGTGACCTTCCACGTGGAGCCAGCATGTGCAAAAGATGTCACCGAGTCAGCAATCATCTGTACCGCAATTGCCGCGAGCAACATTCCTGCTACCCGAGCAAGCAACACCACGCCGGCAGGACGGAAGATCTTCTTTACGATGCCGCTGAATCGAAGCGTGATCAGTGAAACTGATAACGCGCACGCAATAGCTGCAACAACACTGAACCATTCAGCAGTACCTTCAGCCTTTCCAAAGAAAACAATCGTGGCAACAATGGCACCGGGACCAGCAAGCAGCGGCGTACCCAATGGAACCATGGCAATTGATGTGCGCTGTTCAGGAGATGCCACTTCAAAAGTATCTTCACTGCCACCCTTGCCATAGAGCAACTGCAAAGCAACAAGAAGAAGCAGTAACCCGCCGGCGCCTTGCAATGCAGGAACAGAGACATGCAGATAATCAAGAACGGTGCGGCCGCCAACAGCAAAGAGCGAGATGACAAAAAACGCTGTTCCGACAGCAAGAAATGCGGCACGATGACGTTCTTTGTCTGACAACCGTTGTGTAACCGACAAGAAAATCGGCACGTTTCCGGGAGGATCCAGAATGACCAACATGGTCACAAGAACCTCACCAAATAAACGCATACGTTGAGGTTAGTGTCAGTCCTCGAGGTTGGGGAGCAGATGAGTTAAGACCACGATGTCGTCTTGCGGGCGCACCAAAACCTCATCATTGGGATTCAATTGCACGACTGGAATGCCAGTTATCTCATCAAATGTACGAACGGCGATGCCAATTTCGCCCGTAGTTCTTTTCAATGTCTCTTGAGTCTCTATCCAACTCAAAGAATGTTCAGTTCCAATTATCTCGGAGGCGGGCACGCCCTGAAGGAACGCGGAAGTCTTCTCGCTTAACAGATGTCGAAGGACTATTCCATTCTCTGGATACAACGCAAATTGTGCAATGGCACATGCAGTTAAGGCATCGCTCACTAGTAAGTCATCTGCCATGCGAATAGCAGCTATATGCCTACTTGATCGTTGACGTAATTCCGCTACAACAGTCATGGGTTGAATCGATTGATCTCTATTTTCCAAATGAACTCTGCATGCCAGCACATCGCTCAATACTCGCGAATCACTCTCTTCATCTGAAATGGTGTGATCAGCTAGCACCACTACGTGGTCAAATTTTGATACAAATTCATCATCATCCAGTGGTTCGTTAAATGAAGATCGAACGACAACGTCAATTGCTCGTCCGGCAAACTGTGGCAGGGCTCCTTCTATCTCACCGGTCCGCAACAAAAGTGTTGCCGAAGAACCTTGGGGAGCTACCAAATTCAAATCTTCAACTAGACCTTTAAGCCACTCATTTTGCCCGATGAAGAGATAATTTTCTGGAATTACTGAAGCAACACGACCAATCCGCCGTGGCAAATTATTAACTGCAGGAACTAGAAAACGATTCAGGTATGCGGAAACAGAATCCATACTGCGACCGATAGCTATCACTGATTTTTCACCTACTTCATCATCCCAAGACGGCCATAAGTCCACCCCAAAAGAGTCAATAAAACCAATAGGAATACAACCATTTGAGGGTTTAAGGTCACCAAATGTCAGCCCGGCATGCGGAGGCTTTGCTATGTATATTTCGTCGCCGTCAAAGTCCAATAGATCTTTATAGACCGCTGATAGCCCTCTACTACGAACTACATTTACTTCAAGTTTGTTACGTACAAGCGCAGGGGTGACTACCTGAAGTTCTAGTAGCCCACCAAACGTTTGTTGACGAGCCATCACAACCTTTTCAATACGAGTCTTCAAACGCTCGGCAATGTCTTCAGAGTCATATTGAGCCACAACATGCAATGGTTTGTCTGAAGGACGTTTCTCTGCTTGTGGTGACTGCAGTGCGGCCAGAATTGCCAAGACAATTCGCGTATTTCTGTGCTCTAACGATTTCTCTAGAAGACAAATTATGGCTCGCGCATTGTCGATATTGCCTAGAGTGAGGAGATCATTTGTATTCTCCCCCTTAGCTTTACGAATGGTAATCCACTCAGAAATCTTGCGCGCAGTCTTGCTTTGTTGATCTATCAGTTCTTTACGATGAATGTGCTCCGTAATGTGATTCAATAATTCAACGGGGTCCTCAGCTGTGAAGAGAACAACTTGTAGGCCAACTCCTTCTGTGCGAGCTATGGCTAATTCTTCAATGAGCTTCATCGCCCCGTCATTCCATCCGATAATGACCACGTGATCATTTAGATGCACTGGACGTCGTCCTCTGCGGACTCCTTCAATTCGACGTTCAAGTGTTGAATTGATGATGGAGACCAATGTGGAGACAAGTAAAAGCCCCACAAGTGTCACCGTGAGAAGAATGAGGCGACTGGACCAGGCTTGTTCGTTAGCAAGTTGGCCCGGGTCAATTGCTCTTTGCAGAATTTCCCACATTGAGTCCATGAAATTTAAGTGATCACGGGTCGCATGAACACCGGAGACACTCAGAATTGTTGATGCAACAAAGACAAGTGCTGCCGTACTTATCAAAAGTAAGAACAGTACGGAGTAACTGCCCGAAACTAGAGCCCTATCAATTCGACTTAACAATCGATTACGTAGATTTCTCATGAGCCCCACCTCCATCGAATGAACTTCTTTGGCTTTGACTAGGGTAGTTGAGGAAATTTGTTTGAACGAAAGTTGTAGATTTCTTTATGCAACCAGCGAAGATACTCACTCCCATACATCGTCGGAGAATCGCCTTTGCATTGGTCATTGCGTTATCAGTTGCTCCCATTGCTGGATGTCTGGAAACTACCCCGGTTGACAATGGGCCGCTATCTCCTGTCGATTCTGATGTACCCGACTCCACAATCGGATTTCGCAACCCACAAGTGCCGGAAGTGACATCTGGAAGCGCGCTGCCCGACTTCAACACAGATGTGGCTGGAACTGATGAGGAGATTGATTGCGATCATGCAGAAGACCTTTGCGATTCAGGAGCTTTCAACTGTGACGACATTGCCGACTATTGCGATATTGGGCCAGATGATGGCAGCGATATCCCCGACGACTGGGACTGGGATCAATGAGCGCATTAGAAGCACTTCATAATCGAGTACACGTGATTTTGGCCAAGCACTTTGGTATTCATGGGAGTGATAAACACGGTGAATTCAAGATTCAGAATGAATCAGCCCACATCTTTGTTTCAGTAGACCATGGCTTCGGTAGCAAAGGTTTAGTCGTCAAATTGAACTGCCCAATGGTGAACCGCGTACCACTGTCGTCAGATCTCTATCGTTGGATTTCTATCGAGGGACGCAACTACCCGCTTGGCGGCGCGTATCTCATTCCACATGGGAATGGAACTCACGGAGAGATTTGGTTTGGTCACAATTTTGTTGCCGATGATTTAGATGAGAGTGAATTGCTCGGTAGTTTGTACCCAATTTTGGTTGCAGCAAATGATTTGGACGATGAGTTAGTTCGGCGATTTGGTGGCGAACTATTCAAAGCTCAGGAATAGACTCAAATATAGAGAAACCCATATGCAGAATAGGTTTCGTTACAAATCTGGGAGAAGCAATGCCGCCAATTCAATTAGGACGCGACACTATTCATAATTTACTTGGAGGAGAAACGCTTGGTCTCGACGAACTTGTGATAGTTATTTCGGAAGGAAACACCACTCTGGTGCACCCGAATGATGAGACAAGTTACTTTGATATCGCTTGGGAGATACGTCAAGAGAATTTGCCCGAAATAATTAGCGACCTCAGTCTTGATAGTCCAACAGTATTGCTGATGGATGAAGACTCGTCACTTTGCCCCGCCAGTATTTCATTTATCACCTGCGAAGACACCGTTTCATTCCCACTCTTCAATGTTGGGGTCGTAGAGACTGAAATTCGAGATCTTCTCAATGCAATCCCTCAAATCGGTACTGATGAGTACCCAGATGAAATTGATTCGCAGAACCAGATCTGGGCCGCGTTAGCACTCGATGCGAAGCGAAGCGCAATAGGCATTTTGTCCTCATATTTCTGCCGAGGAGAAGGCGGATTTTCTCCGGACTGGTTTGTGATCGACATGCTTCGGATCGAAGATGAAATTGAGAGTCCATTTCTGGTTGCCTTCACCGCTACTGATGCAGATGGTCTCACGAGTATTTCCTGCTGGTCCGACTTCTGGAATGCACTTTCAGATCACAACGGTCCAAGATACCGAACTACTTGGATGCCTAATTCACACGTTGAAGTTATTAGACGCGATAACGACTCTAGAAAGGTCTACTTTAAACTTCAAGATGACGACGGATTCGAATCTTTTGCTGTTCACGATCAATCCTTTGATCAATTGATTTCATTTCTCACAACTTCCGGTTGGTCGTTGACAGAAATAACGAATGGTTCCGTAACTATGGTCTCTGGAAACAATAACTATGGAACCGTCAATCAACAATCACAGAATTTTGCGTCTACGCAGCATTCTGCTGCTGTATCTCCTACTCCTGGAGTAGGACCCACACAACAACAACCAGGCGCAAAAGAACTAAACGGCATTATTGATGGAACTGTGAACGTAACGGGACTAGGTCGCATTAATGGAATCATTGAGGGTGATCTCAACGTTCCGTCGGGAGCCGACATTGATGTTCGTGGAATTGTTGAGGGACAAATCATCATTAATGGAGGAATAGTTCGCCTTTTCGGCACGGCCGGTGGCGCGACAATCTCATCAGGCCGCTTTGAACTCTACGGAATTCTTGAGAACCCTCTGCTTTACAGAGGTGGCGACGTCTACTACGACCCAAATTCAATCATTGGATAATTATCATGGGATTTAGTTTTAGACGCAGCATCAACCTCGGGTTCTTTCGAATCAACTTCAGTAAGAGTGGAATTGGCTGGAGCATTTCTCCTATTCCCGGTTTCATCACATGGACACACTCGGTCCAAAGAAAGCGTTATTGGACTTTCCGAATCCCCGGAACTGGAATCGCTTACCGCACCAAAATGAAGGGCCGCGGAATCTAGATCTAAACCTCAACTAACGAGGTTAAAGATTCCCCAAAGAAGAACAAACAAAATTAGTACATATGCAAAAAGATCAGAGGTTGGAATAACTGTTTTCCCAATGCTTGTTTTCTCAGGAAGTTTGATTGTCCGCTCTTTAGTTGCTGTAAGAATTCCCAGGATGCCAAGCACTCCAGTTGCTATAGCGCTTAAAGCAGTTGCGTAGAGACTCGCTTGAGTATTTACTGAAGCCCAACCTTCAACGGATGTTGGTAACAACCAGGCAAGAGCACGACCACCTATCCATACAAGAACGGTGTACCCAAGCGTGACAGCTGAAAGCGATATTGCTAGTGCACCTGCAACTCTAATTACCAGCGGACGACGAAGTACTGCACTTGTGAGCCACAAACCAACTCCTAGCCACAGCATCAAAATCAGGATGCCGCTTCCATAGAGAGAATCACCTGGCACCTCTGCGTGCCATTGTGCCTCGGGATTCCCAAGAACGAGCCACCCCTGGTGAACCGTCCCCGTAATTATCAACAGCGGAATTAAAGACGCCAGCTGAATAACTGGAAATTCAAAGGATGGGGAGTATTGCGCAACTGGTTCTAATTGCCGAACACACAGAAACGCCAAAATCAGACTGAAAATTACACAGACAACGACACCTGAACCTTGACCAACTTGGGCCTTACTGAGATCGATTCCCGCAACCTTGATTGCAGGTATGAAGGAACTCACAATTCCCAATAACATCCCAGAAATTGCTGCCATCCAGCCAAGCGAGGCCACCGAAAGGCTCAGCAAAATCATTCCAGTAACCCGTTTCCAAATCATTACGATCGAGCTAATTACAACTGCGAAAGAAACCGTCACCAATATTCCGATTCCACCCGGAACGTTCGTCAAGTTATATGAATCGTGGTCGTCGCCAAGAGGTCGTATAACAATCCAGGGCATTGTCGCCCCAATAAACACCATCATCGCAAGAACAATTGGTAACAGCATTCTCGGCTGGCCTTCAGAGGTTTGTACAACTGGGCTTGAAGAACTAGGCGCAGATTCCCAGTCAGAAAATGGATCACTCATGCAAAAGGATCCGTCCGCTCGTTGTAGAAATTCTCAATGTTTAATCCTGATTCATAGCTTAAATCGGGCTTTTTCTTATTCAATATGAGAAAAAACAGAAGTAAGCACGAAAGCGGACCCAAGAGCAGTCCTATGAGCAAAGATTCACGAGCGTCTAAATCAGCAAAACCACTCAGAATCAAACAAAGAATAGCCCACGGCGCTATCCATAAAAAAAGAAGCCCAAGAATAGCAACGTATGTTGCTATTCCGCCAAGAGACACCTAAATCTCCGGAACTTCTTCGTTCTGATTATTGTCACCCAAGGACTCCACAAGAGTTGCAACTGTCCGAATGGACCATCCACGTAGCGAAGTACCAGAAATTGCGGGGCTCAAGTCAATTCGCATAACTGCTGCCGTTAACTCCTCGCCTGGCTTCACGGTTCCAAATGTAGATGTACTCAAATCTTCTACATTTGGAATTGACATTTCAATATTATTCACCCGCATATGTGATGCTGAAACACCAAAAACATCAGGATCAAAATCTGGATTGTTTGTCTGAACCAAATCGCCTAGGAACTTGTCAATTGGCCGACCATTTAAAGCGCTGCCCTCGCCAACCACTTCGACGGCACCAAGCAAATCTGAAACACGCATTTCGGCTAGTTCATCGGCAATAACTTGTGCTTTTTCTGCTACTAATGCGTCAGACAAGGTCCCGGTGCACAACTTCTTTCTAAAATCTGTTCTTGGGTAATAGACATCTTCATTTGTAATAGGAGCTTTGGTCCGAACCGATTCGGCCGGTGCATTATCCGCCTCAGGCGCCAGAGAATCACCGCCTGCAAAACAGACAAGCTCATATCGGTTTTCCCAAACACGACGCTGAATTAAGTAGATCTCATGCAGCCACCCAGCATGAACTGTTTGGCGTTTTGCGCGTAACAAAGCGTGGGTGAGTTGCTCCTGACTTGGCTTGGCCCGGGCCACAACAAACGATGCTGGACGACTTACATCTGCCGTACCACCCCCTAACGACTGAAATCCCGCACCAGATCCAAACGGGCAGTGGGAAATCTCCCGAAGAATCTGTTGCCAATCATCAAATTGCTTGTAGACAGACGCGAGGCGCTCAATCTCTGATGTCGCATGTCGGGCTCGATCGATGCTGGACTCAAACACATCAGTCATTAACTCTCGTCTGAATTTTTCACGCGCCAACGCTCTTGCTAAGAAAACCAGTCTCGACATCAAACTAAAGAAGTAACTTCCTACTATCGCTACAAATAATAGAAGTGGAAGTGCCGTCATCAAAACAGTTGCAACCGACGCAGCCAAAATTACAACGAGAGCCAAGAATCCTCGTCGAGTCCATTTTGCCAACCGTAGACGAACTTTTTCTTCTTGCTCATTGACCTGAGGGCGCTTTTCAATGTTTGTTAACGCGGCATCAAGTTCTACACGCGCATCACTAATTCCACGAGATAGGGACTCTGCAGTTCTCCAGAGAATCGAACCTGTACGAGATGACAACCATTCGCGCCATCTTTGCTCTAGCTTCGAAATCAATTGAACAATCAATTGATGTTCATCTGAAAGTGGAAGCCATTTCTTTGCACATATATGTCCCACATGAACAATCTCATTACTAGGTTCATGTAAGAACAAAACTCCGTGATGGAATGCAGTGCCACAAAGGTCACAACTCTTGTCCTGTTCCCAATATCCAGTACTGATTTTATGACTGGCTATCAAGTCTTTGTACCGAGTCTGAGCAGCAGCATATTCAGCCTCAACATCACTTCTGTCACCCTGGTAAAAAGGCGTCAGAGGGAAATACTCACGGCTATTAAATTGTGGATGGGTAGGTAAATGACGCGCTCGATCAAGCAATGAGGATGAATCCTCTTCTGGAGCCTCTCCTTCGTTAGAAGTTGAAAGTTGCACCACTTCAACACCAGCATTCTTCTGAGCTTGTACGGTTTGCGGTTGTTCCGAAACATTCATCTCATTTTTGAGGTTCTGAAGAAACTTGTTAAAGCCTTCTGCCTTTACGACGTCAAGAGACTTTATCTCTGCATATTCAAGTGGTAATTCAAGTACGTCTCGTTCTAAGGCTGTGAGCGTAAACGGGGAATCATCTATCGATGGTCCGACCACTTGTGGATCAACAAAGATTAATCTCTTAGGGCCGCGAACGGGAGTAGTAACACGCTCCGGGAACTCTCCTCCATCAATTGAAGATAGGCAGATTTTTGTAAGATTTATCCACTGAATGGGGTCGTTTACTGGCGAGCCAGACGATAACCGAAGTTCACGTATCGCTTCAACTGCCTCGGTGGGGTCTACCAAATCCTTACTAGGATCGAATTTCAAACGCAACGCCGAATTCGCGCCAAGCGTGACATTCTGGATATATTCCTCTACTCCACGCTTGAACTTGATTATGATTGCGTTTGGGAATCCTCTGATTACATCCACAAACTCTCGTGCAAATAGCTTTAATCCTTCGAGAATTCCGATCTCTTGATCTCTCTTTAGCTCGATTTTAGGCGCCACCCACCTGACCGATGTAAACGAATACTCGTTAACGAACTCCTTTAGGGTTGCCTCTTCAAGCCAAGTGCCAGGCGGTACTGACTGAGCACCAGGAATGTCTGGCGGCACTGACCAAGGTCCACTCTCCGGAAATGCTCCTCTAAGAATCTCATCAGGAACTCGTCCAGCCGTGACCGCTCGCATAAGAACTCTTGCCACCCTTATCTGAGATTCGCCTCCGATGGCGTGATCTTTCTGCCATTTCTCAGCATTTTCTTGCCATCGAAAGGCCCCACCGATGCCGCATGCCAGTAGAGCAACCACTAGCGGTCGACTTGCATCGTCGATTGGGCGGGAGGCAACGGCCATGTCCGTGAACACACGCGGTTCATGGACAACGTGGTTTGACATGTAAGGGCTGAAGGCGACATCAACTAACCCATCTAGATCACAAATCGAAATCGTGATTCCTCTCAAATTCAATTCTCTATGGGCCGAAAAAGCATCTTCAATTAGCCGCCAACTTTCATTCTCGCAATTAAAGCGCGCAGATGATATCTGTTGAAGGTTCTGCGAACGTACGGGTAAATAAGTAACTGTTTCCCAAATTCGACTTCCAAGAATGTCATACATCGGGAGGCTGACAATTTTGCTGTCGCAAGCCCAACGAAAAGACTCTCTATCTAGAACCCCTTCATCAGAGATACTTCCCCATGCGATATCTCTAATAAGACCATTCCCTGCCCATTGCTCCAGAACCTCAGCAGTCCGCGCATCTTGGCCCTTGAAATCACCAACTAGAACAGTGAGCACAGAGGTCATATTTCTATTTCCTCGTCCAATGCATTCTCTACACCAATAAGAACCAATTCGTAACTTGAGATCAAGTCATCAATGATTTCAAGCGAAAGAGTCTCTTGCGGCACTACAGCACCATGTTCTTCACGCCAATGTTGATTTGTTGGTGGCTTGGCTTGGAGTTCGCGGTAGCGCTTGAGATTTGAGTTCAAATACTTCACCATTTTTTCCTGCCGTTCTTGAGCAGACCCTCCATTCATCTTCTCAGCTTGAGCTTTGTCGACCGGATCACGTAATAGTCGCCCCGACCTGATGAATTCAAGACAGTCACCGAACAATTCAAAACTTTCTGACGATGAGTCAGCTGTAATTCCAAGTGCAATTAACTCGCGATACGCGGCAAATGCTTCTTTCCCGAGCAATGGCGCGTCCTTGAAACACAACACCATGCCTTCCAGGAGAGCTGGCAGCAAGTTTTGAGCGGTCACGGGCGTAAGCAACCATTTTGGAAAATCGTACTCTTGTTCCAATCCAGAAATCATGTTTGGTTTTCCAGTTTCAGCGGTGACGTATCCAATCATTCTTCCGATTGCAAAGCCACGAATTGCTGCACGCCTCAATTCATCAGGTAGAGGAATAAAGTTTTCAAGAATACGCGAACGCCTCCATCGCCAGAACGAACTCTGAAGTTGTGCCTCAGTTTGGGTTGCATTCCATGCTTGAGTGAGTGGTTGAGTAAATGACGTAACAACCGATGGATTTATTGGGTAACGCAACAGTGAAGAGATGAGCACACTCTCTGATTCACTTGAATTGAATGCCCCAAGCACCGCTTCGCTTCCCCCAAACCCAGTGATCACTTGTTCAGTGATCTCTCGAGCTGGATGACCTTCAGGGAATGGAAACCCTTGAATATTCAACTTGAAGTCATCCCAATGTTTTTTATGAACAGTCGCATACATTGCTTTATCAAGCTCAAAAAGTGGTCTTGACTGTTGCAGTGCTTCTTGCAGTTTTTGCTTGAATGTTTGAAGGCGCTCAATATGGTTTATGACTGGCTGGCCATTACTATCAACCTCGCGAAGGTAAGACTGAAGTCCTTCTGAGAAGAACCTTTGAAGCTCCGTGCCAGACCTCTTGAGCCAGAAGGTAACACGATCTTCAAGGTTGTCAATATCTGTTTCTATCTCAGGCATCGAAGTTCCAATTGACCACCGTGGACCACCATCGCCACTCTTCGTTGACCAGAAAAGTGGCGAAACTTTACCGGTGCCCTTACCGCCATACGATCCACGAATAATCATTGCTCTTGCGATATCAATTGGATCTCCAGAGGATTTTTCATCAGCTGTAAGAGAATCAAGAATGAGACCACGAATCCGACTTGGCCACTCTGTATATTCCTCCAGAAAAAACTCAACTGGGCTCGGAGCAAAAGAGGGGGGGACAGTTTTGTCATTATTTGGCCAACCAGCCACCATTGAGGGTTGGCCTTCTTGTGGGCTGACCCATGATTGAACTTTCCCAAGCGTCTGTCGTACTTGTGCATTGAGATTTGCGAGGACGCTAGTTGCAAGACTTTCCATAGCAGTTGCAACTCGGTCGAGACTTGATGCGTTGACTTCCTTGGCAATCGATTGAGACATCAATTTGTAGGCAGACTCCACCGCAGAATGTGTGGCTCCCAGTTCACCCTTTTGATTATCCATAAGACCACGTTGGGCCTTCTCAGAATCAGCCGATGAATTAATCTTGAGTTTTGTCGCGATTTGACGCACTTCACCAGCAACTTCTGCAACTTCTGTCTGAGATTTCTCTAAAAGTTTCGCCAATACAGGGAGACTTACAGTTGCTGCATATTTGGTTGAAACTTCGAGAATTAATGCAAATTGAGATGTAGCCCACTCATTAAGTGTTCGGGTAGTCCATTCCTCGTTCTCATGAGATAAATCCTTTTTCGCCGAGGATGCGGCCGAGCTAACCAAGGTCCACCACTTGGATGCAGGTTGCTTTGAAGGCACTGCACCGCTCTTTAACAATTGCGATGCACGTTGAATAAGTTCCTCCCGCCGAGCATCGGATGAAACGACATCACTGAATTGATTATCTTCTTCACCACGTTCGAGTATGTGACATTCATCCATAAATGAATGCAAGAAGCGTTCAACTAATTTTTCTTGTTGAGCCACAGCAGGCATTTTCGATACTTGATCGCCCCACTCGTTAAAGGCCGCCTTTGTGAACCCGTTTGCTAAGAACTCAAGAATTGTTCGTTGAAGCAACTTCGATGAATAATTAGAAAATCTGTCACGCCCGATTGACAACGTCGCAGAGCCAAATGACGAAAGCGCTCCCGGAAGGCGCTCCTCAGAGGCTGAATCCAGACCATACCCTCCTGCATTTGATGGACTATCTGATGCCCAGTTAACAGTCACGAAGTTGTAGAACTCTTCTTGAACAGAACCAGAAGTAGTCACCGCCGCAAGGGTCTCACCGACCGCTCTGTACACATTGAGGGAATCCTTGAGATCTAATCCATCAATGTTTTTTCGCCCGATAATGAACGTTGCATGAGGGCCGCGTGTGTTCGAGCGATAAATTCCGGGAATGAGAGCTGCATCTGCATGTTCATTGTCCCAATATGCTGAAAGTAGTTCCGACATGAATCCAAGTCCATTTGCTGCCATTGCCGAGTTCGCGATGGTTCCGAAAATGTCAGTTGAAAATACAACTGCAATTGGATACTTACCCTTGGGATGAAGTCGACGAATGAGGTCGATGACATCGAGCATGATTCCAGATCCGGTACCACCCGCCATCGATCCCAGCACCATTACTAATGGCTCAGGAGTTGCTGTACCAGGTGGCACTTCAGTACCCATTAATTTTTCAGAAACCTGCTGAAGTTCTGGTCCGCCTGCATCTGTCGAACCAAATGCATCCATGATTCGCTTACTGATCGTAGTCTCAAGACTTAAAGCGCCAGCCGAGCGACCAATCGCACGCATCTGACCCGCTCCAGCTTTAAGAGGTACGTGAACTTTGTCAGGATTTGGCCTCCATCCCATCATCTCCCTGTACCCGGCTGAACCTTTGGGGAATTTAGCCAATAAGGCATCACTAAGACCCTTAAAATCACTGAAATCAAGTGACACCGACAGGTAATCAGAGGCCGGAAGTGTCGGAATTCGTTCAGATGATTCTTGTGTATTCAACGTATCTAAGCCGATAAATTGCCACGCATCCGGGATTCCGTTTTCCCATCCAGCGTGCACAAGACGGCGCGAAACCGCATCGCGAACGTAGCGAACAGCTTTCTGTCCTGAACCACCACAACCAATTAAAATTATCGGCCTAAGCATTGTGTATCTCCATTTTCTTTAGAATTATCATTTGAATCAGTTCCATCCACTTGATGAATCATCAAGGGTTTCTACAGCATCGCTACTTAAATCAGAAGAATTCTTCTTCTTCTTTTCCTTCTTTGCCCTCTTTGATGGTTTCTTTTCAGATTCAAGTCCATCTGTCCCTGAACTTTTCTCGGGCTGAGAATCCCAACTGGAGGCTGACACATCAGACCAACTGGCTCCAGAATCGGCATCTTCCACTGATTTCTCAGGTTCATCTTGTTTGATGGGTATTGAACTAAACATAGATGAAAGTTTTGTGAGAATCTCAACATTGACTTCGCCTAATTGACTCTCGATTCCGTTGCCGAATGACTCAAACGGTTTGAGTATGCAGAGGAGCCGAGCATTCACTTCCTCAGTTTTTCCTAGTCTCATATCACTAAATTGATCGGCATCTACTGCGATAGTCCATTGAGATGGCAGTGCTAAGTTCACCAGTCCAACTGAATAGCCATTTTTAACAACAGAAGTACCGGAAGATCCAAAAACATAACTTCCGGCACATGAAACTCTTCCTTTGGGAGTAGAACCTACTTTCAAGAATGTCTCAAGCCACGACGTGCTGAACGAGAAATCATCAATCGAGAATTGAGTGCAAGGCTGGCCGAGTTCAACCACATTCGATGCTTCAGATTCAGCGGCATAAAGCGTTTTGCCATTCCGGCGAATTCGCATACCTTCCGCAGGATTCAGGAGAGTCACCGGCATTGCGAGTGAGCGGTAGTCGACTTCAAGAGCTTCAAATCGACTCATTGCCATCGCGAAAATTGCCCGAATCGATGCTTGCACCAGAACAAATAGTGCGATGAGGCCAAATATCCAAATCCATAAAGTCGGTTTATCGGTCGGACGCGTCATTTCTAAAGGCAAATTTACATTTGAAGGGCGAGAATTGATTGCATCAACGTCAGTTCCATAAGAATTTGCAGCCAGGACGATTTCTATCGAACCATTATGGCTAAGCCCTGGTTTAAGAGAAATGCCGCAAGTGAACTTTTGAACATTTTGTCCTATTCGGCACTTTAAGTCATTTTTTGAAGTGACGATTTCAAATCGAGGGTCAAAACTTGATGGTGACACCTGAACAGACTTGAACTCAAATATCCCGTTACCTTGTTTTGGCCCGCTGCAAGTCAAAAGGATCTTAATTTTATCTTTTTTATTCAAGATGAGCGGCACATCACTGGGCACACAAGTTGGGTAACCATTCCCATTTGAAATTGCAATTTCTTCAATTGTCGGATCAAAGAGAATCTTTACCGGTTGCGCGGGAAAAATCTCAACATTTGCAACTGGCCGAACTTCTATCTTCATCGATGCTGCATCAGCAAATACACCTGATTTTGTAATCAAGTCTTTCACTTGCGTTTGAGAAAGAAACCAAATCCCACGAACTAAGTCACGTGGTGCCACCTTGAAATTCGTACCATTGATAAACACTGATAATTCAACAATGTTCATTGGGAATTCAACTGGTGTTTTAGTCGCGCTTACAATTTCAAGATCAAGGTCTTTAGTTTCATCTCGATTGACCCTATTCTTTCCTGATGAATCATTCGCATTGAGTCTCACACTCAAACCGCCTATGAATTTCACGTCGACGGTAGAAGTATTCGCCCCTGGTCCACGGAACACAATTGACCATTTTCCAGTCCATGGAGGGGCTCCATCTTTGAACCGGTTTACTTCGACAAGCGAACTCTTACCCCCAAGTGGATAAATCGAGACTTGTTTTGTTGAGTCTTCGCCGCGAAACAGGTCTTCGACTCTTGCGCCATCGGCCGGTGAGAAAAGTCCAACTTTTTGATCAGGGTCTGACCGCGTGAGTAACAATTTAAAGCTTCTCGTCGCCTCAGTTATAGAGAAAGTTACCTGCCGGCATTCCTCATTTTCAGAATTTTCAACAACTGCATCATCGCTCGCATACTCATCGTTGCACTGACCCAATACCAGATGATTGTCAGGAGCGTCAGGCGTAAATTTAATAAGATTCTTCACGAGGTCGTCAGGATTGGTGCTTTCAACATGTGCCCCATACCCAGGTCGGGTACCACACGAATTCAATGAGAAAACTCCGCCCCCTGTTTTTCGATCTCTCGAATAATTACCCTTACCCGTCGATACCAGTTCCATTAATCCAAGATTCGGGCGGTTCGTTCCTACGGCAACGCTGAGACCGACTGTTGCAGTAAAAATCTCGTTCTCCCTTAACTTGTCAGCAATCTGATCCTTGCCGCAAATAGTGTTGCTTAGGGTCTTCTGCTCGTCCATATTTAAGGATTTAGGGTTATTGTCAAGATCTAGTTCACCGTCGCTAAAAAAGATCAGCATGCGACAGTTACTCTCTTCTCCATCATTCTTTTTGTCCACGAGGTCGTTGAGGGACTTTCGAAGTCCTGCTCCGGTATTCGTATATGGCACCGTATTCAACTTGCGTTGTCCAGAGACCTTCTGAATTAAGTCGTCAAGCTTTTTGTCTGAAGTGGCAAAATCATCTAGGTCCTTCTCTAGGCGGACCCATTGACTTCGATCGTAATATCCACCCGAAAAACCTGCAATCTTGATATCCACGCTAAATGACTTTTTCAGATTTTGTGAAGACTTGACCATTGAGTAGAAGGCACGTATCGAGCCCTCTATCGCATCGACTCGGCGGTTTTGTGGATCCGATTTCTGAAGACTCTTCGATTCGTCGACTAAATAAAGAACGGAAACCTTGCGCTTTTCATCAATGCATTTACTAAATGTTTTCTCAGATTCGTTTAGTTCAGAGTTAGCAGATGATGCATTTAGTCCGCTAGGAGCGACCCCCAGTAAAAGAGCGAAAATCAGACAGAGTGAAAATTTCTTCATTTTCATCGCGCCTTTTGCAACGCCAGAAAAACTATGTGCAGAAAACTAATAACGAAGATTAATAACCGGACACTCACCACTGATGGCTTGAACCACTTTAAAAAGACATAATCCGATTTTGCCTGAAGTCTTTGGTCTCGCAACAATGCACCAGATAGGGCCACCGAACCCAATACCCCAACGAGATACCCCACCAGATAGAGGGCCGAGGCAAGAAGTATTGCAGCAAGTATTAGTAGAGCGGCTCCCATGTAAAGAAGTCGCTTGGGATCAAACAGCTGTTCAATAATTTCGCTCGGCAATTTAGAGTCAGCAAATTCTACGGCATGAGTCGAGGTCTGAAAATCTGGAGTTTCCTTTTTCTCCCTTTTCACTGGCCCTCCCCCGAGTCCATTGTTTGCTGATGCAAATCAGTTTTAGAGAGTACCTCGGTATTGGGCTGCTAGATGCATTCAACTAAAGACTTTTGTCCAAAGACCTAGTCGTCTTAAACAACTGTTCACTTAATATCCAAAAGAACCACATGAGTTTTTTCTCCTATGGCTGCTTAAATGAAATTGGTAGCCCATTCTTGAATCTCAGGCCAATAAGGTTGCATGGCGAAATAGCCGGCAGCACCACTTATTCCTATACACACCAATAAGTGTCCTGACGCAACTAATATCGCAGGAATACGAGTCACCTGTGAGATTGCCTCAGCGTCTACTCCGCTACCCGGTGCTTGTCGCACCAACTTCAACTGTATTTGAGCAAATTCGATGCCGTTCATGGCTAGAAATCCTGCGATACCAGCTACTCCAACCCCCACCAATTCAGAAGAAACCAGCTTGAGACCGAAATACGAAGCAATAACGACGCCACTTGTCCAAAAGAAGCCCCAGAAGTTACGTATTAATAGGACAATCGCAATCGACAAAACAGAGATGGAGAACACAGCCCATGCTTGAGAATGCCCCATCTGTACAGCCTGAATTGCAGCAACTGCGGCAATGCTTGGGGCTGGATAACCAGCAGCTGACACTAAGAAACTACGGAATCGGCCCCAATTGGGAGATAGCTCGAAGGTCGCCAACCCCGATGAACTCGGCTGAATCAGGATTGTCTTTGGACGCGCAAACAATGCCCCGGCCATAAAAGCATGCCCTAGTTCATGCACAGCAGTTGAGAAATAACGAAAGAGCAACTTTGTGGGAAGGGCTTCGACCACCACACCAATAACAAAACCTAGAGCAACAAGAAATGTTGTTGGGGCGCCATCATGTGGCGCGAGCCAATTGAGAAAGTCTCCGAGTGCTGACGGCAGGGTTAGATGCGTTCCAAAAAACAAAGTGATGGCCAGAACAGCCACTGAAAGAATCCACATGATCAAACCACCTTAGGACATAAAACTTCGACCTGATTTCTCTGTAAATGTAAATACAGAAGAATTAATAATATAGATTCCCTACTATCAAGTGCACTCAGACAATCGGAGATATCTCATGACATCAGCAAATTACGGCAAGCGGGTAATCGCAGTTGTTTTGGATTGGCTCTACGCCGTTGTACCGCCGGCAATTTTTTTCATAATTGGATTGATCATGGTGCTAGCCGAGACCGCAAGCGCCTTAGGTGTCTTCTTCCTTTTTATCGGTTCAATAGGTTGGCTCGTTCTTAGCATTCAGAACAAGATATTTAAAGAAGGTAAAACCGGTCAATCATTCGGTAAAGCTCGGATGAATATCTCACTTATTGACTCGTCTACTGGCCAACCACTTGGGCCCGGGAGATGTTTCATTCGAGAATTCGTCTTTAGTCTCCTCAGTTCAGTAACTGCAGGAGTCTTTTGGATTATTGACTATCTATGGCCTCTGTGGGACAAAGATGGTGAACGACTCATGGACAAAATCATGACTTCACGTGTGATTAACGCAGAACGAACTCTTTAAGTAATCCTTGAGTTGAGCAGCTAGTGGTACTCGGTCCATTTGCACAATTAGTAATCGCCCAACTCGCGCCGAACATAATTTCAAAAGGTCTAGAAGTCCTTGGCTCAGAAATTGAGCGCGATCGATCTGGGATTAAGCCACGAAATGCTCACCATTTATATCGATGTCCAGGTTGTGGAGATAGAGCGAAATACAGAAGTTCCCAGCACTACGACAGTCTCCAGTGTAAGTGTGGATTAGTTTTCCCAAGACGACGCGGTGGTCGTCGTTGTGAATGCGGAACACTGTGTTTTCCTGAGTCATTCTCAGCGATGCACATACAATGTCCTAACTGTTCTGGAATATGGAAACTTGCCAACGACGGGCAAGAGCACAGACTCTGTAAATGCAACAACCTGTTTCAACTACGCGACAACCAGTTGAACATGGTCACTTCTTGTTGCGGAACAGACGGCAATGCACTTTACGAAATCAGATTCTCCCCACCAGTGATGGAAGTTCCGTCGGAAGCGACACGTATGTGAATGCACTACGGTGCGGGTAGGTAAATCACAAGGGGGGAACTATGGGTGCACTTTTATTTGCAGCTGCCGTTGGCGGTGGCATTGGAGCCTTAATCGGCTCAGCAAAAGGAAACACTAAAGCCGGATTTTGGTGGGGATTTTGGTTGGGTCCAATCGGTTGGATAATCATGGCCATCAAGAAGAGTTAGCGATTATCAGATGCATAAATGTTGCATCTTCGACTTACGAGACGAAACTTTTTTCTACAAAATGCTGATGGAAGTTATCAAACGGAACTGGTAAACCAGCATTATCGGCACGTTTTCTGAATGACCAATAGAGAGCATTAACTGCAGGAATCGCCAAATTGTTCTCCATGCCACCAGCCCACTCCTTAAAGACCTTCTTCCAGGAATTGGAATCCCTCAAACCTTCACTGAATGAATTTTCTACGGCAATATCTGACATCAACTTGCTGCCTGTTCCGCGCCTGCTGCGAAACAAGTTGACTTGTTCTTCGCATAACTGAAAATAGTCAAAAACAGCGCGCTCAATACTCAGCTTCAATTCAGTTTCATTATGGGACCCAAGTACGGCATCTTCTAATGAGACCCCGTCAATAAGCACACTTAACGGCACACGAGTAATGATCTGGTCATAACGCGCATTGAACTCTGAGAAGTATTCCTGTGTCTCTTGGCGTTTCAGGAGAATTATTTGATAGGAGACAACCGCCGCGGCAACAATCGTTGCGACACCAGACCCAACTGATACGAAGTTCTCTGCAATCATCAGTCCATTAAAGCAGGTCCTCCTTCTCTCAAGTTCACTTTGACAATGGCAGAAAACTCTCGGCTATATTAAAAAACACCTAGAAGCGGAGACAACATGGCCTCGTTATCAACTCTTGCAGAAACCATCATTGACTTTGCACGCAGTGAGGCAAAGCGGTCTTCTAATGAAAAAATCAGCCAACTCCATCTTCTTTCAGCAGTACGTCGCTGGCAGGAGGAAAACTTTGATACACGTTTCCCAGGTCTGAGTTCTCGACTTCGGAGTGCGCTCAACGCTTCTGCTGGCAATGCACTAAAGGTAGACGGCTTTGAGGACTCAGTTTTAGAACAAATTGAAACGATTCAGAATCCCTCCGAACTTTGGGATCTTGCTGACATTCTGTCTAAGAAGGTTCCAGAGTTGGCCGCTGAAAAAGTCGGGGAAGTAAACAGGGCAACAACTACTCAGAGCTCTTCACCTCTCGTTAATGATGTTATTGCTACCACGTCAACAGATGACCCTCTACCTTTCTCTATCACTTCCGGATTGATTGAACGTGTGGCCACTGCACTTTCAATACCAATTGACTCAATGCGAGAGCAAATACTTTGTGCAAGCTTTGCGGTTGCAACATATGTGTTGAATACTTCTCCTGCCAATCTGTCTGAAATGATCTGCACAGCTGCAGACCTACCATTCATCGACTTGTCACATACCAGCGAGATACCACTACTCATCGCCTCAATTACCGAATCAAAAATACCCGAAGCAGGTCGTCTGGCGACTCAAGTTGCGGTTGCACTAGTTGAGACTGCAGAGTGGGCCGCAGCAATTGACCAAGATGTTACGCAGAACGAAACTGATCGTATTGATGAACTACGACTTCGCTTCCGAGGTGAACTTGGAACAAGCATTGATGTAACGACTGAAGCGATGACTCGTTTCGAAGAAAAGTTCTCACAACTTGTTGGAATGCAGACAGTAAAGGCTGAGATTCGTAAACGCGTTGATTACTTGGTCGTGAACAAACGTCGTGCAGCTCGTGGCATGAAAACTGGAGATCATCGTATGCACAGTGCGTTTGTTGGTCATCCAGGTACTGGAAAAACCACAGTGGCCCGTCTCTACGGCGAACTGCTTAATGAACTCGGGTTATTGCCTACGAAAACATTTATCGAGACAGACCGTTCAGGACTCGTAGGTCGATACATAGGAGAAACCGAAGAGAAGACTTCGAAAGTAATCGAGAGTGCACATGGCGGAGTCCTCTTCATTGACGAGGCATATGCACTTGCCGATCATTACGGTGAACAAAAAGGGTTCGGAGAAGAAGCAACAGACTGTCTGGTGAAAAAGATGGAGGATAAACGCGGGAATTTGGTGGTGATCTTGGCTGGCTATAAACAACAGACACTCGAGTTCATGGACATCAATCCCGGCCTCAAATCTCGCGTCCCTGCCATAATCGATTTTCCTGACTACAGCATTGAAGAGTTAGTTGAAATTGCTCAAAGAATTGTTGCCAGACGTTCTCTCACCCTGAATTCTTCAGCCGTGGCTTCTTTACGTACAACACTTGAATCGGAAGCTAAGAAGACTGGATTCGGCAATGCCCGTACAGTAGAAAATATTCTTGAAGCGGCAGAACGTAATGCCGTTACCCGCACCTCTGCACTCGGAGTTTTGGCCACGGAAAAGGAACTGCGAACAATCACATCGGAGGATGTACCGACAACCGGTGACCTAGCATCTTCCGAACAACAGAAAAATACAATCGGATTTCTTTAAACAACAAACAATAAGGAGAATAGAAAATGAACATGACAGACACCGTAAAGGCCAAAGTACAACGAATTCTTGCTGATGAATTGGGCAGCGTAGAGATTGACCGCGACGGTGATTTCATCGTTAAGCATGAATCAGCCGTCACTTTCGTTTCTGTTTTTGCTTTTAATGACAATGAAGACTCCGACATAGTGGTTCGCTGCGTTGCACCAATGGTTACTGCCGTGCCACTTACTCCTGAAGTATTTAGGTGGGTTGCAGTCGAAGGCCAAAGATTCACGTTTGGAAGTTGCTACGTCGTACCTGAGGAGAACCCGGCAAATGGGTGGATTTATTTCAGATATTCAATCGTAGGAAACGATCTCGATTCAAATGAACTACTGAGCGCCGTTTACCGAACAGCATTTACAGCCAACGAGTACGACGACAAACTAAAGGAACTATTCGGCGGCAAACTTTTTAGCGATAGGTAATTACTGCCGATTCACCGCAGTGCGTCAGCGAACATGATGGCTGCAAAGACAAAGAAAGCAATCGACGACGCAATTCGTACGGTCTTAGCCTGCAATCGATCACCCAGTGCTTTGCCAACTGCAATAGCAAGGCCATCAGCAATAACCATGCCAACTGTTGAACCTGCCCACGTGCCGAAAAGTCCTTCGGTAGTTGCAAGAGTGACTGTGGCAAGCATGGTCTTGTCACCAAGTTCTGCCAAGAAGAACACAGTTCCCACGGCCATGATGATGTGCTTTGAAGAAACTTTGGTGCTCTCTTTGTCTTCTTCAGTTAATTCATCACCACGTAAGGTCCAAATTCCAAAGCCCACAAAAGCAATAGCGCCGACAATGCTGATGAGTTTGGTTGGTAGTGCTGTGCCAATAATTCCACCCAACGCAACTGAAAAGAGATGCACAAGACCAGTCGCCAAAGTGATGGCAATCATCACGGGAACAGTTTTATAACGTGTTGCAAAAGCAAGAGCCATGAGTTGACTCTTGTCGCCGAGTTCTGCGACAAAGATGACTCCGAATGACAATAAGAATGCGTGCAACATTAGTTATTGAGCTGCTGCATCTTTGTTGCGATGCGAGTGTGAGTAGTCATCATCTCATTCACTTTGGTACTGACTAACTCTTTGTTACGGACAACAGCCTTGCCATGCACGATTGTGTCTCGTACAGAAGTTGGGCCACAACGAAGCCACCCTTCAATTGGGTCAGCAATTGCACCAGCGAATTGAACACCGGTGAGATCCCAAATAGCTACGTCACCCACCATGCCGACTTGTAATTGACCAATCTCTCCAATGCGACCAAGACAACCAGCGCCACCAATGGTTGCAACCTCAAGCGCCATACGCGCATCAGCTGCATCGGCACCGCTCTTTAATTTCGCGAGCAACATTGCTTGACGTGCTTCTAACCACAAGCTGCCAGAGTCAGCACTTGATGAACCATCAACACCAAGACCGACATGCACTCCGGCTTTGCGCAGTTCAACAACAGGGGAAATACCGGAAGCAAGAATTAGGTTGCTGCTTGGGCAATGCGCGGCTCCAATGCCAGCAGCACCGAGTGCTTGAATTTCGTCGTGGTTTGGCATGACGCAATGCGCCACCCATGTGCGATCACTAAGCCAGCCGACTTCTTTTAGGTATTCAAAGGGTCTGCAGCCAAACGTGGCAATGGAAAAATCGTCATCTTCAGCATTCTCTGCAAAGTGCGTATGCAAGCGAACATCTAACAACTCAGCAAGTTCAGCAGAACGAATCATGAGATCTTTTGTGACGCTGAACGGTGAGCACGGCGCAAGAGCAATGCGTGTCATTGCGCCAAATGAACGATCATGATGCCTGTCGACAGCTTCTTTTGAGAACGCAAGAATCTCATCATCTTCCTGCACCACATCGTCTGGGGGAAGTCCACCATCTTTTTGCGAAAGAGACATCGAGCCACGTGTTGGGTGAAAACGAATTCCTAAATC
>Ga0114974_10000932_pt1 | contig 23441 bp, 35 predicted proteins | sample S_130206_EF_Meta_FD_87318 | JGI IMG/M metagenome (GOLD analysis project Ga0114974, IMG submission 87318) | Freshwater microbial communities from Lake Simoncouche, Canada to study carbon cycling - S_130206_EF_MetaG | ecosystem: Environmental > Aquatic > Freshwater > Lake | place: Lake... | reverse complement strand
TGGTGCTAAATGGCAACAAGAAAAAAGTTATAGTGAGGAAGAAATGATATCATTTGGAGAGTTTATATTTAAACATACGCTATTAGCACATTCCAAAGGAGTTAAAAATTTATTTGAACAATTTAAAAAGAAATAGTTATGAAATATATTTTAGTATTAATAGCTTATGAATTTATTAGAGAAAAATTAATATCTTTATGGTATTACTTAATTAAAAAAGGAAACGAATGACAGCAAAAGAAAAATCAAATGAATTATATAGTAAGTATGATGATTTATTAAACAAAGATTTTATGAATCCTATTGTATTTGATAATCAAATAAAACAATGTGCATTAATAACAATAAATTTAATAATAGAAGTTGCTTGTGATTATAGTGACTATGATGAAACAGTAACAAAAGAATATTGGGAAAAAGTAAAAATAGAAATAGAAAACTTATGACACCACAATATAGAGCAAACATACTTTACAATAAGTATAGCAAAGAATATAATAGATTTGTTGTATCAGGTTATATTAAACAAGGTTATGATGAATGGAAACAAATAGCTATTGAATTAGGTAAGTTATATAAACAATGATAACAATAAAAAGAAATAACTATACTTTATTGTTAAGTGAAAATTGTTGTGAAATATTTTATTATTATTCAGTTAAAGAAATGCACGGATTAAATTGTTATGATTGTGAAGAATATAAAAATTCAAAACAAGATGCATATATTTTTGGATGGTCAAATTATATCCCAAAAAATAATAATAATTATAATCAAGGTGATGAAAGATTTATATTTATTAATTTACAAAGATGTAATAATGACTTTGAAACTTTTGGTTGTGTATTTCACGAACTAATGCATCATTCTTTTGAATTACATAATTATAATATAGATTTAGAAGAAGATATAATTAGTTGGGCAGAAAAAGAAAGTCACCAAGTTTTTTCTTTAGTTATTAATAATATCAAATAACAATAAACAAAAACTATTATTTTTAATTTGAATAATCAAATTTTTTCAAGATGAATGATAATAACTATGGTGGCAAAAGAGAAGGTGCAGGTAGACCATCAAAAGCAGAAGAAGTAAAACTAATTGAAAGATTAAAACCATTAGAAGAAAAAGCATTTAAAGCATTAGAAGCTGGATTAGATGCTGGTGATTTTAAATTCACACAATTATTTTATAACTACTATGCTGGTAAACCAAGAGAAACAAAAGATATAACTTTAACAAATGAACAACCTATCTTTAATATTGATTTAGATGAAGTTTAAGACACTATCTTATGGAGTTTATACTTACTACTGCAATTAAAAAGTTATTGCGTTTAAAGAAACGTATTAAAGTTATTAGAGGAGGCACGAGTGCAGGTAAGACTTTTGGAATTCTACCTTTGCTAATTGATAAAGCAATTAAAGAACCTAATTTAGAAATTAGTGTAGTATCTGAAAGCATACCACATTTAAGAAGAGGTGCTTTAAAAGACTTCTTAAAGATTATAATGGCATTAGGTAGGTATAATGATAGTCAGTTTAATAAGTCTACTTTAAAGTACACATTTGCAAACGGAAGTTATATTGAATTTTTTAGTGTAGACCAGCCAGATAAATTAAGAGGTGCAAGAAGAAATATATTATATGTAAACGAGTGCAACAATATAGATTTTGAAAGTTACTATCAATTAGCAATTAGAACAAGTGGTGATATTTGGTTAGACTATAATCCTACTTCAGCATTTTGGGTTGATAAAGAAATACTAACACAATCAGATGTTGATTTTATTACATTGACTTATTTAGACAATGAAGCATTATCAGAAACAATAGTTCAAGAAATAGAAGCAGCAAAAGTAAAAGCATTAACATCTACATATTGGTCAAACTGGTGGCAAGTTTATGGGTTAGGTCAAACAGGTAGTTTAGAAGGTGTATGCATTCCAGATTGGCAAGAAATAGATTTACCACAAGATGCAAGAATATTATGTTACGGAATGGATTTTGGTTATAGTAATGACCCAACAAGTTTAGTTACAATGTACAAATATAATGATGCTTATATATTTGATGAAGTAATTTATAAGAAGGGATTATTGAATAGCGAAATATCAAATCTATTAAAAGCAAATAATGTAAACGAAATTGTTTACGCTGATAGTGCAGAACCAAAATCAATAGCTGAATTAAACAGTTATGGTCACAATGTGTTACCAGTTACAAAAGGAAAAGATAGTATCTTATTTGGTCTTAATTTAATTAATCAAAACAAAGTTTATGTTACATCAAGAAGCAAAAACTTAATAAATGAATTAAGGAACTACATTTGGCAAACAGATAAGACAGGAATTAAAATGAATAGGCCAATAGATGCATATAACCACGCAATAGATGCTATGCGATATGCAATGACAAGTCAATTAGAAAATCCACATAAAGGTAATTACTTTATATACTAATAACATTATATTGTTATTTTAAGTGTATTTAATACTTTTAATATTTAAAATATATTCAAAATAACATTATAATATCATTTTACTAATGACATACGGACAAATAATAGCAGCAATACAATGTTATATACACCATATGACTGATAAAGAAGTTCAGATTAACTTACCAAGAAATGTAGGTGAAATAAAAAAGATGAAACAAATGTATAATGTAGCAGCACAATATTTAGAATAATGAAAGAAGAAGAAGAAGATTTGATATTTGAGAATATGGAGTTTGAACAATGTGATACAAGATATGAAATAATATCTATGTGCAATCAAGCATTAAGTTCAGTTGAAGGTTTTGATACAGGAATGATAAGCAAAGAAGATGCATTTAAGATTAAAGAAATAAGAAGAAAGTCTTTAGCTTTAATTGATTTACATATTGGAATGATATATGATGAAAACTTTGAAACGTAACTTATAAGTTACTATGTTAAATAAATGTTAAAATGTATTTCATTTAAAACAAAATAATTATATTTGTAACAAATAACAAACAAATGAAAACATATATGACAAAGTATTGCATAACTTACTGGACTGAAAGAAATGATGAAAGTACAGATGTAGAATTAATAATCTATGCTTATAATGAAATAGATGCACAAAGAAAATTCTATGATATGAATATAGTACATAAGAAAATAGAAAGTGTAAAAGAATTGGTTTAAATTTAGGTTAATAATGGTTGAAGAAAGACTTGCAGAAATGTAGGTCTTTTTTCTTTTTAATAGCTTTGCTATTTAGTTTAATACAATTTAGACTTTATTTTATTTTTAAATAAAAAACAATGAAGTTACAAATTACCATACCAACAAGTTTATCAGAAATAACATTAGAACAATATCAAAAGTTTTTATCAATAGCTAAAGATAATCCTGATGGTGAATTTCTTCAACATAAAATGGTAGAAATATTTTGTGGTATAGATTTAAAGAATGCTGCTAAAATAAGTTTTAAAGATGTTAATGAAATAACAACTAATTTATCAAATCTATTCAATCAAAAATATGATTTGAAAAGAACGTTTAAATTAGGCAATACTGAATTTGGTTTTATAACTAACCTTGATGAAATAACATTAGGTGAATATACTGATTTGGATAAGTACATAAGTAATTGGGATATGATGCACAATGCAATGGCAGTATTATATAGACCAATAACAAAGAAGTTAAAAGATAAATATCAAATAGAAGAATATAATGGCAGCTATACTTATTGTGATGCTATGAAGTTTATGCCAGTTGATGTAGCATTAGGTGCAGTGGTTTTTTTTTACAATTTAGGCAACGAATTGTTGAAGTCTACGATACATTATTTGGAGAACAACAAGGAGTTTCAGAATATAGTAAACAATCACAATTTGGAAGTAAATGGGGTTGGTATTCATCATTCTATGCTTTGTCTCAAGGAGATGTTAGAAGATTTGAAGATGTTTCCAAACTTCGATTATCAGTTGCATTAACATTTTTAACATTTGAAAAAGAAAAGAACCAAATAGAAACAGAATTAATAAAAAGATAATGAGAGGATTTTACCAAGTTACAACAGCAATTAAAGACCAACTATATAAAGATATATTTGTTAATACAGTTTCTTCAGGTGATATATTTGAAATTGATTTAAACAAACAAACTATATTCCCTTTATCACATATAATAGTAAACAATGCAACATATAATGGCAACACTTGGTTGTTTAATATATCAGTTCTATGTATGGATGTTGTAGACTTTAGTAAGACTGAACAAACAGACCAATTTTTAACAAATGATAATGAACAAGATGTTTTACATACACAACTAATGGTTATTAATAGATTATTAGAAGTATTAAGAAGGGGAAGTTTATTTGATGATTTATATCAGTTATCAGGCACACCAAATTGTGAACCATTTGTAGATAGATTTGAAAATAAAATAGCTGGATGGACAGTTACATTTGATGTTATGGTTAGTAATGAAATGACAAGTTGCGAAAATGAATGCTAATAATTTAACATCTACTAAAGAAGTTTTAGAAGCATATAAAAAATATGTTATTCAACAAGCAAGAAGTAATTTATCTAAAGGCAATAAAAACGTTTCTAAACAACTTTATAATCAAATCAAAGGTGAAATACTATTTGAGAATAATTATTTCTTATTAGGCTTTGAAATGCCTGATTATGGCTTTTATCAAGATGAAGGTGTTAAAGGTGCAGACCCTTCACAAGTATCAAAGAACGCAAAGATAAAAGGACAACAAGCACCAAACAGTAGATTTAAATTTAAAAGAAGAATACCATCAGCACCATTTGAACAATGGGCAAAGTTTAGAAACATTAGATTGCGTGATGCAAAAGGTAAATTTGCAAAAGGCAATTATAAATCAATAGGATATATTATAGCTAAAAATGTATGGGCAAGGGGAATTAAACCTTCTTTATTTTTTACTAAACCATTTGAAGATGGATATAAGAAATACATAGATACAGATTTAATAAAAGCGTTTGGAGACGATATAGAAACATTAATAGATTACACAATAACAAATAAATAAAATGGAAGTAATATTTGTAAGAAGTCCATATTTTATACAAGTAGATGAAGCAAGTCAACTTGAAAGTAAAGTTGAATTATTTATATGGCATAAAGGTGAAAGTGAACCAGCAACAGCTACATATACTTTAAGCAAAAAAGCAGCATCAGCTACACAAACTAATAATATATATAATATATCAAATTACGTTAAAGAGTTTATAGATATAACAAATCCAATATCTATAAATATACCAACAGAAGAAGAAAATTATAATTGGTGTTATGTTAAAGTTAAAAGATATTATTCAACTACTGCTAATAATCCATCACCAACTTTATTAGATACAAATACATTTGTTGCTACAAATGGCTATACAAATTATTTTGATGGTTATAATAATTCAATAGATGATACATTTATTCCAATGAATTTATTTCAAGAAAATAAAGTATATAAATATTATGATAGTCCTATTGGTGTTTATCAATATCTAACTTTCTTTATTGATTACACAAATGACGCTGATGAATATATAGTAAGGTATACTAATTTTGATGCATCACCTACTATATCTGATGAAACGATTTTAAATGGAGAAACAGAAACACAATATTTATTTTCTATTCCTATTAGTTTAGGTGGTATATATTATACTGAAGGTAATAAAATAGAAATATTAAAAAATGATGTAGTTATTGCAACTTATATTTTTAAAACAGAATGTGAAACTAAATACAATCCTATAAGAGTAGATTATATAAACAAATTAGGTGCTTGGGATTTCATTACATTCTTTAAAGCAAGAACTGAAAATTGGGAAGTTAAAAATAAAGAATATCAATTATTACCAGATGATGTAAACTATAATCCAATAAGAGGTGAAAGTAAAGCATTTAATTATGAAGCTAAACAATCTATAAAAGTAAATACAGGTTGGGTTGAAGAATACTATAATGAACTTATAAAAGATTTAATGGTTTCAGAAACTATATTATTATATGACTATGAAACAGAAACACAAAAGCCAGTTAAATTAAAAACAATGACAACTGATTTAAAAACTTCTTTGCAAGATAAGATGATTAATTACCAAATAGATTTTGAGTACAATTACAATCAAATTAATAATGTAATATAATGGAATTATATATTTATGTAGATGATGTTGCACATAGAGTTGAAATGTTTCAAGATGAAAAAGTTTCAGTAACTTCTACTATACAAAATTATCAAGATATTGGAAAGCTATTTACGGACTATTCACAATCATTTACTATTCCAGCATCACCTACAAATAATGCTATATTTTCACATTGGTATGATAATGCAGTTGATAATGGATATGATGCAAGGATAAGATATAGTGCATATATTGAAATAGAAACAATACCATTTAAAGAAGGTAATGTACAATTAGAAAAAGCAAATAAAAAGAATGGTTATGTTGAAAGTTATACACTTACATTTTATGGTAACCTTACACAATTAAAAGATAAGTTTGGTGAAGATAAATTAAATAGTTTAGATTTTAGTTCTTTAAATCATACTTATGATGCTACAACTGTTATTGGTAAAATAAATACTAATGCTGGTGGTTTAACATATCCATTAATTGGTAATACAAGAAAGTTTGAATATAAAACTGCAACTACTTTTGATGTAACTACAAATACAGGTGCTATTAATTGGGATGATTTATTTCCAGCAGTACCTATAACATCAATATTAGATTTTATAGAAGCAAAATATGGTTTAACATTTACAGGTAATTTTTTAGGATACAATCAATTTAGCAAGTTGCAAATGTTGATGAAAAATAGCGAATTACCAAGAGCATATAATGCTGGAGTTTTTTACGACCAAAATAGATTTAGTAATACTGCTACTTTTCCAGAATATAACACAACAACTGATACAATAACATCAGATTGGGATAGTATTTATTTTTCAAATAATGGTCCACCTACTTATACTATTGGTGGAAATAAGATGATTAGAATTTTCTTTGTAACTACTCCAAATACTGGTTTTACCACAACAAATTATAAAGTTGAATTATATAGAGATGGTGTTATATTTCAAACATTTGATAATTTAGTTGGAACTACTCAAGTAACATTATTAGATGTTAAACAAGTAGAAGACCCAGCAAGTCATCAATATAAAATTAAAGTTTCAGCATTAGGTGCTTTTGATTTTAAAGGATACCTAAATTATGAAAGAAGAAATGCTTTTGGGGCAAGGTCTACATTTTCTGTAAACTATGCAGCAAGTGGTGCTCCTACTGGTCAATCATTTTCAGCTATACAAAATGTTGTTAATTATGTACCAGATATTAAAGTTGCAGATTTCTTTATGGGTTTAGTTAAAATGTTTAATTTAATTATTACACCAGTTAATGAAACTACATTTTTATTAGAACCTTTAGAATTGTATTATCAAGCTGGTCAAATAAAAGATTTAACACCATTTATTTATGCTGATGAATTAGATATTGAAAAGCCAAAACTATTTAAGTCAATAGAGTTTAAATATGAAAAATCTGAAAACATTTTAAACAATGCATTTAGAGGTTTATTCAATAGAGATTATGGTGATTTAATTTTTGATAGTGGTTCAATTTCTGAAAGTAGTAAGTATGAAATTAAACTACCATTTGAAGATGTAATGTGGGAAAGAGCAACAGGATATGATTTTCAAACTGCTACATTATTAAACAAAGATTTACAAAGTTATACACCTAAACCAATATTAATGTATAACAATGGATTAACTAATGTTTCTGCTTTTCCTATTAAAATTTATAATGGAACTGGTTACACAAACGTAAATAACTATGTAAGATTTAACAATGAAATAAATACAGGTGCAACTGATTTAAGTTATTTATATTCTATAAATTTTGGTAATGAAGTTTCATCTTGGTATTTAGTAAATGCACCACAAGGTTTATACAGAAGACACTACGAACAATACATAGCAAATCTATATAATCAAAAGACAAGAGTTTTAAAAGCAAAAGCAAAATTAGAACCACAAAACTTAACTAATTTAAGATTAAATGATAGGATAGTAATAAGGGATAATAGATATATTATAAATTCTTTTACTACTGATTTAACAAGTGGTGAAGCAAACTTTGAATTAATAAATGATTATAGAGTATTAGGTTTTAATAGTGTTGGTTATAGATTTGCAAACATAGATTTATTAAATGTAGATAATACAGCACAAGAATTTCAACTTGATATTTATTTAGGAATGTTTAAACAATTTTCAATTAAAACACTTTCAGGTTTTATTTCATCGCCAACAAGTGGTGTGCAATATCAAGATACAAGTATTATAGTTACAATAGCTGCTAATGCAACTGCTGCTGAAAGAACTGAAAATATAACTATAACATATAGAGATTTTGACAATAATGATTTATTAATAGATATTCCAATAATACAAAACGCATAATGATAAAGTTAATATTAGAAATGCTACAATTAGATGAGCATTACGGACAATCTGAAACAATAGAAATTGCAAAAGGTAAATATGAATTGCCAACAACTTGGTCAAGAACATTTAAACAAATAAAAAGAGAATGGAAAACAAAGAAATAAATTTAAAGATAAATAGTAACATTGATGATGTAACTAAAGAAGTAAAATCTTTAAATAAAAGTTTAGAAAAAACAACTGATGAAGTAAAAGAAGTTGGTAAAAATACTAAAGAATCAGAAAAAAGCACAAAGACTTTAGCTGATGGTTTCAAAGGTGTAGGTTTAGCTATTAAAGCAATGGGTATTGGTCTTGTGATTAGTGCTATGGGTACTTTAAAAGAAGTATTTATGAGCAATCAAAAGGTTGCTGATGCTGTTGCTACAGGTATGGGAACTGTTGTAAATGTTTTCACAAAAGTTGTTGATGTTGTTATTTCGGTAATTGAAAAAGTAAATAATTCAAGTGGTGGTTTTAAAGGATTAACAAATACTATAAGTGGTTTAATTACAATTAGTTTAACACCTTTAAAATTAGGTTTCTATGCAATATCTTTAGCTATTGATGAAGCTAAACTTGCTTGGGAAGAAAGTTTCTTCGGTGATGGTGATACAAAAACAATAGATAAATTAAATAAAAGAATTTCAACTACAAAAGATAATATTGTTGAAGTTGGTAAAGATGCATTAGACGCTGGTAAAAAAGTTGTAAATAATATAGGTGCTGCTATAAATGAAGTAGGTGCAGTAGTTGAAGGAACAATAGATGGTGTTAGTAAAATATCTGTAAAAGCTGCTTATGAACAAGCAAAGGCAAATGTTCAATTACAAAACACAGCAAAGTTAGCAGAAGCAAATCAAGCAAGGTTAGTAGAACAATATGACAGACAAGCAGAAAAATTAAGACAAATAAGAGACAATGATTTAATTTCTATTGATGACAGAATAAAAGCAAATAATGATTTAAAAGATGTTTTAGATAAACAACAAAAAGCTATGATTGGTCAAGCAGATATGCAAATTGCTGCTGCAAGAAATACTTATGAAATGAATAAAAGTATTGAAAACCAAGTAGCTTTAACAAATGCTTTAGCAAACAAAGAAGGTGTACTTGCACAGGTTGAAGGATTACGAAGTGAACAAATAGCAAATAACATAGCATTAACAAAAGAGAAAACTGCATTACAACAATCAGAACTTGAAAATTTAACTAACCTATCAATTGAACAAAAGAAATTTAATGCTGAATTAGAAAAAGATGATTTATTAAGATTAGAAAAATTAAGGGCAGTATTAGAAGAAGAAAAAGCTATTGAACTTGCAAGGTTACAATCTAAAATAGATGGTGCTGCATTTGGCACACAAGCAAGAATAGATGCAGAAAATGAATACAAAACAAAATCACAAGAAATAAACAATGCAATAATAACTAATAAAGCAGAAACTGATAAAGTAATTCTTGAACAAGAAAAAGCAGTTGCTGAAGGTAAGAAAGCTATTCAAGATGCATCGTTTGCTGCTATGGAAGGTGGTATTAGTTTATTAAAAGGTTTATTTGAAAAAAACAAAGCAATTCAAAAGGGATTATTGTTAGTTGAAAGTGCTGTTGGTATTGCTAAAATTGTTACTAATACTGTTGCTGCTGATGCTGCTGATGGTCTTGTTGCTGCCACAATGGGACCAGCTGGTATTGCATATAAAGCTACTAAATTCACTTTAAATAGAATTAACGCTGGTATTGGTATTGCTGCAAATATAGCAGCTACTGCAAAAGCATTAAGTGCTTTAGGTGGTGGTGGTTCTTCAAGTAAACCAGATATGGGTGGTGGTGCTGGTGGTGGTGGTGGTGCTGCTCCACAATTTAACGTAGTTGGAAATAGTGGTGTTAATCAATTAGCAGAAACAATGGCAGGAAAATCAGCACAAGCACCAATACAAGCATATGTTGTAGCCAATGATGTAACAACTGCACAAGGTTTAAATAGAAACATAGTAACTAATGCAAGTTTAGGATAATGTTACTTAAAAGTATCATTAACTATGTTTTTTTGACTTAATGATACTTATTTAAAACAAAATATAAATAATTTAATTTTTAAAAAAAAAGAATAATGAAAAAGTTAGAAACTATTTATTTAGATATAGACGAAGAAAATATTCAAGATGGGATTGATGCAATTAGTTTAGTTAAATTTCCAGCTATTGAAGAAAATTGGGTTGCACTAAATGAACACAAAGTAGAATTAAAAACTATTGATGAAGATAAAAGAATAGTTATAGGTTTAGCTTTAATACCAGAAAAAGATATTTACAGACGTAATGGTGATTATGAATATAACATTCGTTTCTCAAAAGATACAGTTAGAAAAGCATCAGAACTTTATTTAAAGAAACTTAAAATTCATAATTCAACATTAGAACACGAAAAGAAAACTGAAGGTGTTTACACAATAGAAAGTTGGATAGTTGAAGATGTTAAAAAAGATAAGTCTGCAATTTACAATTTAAATGCAGTTGAGGGTGCTTGGGTTGTAGTTCAAAGAATAGACAATGATGAAGTATGGGCAGATGTTAAAAGTGGCTTATATCAAGGTTATAGCATAGAAGGATACTTTAGTGAAAAAGCAGAATTAAATTTACAAGAAAGTAAAGATTTAGAATTGATTGAAAAGATAAAACAAATATTAATTAATGTTTAACATATTTAAAATGGGAAAAAACAAATACACAAGTCCAAAAGATGGAAAAAGAGGTTGTTTATGTGATGATAGCACATATTCAAATGAATGTTGCAAAGGTGAATTAATAAATCAAGGTATTGGTTCAACAGTTGCACAAGGTACATCAACAGTAACAGTTGTAGATGGAGTAAGAACTATTGTTAGACAAAACGGATAACAATTTATAACAAATATAAATAGTATTAATTTTTAAATAAAAAAAGAATGAACCCAGAAGTAAAAAAGATTGGTAACAAGTTATTTGACAAAGTAGAATTGTCAAGTACAAAAGTAGAATTAGGTATATCTGAAGATATGTCTAAATTAACATCTGAAGCAGAAGCTATGCTTACTAAATTAAGAAATGACAATAATTCATTAAGAAATGCAGATAAAGCAATTTCAGATGCTATTACACAAGGTCAAAAATTAAAATCAGAAGCGTTAAAAAATATATCTTCTGCTGAATCTATTATGAAAAAAATTCCATCAATTTTAAATAAAGCAGAAGCATCTGCAAAAGATTTAGGATTAGATGTAAAATCAATTCCTACTTACAGTCCTTTAAGTAAAATATTAGATATATTAGAAGTATATACAGAAGATAAAGAATTTAGCGAATATAAAAATTTATAATAAATCTAAGTAAATATGAATGTAATTAATCAAATCAAAGAACTTTTGGGTATGGATGTAAAACTTGCTCAAATGAAACTAATGGATGGTGTTACTGTTATTGAAGCAGAAACATTTGAACCAGAAATGGCAGTCTTTATTGTAAATGAAGATGAAAGAGTACCAATGCCAGTTGGTGAGTATATGTTAGAAGATGGTAACGTATTAAAAGTAGAAGTAGAAGGTGTTATTGCATCTATTGAAATGCCAAAAGAAGAAGCACCTGAAGTTGAAGAAGAAGTAGAAACTACTAAAAAAGAAGAAGAAATGAATGCTGAAGTAGCTACACCAAAAAGAGTAGTTGAAAGTGTTACTAAAGAAATGTTCTTTTCTGAAATTGAAAAATTAAGAGCAGAAATTGCTGAATTGAAAAGTGTAAAAACAGAAGTAGTAGAATTATCAAATGATAACATTGAAGTTTTTTCACACAATCCAGAAGCTACTAATGAAGTTAAAATGAATTTATATTCAAGAAAAAGAAATGCTACAACATTTGATGTAGTATTGAGTAAATTAAACAAATAATAAAAATAAAAATTAAATAAAAAATGGCTACAACAACAAGTATTACAACAACCTATGCGGGAATTTTTGCAGGTAAATACATATCTGCTGCATTATTATCTGCTTCAACTATCGAAAATGGTGGTATTGAAGTAAAACCAAAAATCAAGTACAAAGAGGTTATCAAAAAAATTGCAACTGACGGAATTGTTAAAAATGCAACTTGTGATTTTGATGCTACTTCTACTGTAACATTAACTGAAAGAATTATACAACCAGAAGAATTCCAAGTTAACCTACAATTATGCAAGAAAGATTTCCGTAGTGATTGGGAAGCCGTTCAAATGGGTTATTCTACATTTGATACTTTGCCACCTGCATTTGCTGATTTCTTATTAGCACACGTAGCTGCTAAAGTTGCTGAAAAAACAGAACAAAACATTTGGAAAGGTGCTACTGCTACTGCTGGTGAGTTTGATGGATTTGTAACACTTGCTACTGCTGATGCAACTGTTTTAGATGTAGCTTCTCCTGCTTCAGGTGGTGTAACTGCTGCTAACGTAATTGCTGAAATGGGTAAAGTAGTTGATTTAATTCCTGCTACACTTTACGGAAAAGAAGATTTGTATTTATACGTTTCTCAATCAGTTGCCCGTGATTATGTGCGTGCTTTGGGTGGTTTTGGTGCATCAGGTTTAGGTGCTAATGGTACTAATAATTTGGGAACACAATGGTGGAATAACGGAAGTTTATCATTTGACGGAATTAAAATATTTGTTTGTAATGGAATGGCTAACGATTATATGATGGCTGCACAAAAATCTAACTTGTTTTTTGGAACTGGTTTATTAGCAGATAGCCAAGAAGTTAAGTTAATTGATTTGGCTGATTTGGATGGTTCACAAAATGTAAGAATAGTAATGAGATTCACTGCTGGTGTACAATACGGAATTGGTTCAGAGATTGTACTTTACACTCCTGCAGCATAATCATAAATAAATAAATTTTAAAAGGGTGGTGGAATAAACACCACCTTTTTTTTAACTTTAAAAATATATAAATATGGCTTGTGATATTAGTTTAGGTAGATTAGAACCTTGCAAAGATAGCAATGGTGGATTAAAAGCAGTTTACTTTGTAAATTGGGGTGAACTTGGTGGTGTTACTTATGGAACTGGTGACCAAACAGATGCAATAGAAGAAAATAACGCTGATGCACCAGTAGATGCTTATAGATATGAGTTGAAAGGTACTTCATCTTTTACACAAACAATTACATCTTCAAGAGAAAATGGAACTACATTCTTTCAACAAGAATTAGCATTGACTTTGAAAAAATTGTCAATAGTAGACCACAAACAAATTAAACTTTTGGCATATGGTAGACCACAAGTAATTGTTGAAGATAACAATGGTAATTTCTTCTTTTGTGGATTAGAACACGGAATGGATGTAACAGGTGGAACTATTGTAACCGGTGCAGCTATGGGTGATTTAAGTGGATATACATTAACACTTACAGGAATGGAACCAGTACCAGCTAACTTCTTATTAAATAGTTTAGCTGCAAGTAATTTTAATGTAATTATTACAGATTAATAATTGTTTTTTTGTTTTTTAATTAAGGGATGCTTATGTGTCCCTTTTTTATTTTAATCCTATATTAAAACAATTTCAACTTACTTTTATTTTTAAATAAAAAGATAATGATAATTTTAAAAGAACAAGTAGAAGAACAATCTTTGAAATTCATTCCAAGACAATACAAGGCAACATCAATAGTTTTGGTAAATGAAATGACAAATGAAAGTATTACTATAACATCTGATTTTTATATAGATGGTTATTATCTATACACAACAGCTACATTTGATTTAATAGAAGGTAATTTTTATACTTTATCTATTTTGAATGATACTGATGTAGTTTATAAAGACAAAATATTTTGCACAAATCAAGTTATTGCTAATTTTTCAATTAACGATGGTCAATATGTAGCAAATCAAACAACTAATGATTATATAGTTTATGAGTAATAATTCAAATATTTCTATTGTAAATTTAAGTGCTTATACATCACCTAAAATACAAGAAAATAAAAAGCAAGGTTATATAGAATATGGTGATGATAATAATTACTTTCAGTTTTTAATTGATAGGTTCTTATATTCAACTACAAATGGTGCTATTATTACAGGTATATCAAATATGATATATGGTAAAGGTTTAGATGCTTTAGATGCAGCAAGAAAGCCAAATGAATACGCACAAATGAAAACCTTATTTAAGCCAGATATGTTGCGTAAAGTATGTTTAGAACGCAAACTGATGGGTATGGCTTCTATGCAAATAGTAAAGCAAAAGAATAGAATAGTTAAAGTTGAGCATTTTCCAATACATACATTAAGAGCAGAAAAATGTAATGATAAAGGACAAATAGAAGCTTACTTTTATTCAGCAGATTGGAGTAAAGTTAAACCTTCTGAAGTATTAAAAAGAATACCAGCTTGGGGATTTGGTAATGGTAATGAAATAGAAATAATGGTTATTAAACCTTATTTACCAATATTTCACTATTATACACCAGTTGATTATAATGGTGCATTAGATTATGCTTTATTAGAAGAAGAAATATCTGTTTATCAAATAAACGATGTAAAGAATGGCTTCAGCGGAACTAAAGTTATCAATTTCAATAATGGAATTCCGACAGAAGAGATGCGTGACCAAATTAAAGCAGATGTTAAAAACAAACTAACTGGTTCACGAGGTGATAAAGTAATTGTAGCTTTTAATGCAAATGCTGAAAGCAAAACAACAGTTGAAGATATACCATTAACAGATGCACCAGCACACTATGAATATTTAAGTAATGAATGTTTTAATAAGTTAATTGTAGGGCATAGAGTTACTTCACCTATGTTGTTAGGAATTAGAAATGGTGATGGTGGTTTAGGTAACAATGCTGATGAAATTAAAACTGCTACTTTATTATTTGATAATATAGTTATTAAACCATATCAATATGAAATAATAGAAGCATTAAATGAAATATTATTTTACAATGATATTAGTTTAAAATTATACTTTAAAACTATTCAACCATTAGAATTTACTGAATTAGATAATACACAAAATGCAGACCAAGTAAAAGAAGAAACTGGTTTAAGTTCTCACACTTGTTTATCTTCAGATATTGCAGATGCTTTAATTGCAAAAGGTGAACAATTAGGTAATGAATGGACTTTAGTAGATGAAGTAGAAGTTGATTATGAAAAAGAAGATGAATATGATGCTGAAATTGATTTTATAAATGAAAACAATAAAAAAAGCAAAAGTGCATTATCTAAAATATGGCAATTTGTTTCAACAGGTACTGCAAGACCAAATGCAAAAAGTCCAGAACAAGATGAACTTATTGATGGTGTACAATTCATAACAAGATATGTTTATAGTGGTAATGCTACTGGTCAAAGAGAATTTTGCAATAAAATGATTAATGCAGATAAAGTATATAGAAAAGAAGATATTATTGCAATGGAAAGTCAAGCAGTAAATGCTGGTTTTGGAAAAGGTGGTTCTGATAATTATTCTATTTGGCTTTATAAGGGTGGTCCAAGATGTGAACACAAATGGTTACGTAGAACTTATGCAAATTTTGAAGGTGTTAAAATTGACACTACAAGTCCAAAAGCAAAAGACAAAGTTATTAGTGCTGCTATTGCAGAAAAGTATGGTTATAGAATAAGAAATGAAAAAGAAGTTGCTATGAAACCAGCAGATATGCCAACAAAAGGTTTTACACAAGAATATTGGGATAAAATGGGATTTACAAATTAAGATATGGCACAAGCATTATTTGTTACAAGAGATGATATTGTTAGGTTTACAGCATTAAATGGAAATATTGATGTAGATAAATTTGTTCAATATATTAAGATTGCACAAGATACACATATACAAAATTATTTAGGGACACAATTATTTAATAGACTAAATGATGATATTGTAAATGATGACTTAATAGAACCATATACAACGCTTTTAAGCAAGTATATCAAACCTATGGTAATACACTGGTCAATGGTAGAGGCACTTCCCTTCTTGGCGATTACAATAGCTGGAAAAGGTATCTACAAACATACATCAGAAAACGCTACAAATGTTGAAAAGAATGAAATTGATTTCTTGGTAGAAAAAGCAAGGGATATAGCACAACATTACACAAATAGGTTTATAGATTTTATGTGTTTTAACCAAGCAGATTTTCCTGAATATAATGCTAATTCAAATGGTGATATGTATCCAGATAGAGATGCTTATTTTACTGGATGGGTACTATGATAAATAAATATAAACCAAAACAATCTAACATTATAAAGTTAGAAATATTTTTAAAAAAAATAGAAAACAAAACTAAAGATGGGATTAAATTTTCAAAGCATTAAAGGAGACACATTTGAAGAAGTAACTTTTGAGTTACTATTAAACGATGAACCATATAGTTTAGAAGATGCTATTATTAGAATGCAGTTACGTAAAGAATATGGTGGTATTCCATTTTTATCTTTAACTTCAGTTGCAAATGCTGGTATAACAATAACTGATGATGTAAATGGTTTATTTAAGATTAATGAACAAATAATTGATATTTGTGCTTTTAATTATTTATATGATATAGAAATTGAATTTGGTGATGGTACTGTTAAAACTTACATAAGTGGAAATTTTGTAATTAAAAATGATGTAACAAGATAATGAGTGATATTATAGATATAAACGTAGGTGAAACCATTGAAGAAGTTACTATTAATGTTACTGATAATCTTATTACAGTTAATATAAATAAAGTAACAGGTGGTGGTGGTGGAACACAAACATTAGCACAAACTTTAGATTTAGGAAATGTAACAGATGGTGAAAATATAAATATTTCAAATGGTGATGCTATTATATTAGATAATGGTTCAATGCTTAAAAAAGGAACTATTGATGCTGGTAATGGTGGTTCTAAAGGTATTTCACAAATTTGTGGTGTAGGATATGAACACAAATGGGAAGCTGGTAGACTTTACATAATGAATGATGGTGGAACTATTATTCGTGAAGTATCACATAATCTTACTTATACACCAACTGCAACAGATGATGTAACTAAAGGTTTTGTTCAAAATACAAGATGGATTTTAGACAATGGTGATGTTTATCTTTGTATAGACCCAACAGAAGATGCAGCAGTTTGGGAATTAGTAAATACTGGTATTACACCAACGCTTCAACAAGTTACTGATGCTGGAAATACAACAACAAATGATGTAGAAGTAAATTCATTAGGCTTATATAGTAATGATGTAGTTGATTATGGTTATTTAAGTTGGACTGATGATTTAGGGTTATCATTTAAAAATCATACAACACAAGAAGTATTTAATGTAGATAAAAATAGTAATTCTTTATCTTTTATAAATGATAATGATTTTAAAGCAAAAATACAATCATCAACATTAAGTGATAATAGAGTTTATCAATTACCTGATGCAGATGGAACATTTGCTTTAACTACTGATATTCCTGACACTTCAACTTTAGTGCCTTATACAGGTGCAACTGCTGATGTTGATTTAGGTGAATATGAATTAAAAGCTGGTCAAATAGAATTAGACACTACACCAAGTGGAACTGCTGGTGTTGCTGTTACAAGATGGAATGATACTTTAGGAAGTACAGAAACCACTTTAAAAGGTGGTAATGTTATTTTAAAAAATGGAGTTGATTTAGTTGCAAGAATAGTAAACAAAGTTTCACCTAATACTACATTAACAAAAGCAGCATATCAAGTTGTAAAAGTTAGTGGTGCTCAAGGTCAAAGATTAGCAGTTGATTTAGCAAGAGCTAATAATGATTTAAATAGTGCTGATACTTTAGGGATAGTAACAGAAACTATTGCTGCAAATCAAGAAGGATTTATTATTACAGTTGGTCAATTAGAAGGTATAAATACAACAGGAAGTTTACAAAGTGAAACTTGGTCAGATGGTGATGTATTATATTTATCACCAACAACTGCTGGTAAAATGACAAATATTAAACCAAATGGTTCAACTGGTCATATTGTTGTTTTAGGTTACGTTGAATATGCTCACGCAATCAATGGTAAGATTTATGTTAAGATAATGAACGGATGGGAACTTGATGAACTTCACAATGTTTTTATTTCAAGTGTAGCAAACAATCAAGGTTTAGTTTATGAAACTTCAACAGATTTATGGAAAAATAAAACAATAGATAAATCATTTGTTGGATTAGGTAATGTAGATAATACAAGTGATGCAAATAAACCAGTAAGTTCAGCACAAACAACTGCTATAAATGCAAAAGTAGCTGATGCTATTACAGATGGTGTTACAACAATAGCACCAAGTCAAAACGCTGTGTTTGATGCATTGGCATTAAAACAAAATGCTTTAGCATATACGCCTTATAGATTTATTCAAACTTCACAAACTGCTCACACTGGTACAACTGCTGAAACTATTATAGCAACTGCAACTATTTCTGGTAATACCTTTAATAGTACTGATATAATGAAAATTTTATATTTAGTTTCAAAACCAATTACAACTGGAACTACTACAATTCGTTTAAGAATAAATACAAGTAATACTTTATCTGGAGCAACACAAATAGCTACTTTTTCATCTGCTGCTTTAGCATCAAATATATTAATAACACGAACTTTTTCTTTGAACGGTGGTAATTTGTATGGATTTCCTTTTAGTACTTCATCAGTTACAGATATTGCTAATACTGCTGGTGTAACTGGTTCAACTTCTTATAATACTGCAAATACATTGTACTTGTTTTTTACTTTAACATTAGGGACTTCTGGAGATAGCTCAACACCTGTAATGTGTTACATAAATAACTAAATATGAAAACAATAATAAATATATCAACTAATCAAGTTGTCGGAGTTACTTACTCAAATGAATGTTTAGAAACTGAAGTTTTAATTAATGAACTTTTGCAAGTTGAAATGGTTAAACCATATTTTAATTTTGACACAAGAACATTTTATGAAGGTGCAACACCAGAAGAAATAGACCAAGCATTCAAAGATAAAACACCAAGCGAGGTACAACTTTGGAGAGTGCGAACTATTTTAAAGTTAATGAATTTAGAAACTACAATAGAAAGTGCTTTAGACCAATTAGATGAACCAAATAAAACTGCTGCTAAAAATGTTTGGAACTATGGTACAACAGTAGAAAGAAATAGTCAAACTGTTTTATTTATTCAGTCTGTTACAGGAATGACTGATGACCAAGTAGATGAAATATTTCAACAAGCTGAAGCAATAGTGATATGATTTGGTTATTAGAAAATTGGGTTGCAATAGTTAGTACAATATCAATTCCAATAGCTTGGATATTTGGTGGTAAACAAGCTAAAAAAGTTGAAATAAAAAACAGCAATGGTGACTTTTTAACTAAAGTTCAAAATATCTATGATGCTTTAGTTGAAGATTTAAAAACTGATAGGGATGAATTAAGAGCTTGTAATGTTGAACAAACTAAAGATATTGCAGATTTAAGAAATGATGTTAGAAGTTTACAAAAGCAATTTAATGATTTGTATTTAGCTTATGCAAAAGAAGTAGAAGCAAGTAAATATTGGAAAGATAAATTTAATGAATTAGAAGGTAAATATTTGCAGTTGGAAAAAGACCACGAAGCACTTAAAAAGCAATTTGAAAGCTATAAAAAAACAAACAGATGATATTAGATAATAAAGGTTATTTATTTATAACTAAACACGAAGGATTGAGTTTAAATCCTTATTTGTGTCCAGCTAAAATACCAACAATAGGTTATGGAAATACATATTATTCAGATGGTAAAAGAGTAACACTATTAGACAAAGATATTACTAAACAACAAGCATTTGAAATGTTTAAAGAAATAGCTAATAGATTTGCAAAAAGAGTAGATGAATTAGTGATAACTGAATTAACACAAAATCAATTTAATGCTTTAGTTTCATTTGCTTATAATGTTGGAACTGGTAATTTTTCTTCATCTACATTATTAAAAAAAATAAATAAAAATCCTAATGACTTAACACTAAAAGCAGAATTTTTAAGATGGAATAAAGCTGGTGGTAAAGTTATTAATGGTTTAACAAATAGAAGAAATGAAGAAGCTGATTTATATTTTAGTTAGTTTATTATTTATATCTTGTGGTTCAAGAAAAGTTAGTAAAACAAATTTAGAAGAAAAGAAAGATAGTGTTTCAGTTGTTGATGTAAAAACAGAAATAAAAACAAATGAAAATACTGAAATAAACAACAATTCTAAAATAGATAAAACTGAAGATGAAATTATAATTGAACCAATAGATAACACAAAAGAAATAGTTGTAAATGGTAAAACTTATAAAAACGTTAAAATAAGACACAAAAAAACAAAAGACAATAGTTTACATACAAATCAAAAGAAAGTGTCACAAAACGCTTTAAAACAACAAATAAAACATAGTAAGCAAGTTGTTTCTACTTCAAAAGTATTAAAAGAAAAAAAAATAGATAAAAAAGAAAGTTTAGTTATATATTTTTATTATATATTATTAATTATATTATTTTATATTATTTATAAATATAGATTTAAAATTATTAATTATATATTTAAGTTATTTATTTAATATATTATATATTTATTATTATATTTTTTAATATATATATTATATTATCTTTGAATTAAATAATTATATATATATATTTATTATAATATTCTTGAATTAATTAAATTATTATATATATTAAATATTTGTTTATAAGTAATTATTTTATTTATATAATTAAATATTATATTTGAAATATAGATTTAATATTTTAAAATTATTATTTATTATAATATTCTTTGAACTAAATAAATAAATATATATTAAATTATAATATTCTTTGAACTAAATAAGTTATTTATATTAATATATATATTATTAAGAAATTAAAAATAAAGAAAATAAACGTTTTTAAGACACAATTTTTAGTCAAGGTATATAAGTATACTTAAAATCAATTATCTTTGTTTAAATCATATCTAAAATACGTTATATGACAAAAGTAGCAAAGAAACCTTTAAGGAAAAATCTAATAAAAGAATTAGATACAATTTTTAGCCAGTATATTCGTTTAAGATATGCAAAAAATGAAATAGCTGAATGTGTTACTTGTGGCAAAAAAGACCATTGGAAAAAGATGCAGAACGGCCATTTTATGAGTAGAGCAAATTACTCAACAAGATGGGATGAAGATAATTGCCAGGTTCAATGTATGGGTTGCAACGTTTTCAAGGCGGGTGAACAATATAAATATAGTTTATATCTTGGTAATAAGTTATCAGAAGAACTTTATTTAAAATCAAAACAAATAGTTAAATTTGCTGATGTAGAATTAATTGATATGATTGATTACTATAAACAACAGGTAAATATCTTGCATAAATTTACATAATGTTTTTTAAATTGTTTTTGTCAAGAAGGAGTGGTTTTATAGCCACTCTTTTTTTTGTATAAAAGTTAAAGAAATGTTAAAGTTTATTTTTGTATTAATTTAATAGTTAGATTTGTACCATAATTAAAAAACAAATAACAATGAAAGATTTATTAGACTACAACAGATTTAGAATTGAAACAATGCAAAGTAAGATTTGCGAATTAGAAAGTTTATTAAGTACATTAGAAACTTATTGCTTTGAATTAGCAGATGAACAATGCCCAAAAGAGTACAAAACAATTATTAAAAAAGAATTATACAATTTAAAAACAAAGTAAAATGAAAGATTTAAACTTAAATCAAAAACTATCTTTAATTCAAAAAGAATTTAAAGCAAACAAATCAAAATTTAATAGTTTTGGTAAATACAATTTTAGAAGTGCTGAAGATATATTAGAAGCATTAAAACCATTTAATGAAAAATACCAAGTATCATTTGTAATTAGAGAAGATATTATAAATGTTAATCCACCAATTATTAATTCAAGTGCTTGTATGTTAGATAATAATGGTGTTAATGAAATAATAGCTACTGCAATAGTAGGTGTTGATTTAAATCAAAAAGGAATGCAAGTACCACAACAATTTGGTTCTGCTTCTTCTTATGCTAAAAAATACGCATTAGGTAACTTACTTTTAATTGATGATACACAAGATGCTGATGCAACTAATAAACACGATAAAGAAGTAAAAGCAGAAGAAGAATTAAAATGGTTAAATAAAAACACACCAGAATTTAACAAAGCTATTGAATATTTAAAAAATGGTGGTAATATTGCAACTATTGAAAATAAATATAAATTAGCAAAAGCAGTTAAAGATGAATTGTTGAAAGTAAAATAGGGAAGCTGAAAACTATATAGAGTAAGCAAATTTTAAATATAAAAAATATGAGTGCAATTATTAATGTAAGTTTAAGAGTAGACAAATTACCAAAAGAAAAATTTGTATCAGGTAAAGATGGCGCAGTATACTACAATTTCACAGTTGGGGTAAATGATGAAGCTAATCAGTTTGGTCAAAACGTTTCTTTAACTGATAGTCAAACACAAGAAGAACGTGAAGCAAAGAAACCTAAAGTTTATTTAGGAAATGGTAATGTAGTATGGACAAATGGTGAAATTAAAACAGCACCTAAAAAAGACAAAGTAACTGCATCAGTTGAAAGTGATTTACCATTTTAAATTTAATTGGGCAGTTTAAACGCTGCCCTTTTTTAACAAAAACAATGACAAAAGAACAAAAACAAGAAAAACGTTTAATGATGGAATTTATAGTTGATGAAGCTATATTAAATCCATTAGAAAAAATAGAACATCCAAAACCAGCAATATCATTCGGTGTTAAAAGTTATGAAAGTAAAGATGGTGAAATTATATTTCCAGTACCATTAGGAACTTATGGTAACTTTAGTTTTGTACAAGCACCACCTAAAAGTAAAAAAACATTTTTTGTATCATTATTATCAGC